>Ga0307416_100000269_pt1 | contig 27544 bp, 15 predicted proteins | sample DK1Cmetagenome_2_FD_203821 | JGI IMG/M metagenome (GOLD analysis project Ga0307416, IMG submission 203821) | Maize rhizosphere microbial communities from greenhouse at UC Davis, California, United States - DK15-C-3 | ecosystem: Host-associated > Plants > Roots > Rhizosphere > Soil | place...
GGAAGGGTTTCCGGTGCTGATTTTCCGTTAGCAGGAATAAAAGCAAATTACTGGGGAACCGGATCAACCAATTCTTCTGCCCTTACATTTTCTACCAGCGATACGCCAGCTGTATTAATTAATGAATATGGAAATGTGGGAATAGGCCATTCGAATGCAAGCAGTGCCATGTCTCCTTCACAAAAACTGGATGTAGATGGTAATGTAAGATTCAGGAAGGTACCTGCATCAACTCTCAATACCACTGATATGCTGGTCGCATTAGATAATAACGGAGTTGCTAAAAAAGTGGCTTTAAAAATACCTACAAGTGTTTTGATTGCTACAAGAACGGGATCATCACTAAAAATAGCTGACAGTTCAGACAGTGTACTATGGTTTGAAGATACCAATCAGATTGATAATGATTATCTAACCAGAATTGATAATGGAGTTTTTCAGGCAAAAAAAACCGGATTATATACAATAACGATTACCGCTAGATTTGAGGATGTTCCAGAAGGGACAGTACAAACAAGCCGTTATAGGGGTGTTACCTTGGGGGTTAAGGCTGGAAGTAAAAACACTCAGCATTATGGCTCCAATTATCAGACGCACGGCCATACTAATTTAACGGCTGTTTTTATATTAAATGCCGGAGAACTGCTTTCTTCCTATACCCAATGTGATAAAGGGGGAACATACAGACAAGCGGGGGCAACCATGTCAATTGTTTATACACCTCTTTAGAGGAATATTTACTCGCAAGACTATCCTTATCCTTAGAGACCCTAATGAACTCCATATTAAATAAACACTGACATATCATTTTATTTACACAATACTTATTCAAATTCAATATATTTTATATTAATAGCATTTCCAAATAATAACAAAAAATAAATAAAAATAAATTTTGAAAAATATTTTCCACAGTTAACTCAATTTTTTGGGTTGTATTTTCCAGATGCTGATTTTGATAATTTAACAGATGAGGTCGTGTTTCAAACATGTTGGGAATAAAATGACCGGATTACGGTTTTCCATAAAATTTCCTGCATATAGTACTTTAGATTTGTACTTACAATCATCTTAAAAACTATATCATGGCTTGGTCATACAGAAAGAGAATCAAAATAGTCCCCGGTGTACATTTGAATTTCAGCAAAAGAGGAATTTCAACAAGTATCGGAGTTAAAGGTATAAGTTTAAATTTCAGTTCATCAGGAACAAGACTGCACAGCAATATTTTAGGTTTTTCAAACTCTTACAGGCTTTCAGGTTCTTCATCAGCAAGGATTCCTTCGCAATCATATCCTGAGCCGCAACCTTTTTACACTGAGTTATCAGGCAATATTTTCAGTGCTGATATTCATGAGATCACATCACAGAATATGGCGGGAATTAAAGAATCTATCCTGGCTGCTCAACAGCAAAAAGCGGAACTAAAGAGAGATCTGAAGAAGATAAAGAAAGCGTTGAGTCTTACGAAGACTAAGAAACTGGCAAGTTATATTTTCATTTATGGATTGGTGAATAAAAGCATTATTCTGAAACTAAATGAAGATATTAATGCACAAAAAGAAGCGCTGAAAGAAACCCAGATTATTATTGCTAACTCGGCAATGAACATTGAAATACAGTTCGATGACCCCTCTAAAAGAAAGTATGAGCAATTACAGAATTCTTTTAAAAATTTAAGCTCATCGCATAAAATATGGGATATTACCGGAGCACACTTTCAGGATCGTGTGGCAGCCCGATCAAGTGCCAGCACATTGGTCAACAGAAGGGATACAAGAATAGGTTTCAAATCACTTCCCATCATCGCATCAAACTATGAAGCCATATATTTTCAAAATGTAAACGGGGCAGATTTATATTTTTATCCTACTTTTATACTGATGTATAAAAATGATCAGAACTTCGCCATTATTGGGCTTGATGAACTTAATGTATCATTTTCTTCTGTAAGCTTTACTGAAACCGGCACTGTCCCCCGTGATTCAAAAGTGATCAGAAAAACCTGGGCGAAAGTCAATAAGAACGGAAGTCCTGACAAAAGATTCAAGGGCAATTATCAGATACCAGTGGTTCAATATGGAAGACTGAGCTTTTCTTCCAGTAATGGTGTTAATGAGGAATATCAAATAAGTAATTTTGAATTCGCTCAAGATTTTGCATATGCACTTCAGGGATATAAAAGTATGTGCAAGGAATTATCGTAAAGTCAATTCATAAAATTGTACTTAACAAGAATAAAGATCTGCTTATAATAAACACCCATGCTAGGATATGCCTTAAAACGATAGTACTGTAAAGTATCAATAGATTCGCTACAAAAATGACTTAAATTTATGATGCAAAGTTTAAAACCTTCCATGAGTAAACAGCAACAGCAAGTCAATGGCAGGAGTTTTACAATAGAAAAGACCACACTCTTCTTTGAATGAAAAACACCTTCGGGAAATTATAGTCGTTGGAGCATCGTATATTCCTATTCAGCCTTATATTACTGCTAAATTTTGGGAGTCAAATGAAGAAATATTGCCTAGAAATTATATGAATTAGTCAATTAAGTTAGACCATAAAATCAAACTGTCAGCAGAAATTCTGCTGACAGTTTTTTTGAAAGTAAAAAATGTAAAATTAATATCCTTCGTTCTGAACCAGATATCCGGGAACACTTGATGCTCCGTCAATTGTCGATTGCGGAATCGGGAAGAGTCTTTTTCGTACATCCGCATTTGTTTTAGATGTATAGGTATCTTCATAATGACCAAACCGGATCATATCTGTTCTTCTGGAATATTCCCAGTAAAACTCAAAACCTCTTTCTCTGTATAAAAGATCCAGATTCATTGTTGTCAGTGCAGGAGGAGTAACGTTTGGCCTGGCTGTTCTAGATGCTCTAACGAGATTAACATCCGATAAAGCTGCTCCTGCATTTTCTTTTCTTAACTGGGCTTCTGCTCTCATTAGATAAATATCCGCTAAGCGTAAAAGAACAATGTCTGCATTTCCTCTGTTTCTTCCTGTATCTGAAGTTCTGCTGAACTGGTATTTTGAAACTCGATATCCATCGGTGTAATCTTTATTGTTTGGGTTTTCTAAATCGATATCCAGCGTGTGATTTACGTAGCTTACAAATCCATTTCTCTGCTCTATGATAGGATAAATTTTATATTGTCCGTTCAGAGTTTGGAAAGGTTGTCCATTTGATGCGTTTCGCAATCCCCATTGAACTCCTCTCTGAATTCCTCTGTTAATTTCATAAGTAGCACCATTCACAAGGAAATAATGATTCGCATCATTTGCAGGAGTCACTCCGGTTAGATTCTGTAAATTTGCCGGAACAGTAAAGTTCTCTTTATAAAATCTGGCATCTGCCTGAGCCGGATCAGTGCTTCCGTAAGCCTGAACCCATGTCTTATAAAAATCAGAAGTTATCGCAGGCCCATCTGTTCCGTTGGCTTTAGGGAATGCAGCTAAAGGATATTGACTTCCTGACAAAGACCAATAACCTAATCTGTTGTGTGATGTGTTAAGGTCTTGACGTTGGTCAATCGCAAAAATTAATTCTTTGTTTGAATGGTTATTGTCGTCAAATATGGCAAAATATTCTGCGGATAAACTAAATAATCCGCTATTGATAACTTTGTTAGTATATTCAATTACCTTATCCATATCTCCCGCTGCAAAAGAAGGCGTTCCGTAAGGGTTTCTGTAAACCGCTGCATTAAGGTAAAGCTGCGCTAAAAATCCATTTACCGCTGCTTGGGAAACTCTTCCAGGGCCTTTTGTGTTGTCAAGGTCATTGACAACAGCTAAAAATTCACTTTCAATATAAGAAACAGCTTCCTGTTTTCTTAAAATTTCAGAGTTTTGTCCGGTGTTATCTTTTTTGAATGCAATTCCCCAATAATCAAGTATTAACATATTGTAATAAGCTCTCAAAGCACGCATTTCGGCAACAGCTTTAGCTGCATTGGGATTTGTTGCAGCAATGGGTTGTAGCTTTTCGATGGCTGTTACAGTTCTTGAAAGCATTAATCTCATTGCATCCCAGGTTTGTTGTACAACGACATTTGTAGTGGTAGTGGTGTGTTGGTGAAGCTCGATGTATTTTCCGCCGTCATACCAGTCGTTTCCACTTCCTCTTGGAGGAAGAATGGCCTGGTCTGAACTGATCAGCTGAAGCCCATAATTTTTGGTATGGGTAAATGCATCTGAAAGCGGACCGTAAGCCGGAGCGATGAAAGATTCAACAGGGGTTGTTGTTTGTGCATCAAGTGATTCATCGATAACCAATTCTTCAAGATCTGTACATCCTACAAGTGCCAAAACACTTAAACTAAAAATAGAGGTTAAAAATTTATTTTTCATTTTTTTCTTTTAAATAATTAATTAAAATGCTACGTTTACACCAAATACAAAGCTTCTGGCTTTAGGATAAGTAACGTAATCAATTCCGAAAGACTGAATCCCACCCTGAGATAAACCGGTATTGATTTCAGGATCGAAACCTGAATATTTTGTAATCACGAATAAATTTTGAGCTGTTACTGAGAATCTGATATTTCTGATATGCTCACCAATTCTCAGGATTTTCGGATTGAGATTATAACCTAAAGTCGCATTGTTCAATCTGAAAAAATCTCCTTTTTCAAGGTATCTTGTTGAAATTACATTCGTATTATTTACACTTTCATTAGGAAATTGCGTGGCGGCATCTGTTGTGTTATGAGACAATCCCAATCTACCTCTTGAAAATAACGTAGAAGCAGTATTGTTATAAATCATATTGCCTGCAACTCCGTTGAAATTTAATCCTAAATCGAAGTTTTTGTAAGCTGCTTTCAGATAAAGATTATAAGTGAAATCTGGTAATGCACTTCCTGCAGCAACTCTGTCGTTGTCTGTGATAATTCCATCTCCGTTTACGTCTCTGAAGATATTGGTACCGTTTTCGCTTAATCCTACAAATTCCCTTACATAGAAAGTTCCGATTGGTTCATTATTAATGTATCCATTAATAACTGCATTGGTTGTTCCCGGTCCCTGGGCCTCTCCTGTGGAAATGACTTTGTATGGAGAATTTTTTACTTCATTTTTAATAAAAGAAGCATTTCCTCCAATGCTGTATGTAAATGCTTTATTCGGATTGCTGTTGTAGTTTAATGAAATTTCCCAGCCAGTATTGTTGATCTGCATATTGGGGATATTCTTCCACATTGTTGGAGCTGGTTCTATAGGATCCACAGTATTTATTACCGAAATAATGTTATCAGAAATTTTTCTAAAGAAATCGACAGTACCCGTTAATCTATTATTTAAAATTCCAAAATCTAATCCAATATTGGTTTGTGTCGTTACCTCCCATTGTAGATCCGGGTTGTCAGCTCTTACCAAATATACTCCTATAGGATAATTTCCACTGTCATTTAAAGGATAAGTGGCTTGTGCAGTTCCGTTGGCATCGGCCTGGTAGCTTTTTTTTGTTACCTTACCCGGGATTTCTTGATTTCCCGTTTTACCCCAGCTTGCTCTTAATTTTAGATTGTTGATTGGCTCTACATCCGAAAGAAATGTTTCCTTGCTGATGTTCCATCCTGCTGCGACTGACGGAAATATTCCGTATTTATTATTCGCTCCGAACTTAGAAGATCCATCAGCTCTTAAAGTTGCCGTTAAAAGATATTTATCCTGAAAATCATAATTCACCCTTCCAAACCAAGACTGTAATTCATTTTTATTAGCAATAACAGACGTTGTTTGATTCGTTGCTCCTGCGGCAGGAATCTGATATTGCGGCTCGATTCCGTTGATTGGAAAGTTCTGATAATACCATCCTCTCGATGTCAACATTAACTTTTGATAAGAATGTCCTGCCATTACATTAAAATCGTGACTGTTGATTTTAAATTTATACGTTAACGTATTTTCTAAAAGAGTATTGTTATTTGAATAATTGCTTAGGTTTAAAGTTCCGATCTCTAAAGGAATAGCATGCGGAATATTCTGGATAACTCTTTCCGCTGTAGAATAATCAACCCCTAGATTCAGCTTATAAGTCAATCCTTTAATAATTTCTACAGAAGGAGAAATGTTGGCTAAAATTCTGTTATTTGTTGTAAAATCCTTGTAAATCTCGCGACGAATTAATGGGTTAAAAGCCCCATTATTAAAGACGGTGGTTGGTGCCCCATCTGTATATGAAGGGTACGTCGGATTCCATGTAAGCATATTGGAAACGACATCTGTTGAATTCGGTCTGTTATTTTCGGTTCTTGTCCCGTTTAGATTGAAGTGTATATTTACTCTTCCGTTAAACGCTTTTTGTGAAACATTGATACGACCGGAGTATCTTTTTAGATTACTGTTGTGAAGAATTCCTTCCTGATCTTCATATCCTAAAGCAGCATAATAATTTGAAGTATCTGTCGCTCCTGCTGCTGAAAAATTTACATTTTTAGAAACAGCTGTCCTTGTCAATTCATCCTGCCAATCGGTATTTCCTCCCATATCATCCAATTTTCCTCCGGCCGCAGTTACCTGTCTTCTGAATTCGTCTGCCCCGAAAACATTCATTTTGTTAGCAAGATTGGAAATCGTAAGATTAGAAGAAAGATTCATCTGGGTTCTACCCTTTTTACCTTTTTTAGTAGTGATGATAATCACTCCATTTGCTCCTCTTGCTCCATAGATTGCAGCTGCGGAAGCATCTTTCAAAATATCCAGTGATTCAATATCATCGGGATTAATGAAGTTCATCGGGTTGTTAGCTGTTCCGGTGTTGCTGTTATCGATTACAAACCCGTCGATAACGTAAAGTGGAGTCGTTCCTGAACGTAAACTTCCGACTCCTCTGATGATAATATTTTGGTTAGCTCCCGGTTCACCACTTACATTCGCAACATTTACTCCGGCAACTTTTCCCTGCAACAATTGACCAACATTAGCAACCATTCCTTTATTAAAATCTTCGCTTTTTACAGAACCTACAGCTCCGGTTACATCTGATTTTTTTTGGCTTCCGTATCCTATCATCACCACTTCTTCAATCTCAGAAATTTTACTTTTAAGTGTTACAGGATAATTCGTACGGTTGTCTACAGTTATTCTCTGTGTATGATTATCTAAAGAAAATTCTAAAATATTTCCTTTTTCTGCATTGATGATAAAATTACCTAAGGAGTCTGTGATTGCTGTAGTCTGATTTTGAATATTGACCACTCTCACATGGTGCACCGGGTTACTCTTTTCATCCTGTACAGTTCCGGAAATCTGTTGTTGCGCATATGTAAAACTAACACAACTCATCAGAACTGTCGGTACCAAGTAAATACGTTTCATTCTTTTTTTCTGCAAAATTAGCTTCCCAAAAGACCAAAATATATTAATCAACCTTTAACAAATGAACATTAAAAAGTTAAGATAATATGTAATTTATTATCGAAAATTAAATTTACATAAACTTTTATAACAGCCTCGTTTTTAAGGATCTCAAAACCAAAATAATAGCCGTTAACATTGTACTGCCAGATTTAACTCTATTTTTTAAAATATACTTTGTAAGTAATTTTGTACACTGATTTTACATTAATTATAATTATAAAAAATTCAGTCATTATGAAATTTACATACACAATTAATAAAGCAAAAAAAACACTGCTATTATTTTTTCTTTTTTCTACATTATCAATGGAAGCGCAAACACAAAAACCTTTAAATATCATTTTTATGATTGGTGATGGAATGGGCGTTTCACAGGTTACTTCTGCATTCTATTTTGGAAGCTCAGAACCTAACTTTCAAAAATTTGAAATTGTAGGTCTGTCTGAAACATCTTCAACCAGCGATTGGGTTACAGATTCCGCTGCCGGAGCTACCGCTTTATCAACAGGTGAAAAAACGTACAAACGTGCGATTGGCGTAAATAAAGATTCAATAGCACTTCCAACGATATTGGAACAGCTGCAGAAAAAAAATTATCAGACAGGATTAGTAAGTCTTACCAGCATTACTCATGCAACACCTGCTTCTTACTACGCTCATGTAAAAGACAGAGACCTCCACGAAGATATTGCGCTTGACCTTGTAAAAGCAAATGTCAATTTTTTAGCAGGCGGAGGTTTAAAATTTTTCAATAAAAGAAAAGATGGAAAAAATCTTTTAAATGAATTTAAAAAGCTCAATTATAATATAGACACTCTGAAACTTTCAAAACCTATTCAAAATAAAAACAATTTTTATCTTTTGGCCCAGGACGAACTCCCGAATAAAATTCAGGGAAGAGGAGATTTTCTCCCTGAAGCTACACAAACCGCTTTAGATTACTTATCTAAAAACAAAAAACCTTTCTTTTTAATGGTAGAAGGTTCATTTATCGATTGGGGCGGTCATGCAAAAGATGGTGAAATGATGGTAAAAGAAGTGTTAGACTTCGATAAAACTATCGGTGTGGTGATGGAGTTCATCAAAGAAAACCCGAATACATTGTTGGTAGTCACAGCAGATCACGAAACAGGTGGTGCAAGCATCGGAAAATTCATGGAAAAAGATTCAACAGGAAAAGAGAAGAACATCAAAGACAAAGTGCAGGTGAATTTCATCGATAATCAACACACTGCAGCTTTAGTTCCCGTTTTTGCGATGGGGAAAAACCAGGAGCTTTTCTCTGGCGTATACCCTAACAATATAATCTATCATAAGCTTGCTGAAGCTTTGAAAAAAAACGGAACCACTATTAAATAATTTGAATTTTACTGAAATATTATGTGCTTACATTTAAAAAAAATAACAGGTTTTGTAACTCTTTTTTTTGCTGCAACTGTTTTCGGTCAAACTCCAAAAGTACACTCTCATAATGATTATGAACAGAATATACCATTTTGGTATGCTTTAGGTTCTGATGCAAATTCTATTGAAGTGGATGTTTTTCTTGAAAACAACGAACTTTTTGTAGCCCACCACAAAAAAGACATTACCAATGAGCGAACATTTGAAAGTTTATATCTGAATCCTATTGATAAGGCATTAGGAATGAATATGATCAGACAGGAATCTCTACAGATTTTGATTGATATTAAAACAGATGCTAAAACCACTTTAAACCAGATTGTCAAATCGATTCAGAAATATCCTACCATTACAGCTCAAAAAAAAGTATATTTTGTTATTTCAGGGAATCAGCCAAAACCGGAAGAATATACTTCTTATCCCGAATTTATTTTATTTGATTATCAAAAACTGGATAATTTAACAGCAGATCAATGGAATAAAGTTGCTTTGCTTAGCTTAAGCTTTCCGCAATATTCTAAATGGAACGGTAAAGGAGGCTTAACGGAAGAAGATGTACCGAAAGTAACCGCAGTCATCAAAAAAGCAAAATCATTTGGGAAGCCATTCAGGTTCTGGGCGATTCCCGACGGGAAAACCTCCTGGGAATTTTTCGCAAACAACGGTGTCGATTTTATTAATACAGATCATCCGAAAGAATGTGTGGAATATGTAAGTTCTTTGGAGAAAAGAACTTTTAAGAATAATCTGTTTTCAGAAGTTTATCAGCCTACATTTTCCTATCTGAACAAAAATATTCCTGTAAAAAATGTTATTTTATTAATCGGTGACGGAAATGGTCTTTCACAAATTTCTTCATCCGTTTTAGCCAATAAAGGACAGTTAACTTTAACGCAGTTGAAAAATATTGGTTTAATTAAGACTAATTCGACTGATAATTTTACTACAGATTCTGCAGCAGGAGCAACTGCTTTTGCAACAGGAAAAAAAACAAAAAACAGATTTATCGGAGTAGATTCTGAGGGGCAAAAAACGGCAAACCTTACTGAAATTCTATCAGAAAAAGGATTCAGCACCGGAATTATTACGACTGACGAAATTGTGGGAGCAACACCTTCTGCGTTTTATGCTCATCAAAAAGACCGTGGTATGGAAAAGGAAATTGCCGAAGATTTGCCAAAATCAAAACTTAACTTTTTTGCAGCGGGCGGAAAATCTAAAGTTTCCGGCCTGCATGAATTTAAATTAGCAGAAAGTCCAAAAGAGGTTACAGAAAGTAAATCTAACCGTTTGGCGTACTATCTTTCAGACAACGGTGTCCCACAAGTTTTGAAAGGTCGCGGGAATCTTTTGGCTGAAACAGTAGAAAGTGGACTGCAATTTTTAAAAAGTAAGAAAAAACCATTCTTCATCATGATTGAGGGGGCGCAAATTGACAGCGGCGGTCACAGCAATAGTGTAGGAACCATCGTTACTGAAGGTATTGATTTTGACAGGGCAATTACAAAAGCAGTACAGTTTGCAGATCAGAACCCCGGAACTTTGGTAATAGTTACTGCAGATCACGAAACGGGAGGTTTTGGTATTCCTCATGGCGATCTGAAAACAAGCACTATTGAAGGTGATTTCACGACAGATGATCACTCAGCTACATTAATTCCTGTATTTTCCTATGGTTCAGGTTCAGAGATTTTCACGGGAGTATACGAAAACAATGAGATTTTCCATAAAATATTGAACGTTTTGAAAGTAAATTAGTTTTACAATTATTTTTTCTAAAAATACGTACAACTTTGAAAAAACATTTCAATTAACTCCTCTAATTCTTTTAAACTTGGCCCATTAGATATAGTTTTCCAAAAATTAGTGAAAACAAATCATCAGCAACAACAAAAGAAATTGAAAAACTTGAATCCAGTTCCGATAATCCTGATGGCAAACGAAATTAGAAAATATTCTCTATGGAGAATCGAAATTTATGTCTTATCCAAAAAATTAATGAAGTCTTCATTTAACGGATTTGGATCTTCATCCTTGTACAATAAATTGATATAATACATGATTTTTAATTCTTCGTAATTAAAATTATCTTTTATTAAAACAAAAGCTTTGTATTTTGCAATTTTTTTTCAATAAAAATATTTACTATATCTTCTAAACTAATATCATTAGTTTTTTTAATATCCGAAATAAATTCTAAATTTTCCATACTATTAATTTATTAGAATTTATATGTCTTTGAACTCTGTGCTCTCCCTGTTGCTGAACCTGTTGCTCTCTTGTTATAGTTGCGTATAGTCTTAACCCCTTATCCTTAGCTCATTTTTCAATATAACTCCTATATTGACCAATCCCCACATTATTTTTACACATAAAATATGCCTCTTTTAAACCTATTTTTCCCTCCCAAACATCCTTTGGAAGAATATCAACTTGAAAATCCAAATGAGTTCCATCTGGTTCTAGTTTCCCAGCTACTATCATATCTGGGATGCCATTACCTTTAATCCTTTAAAAGAAAAACATAGCATAATGTCCCATAACTTCAACTTCGCCATTAAGATCTAAAATTTCTTGATAATGTGCAGAAGATGAATATGGTTTTCTTGGTCCTTTACCTGCACTCACAGGAAAAAGCCCTTCAGCAGGAACCATAGCCGCAGCTTCTCCTGCCTATTAATTGTACTCTACTGGTTGTCGGATGGAGCTCTATTCTGATCCAAAAATGCTATTCCCAGATTGGAAGTTGTTATACGTATTTCAATTCTTGATTCATTATCCCAATTTAATAGTTCTTGTATCTCCAAATCAGTTAAAGAAAATTCTGGCATTAGCTTTTCATCTCCATTAAAATTTTGCCCTTCAAAAAAATTTAAAAATTTATTTTCATATGCCTCTTTTAAAGCTTCTGAAAATGAATATAATATTCTTTCTTTCGATTTTCTATATTGATTAAAATCATAGAAACATTCCCAAACCAAATAATAGTCGTCCAAAATACTATCAAGTATTAATATTATGTCTTCTTTATATTTCATTTTAATATAATAATTTTGGATTACCCCCTAATGGAATAACAGTTTTTTTGCCACGTATGCTTGCCTCCATGTATGGCCCTCGTTTTTCCGGTATTGATCTTGTTGCACCTCCAGACATTATTCTAATCTGCTCACCCTTATTACCATTTGTATATCTCATGCCATCAGTATATACTCTATTAGGATTTGTAGGTACTCCAACCCATCCATTTTTCTCTAACCAATTTGCAACTGTAGATGATTTTGCTCCTTTAAATGAATTTAGATCATCAAGCGTAAACTTCGCAGCTAGCATATCATCATAATATACTGCCGAAGAACTTGCACCTTTAGGAGTAATTTTTCCCGCATTAACAGGAAAAAGTCCTTCAGCAGCAACCATAGCCGCAGCTTCTCCGCTCATAGCCATAACTCCCCAATTATTCTCGGCTTCCCTAATGGCCTGAACAGTACCATATTGTACGCCTTCATGATTTAGTTTTAAATTTTTGATAACCTTATTATAAAGACCTTCATACGTTCCTTTATCCCATCCCCTTACTAAAACTAAGCCTTGGTAAAACTGACTGATTTCATTTTGCATACTGGCCATTTGACCTAATGTCATATTATGACTGCCTGCATAATTAATCATTAAATTGTTCATCATTTTTTCAGCTCCTGAATTACCTTTAAACTGCCCACTTCCAACACTATTAACTCCTGCTGCTGCAATTCTTATAGCCGCAGTTCTCATATGCTTTGGTAGAGGATCTGGACTATAATTATCACCGCCCCCGAAACAATCTTTAATAGTTTTCGGTCCATGTCCCGGGCCTCCAACTCTTTCCCCCATCATCCCCGTAGGATCTGCAAAGTTAACAGGATCATTCCAAACATAAGCATATGGAGAGTTTGTAATTTCTGATAATGGGTCTACACTGAGCCAGAAACTACGCTTAGGATCTTAGTATTTTGTCTCAAAAAAGATATCAACTCGATGTCTTTCTTACCAACATGTTGAAATGCCTTGTATTATTATCAATATTTCAAGTAGCCTATTTTCAATTTTCTTTTATTCCGACTACCAAAATATCATTTTAAATTATCAATATTTCTTTAACTTTTAAAAATATAGCGTTGAAAATCAACACTATATTTTATTACCAACACGTCTGTACATTACCAGAACTTCCGAGCAATCCATTTACTAGAATAGCATGAATTACAGCAGATACCATCTTCCCTGTGTTAGCTTCCTGAAAATTATGAATAGCATAAGTGAAAGCGATGTTAACCTCCTTTATATATTCTATTAGAAGTACTGTAACTTACAAATTTTATTTGTTTAACAGTAATGGTGATCTTATTCATACATTTTTGCCGCAACTAAAATATTAGCAAATACTTTCCAATCTATATTCTGAGGTATAGGAAGTTCATTATTTAAATAATAACCATCCATATCTTCTGTCCAACTGACCATACCTTCTAAATATTCATTAAGAGTTTTGTTCGTCCATTCTTTTGAGTTCTTTTTTAAATCTATTATTAACAATTCGACAAAGTCAATAAAATCTTCTTTACTTTCAATTTCTTCAATTATCTTATTAAAATCTTTCATAGTAATTATTTAATAATTTTATTTGTACCATCTCCAAGTTTAAGTTTTACAGATGTTCCTCCATTTTTAGTTGTCATTTTCCACATTTGATTTTTAACCTCTTTAGGGGTAGCCCAGTTCACAGGTGCTTCTTGTAACCCAGATAATTTAAATGCTCCTAATCGTCTATGATCAAGTGTCCAAATTTTGCCATTTGCATCTTTCCAAACATTGATTCTTAGAACTTCTGGACTAAGACTACCGTTTGCCAGTGCCTCTGCATTTCCTAATACAGTAAACTCACCTGTAGCATTTTTGATACTGCTTTGCATAAAATGAATATCTTTTGGATTAAGCACTTTTTCATTTGCTGCTCCAACTTTCCCTGTTGCTTTGTGAATAATTGCCATTGCCGCTAGCCCTTCAAATTCTTCGGCAGTAGCTTTACCTCTAACAATATGTCTTACAGCAGATTCTATATCCCGATCTCCTTCAAACATCATGGCTGAACCTTCTTTTCCTGCCATCCCTTCATTCCACATAGATGCAAGACCATTGTAAGCGGAGCCAAAAGCATTTTTCATAAATCGGTCTCCATTTTCTAATACGTTTGAGTTATACTCTTCTCTTTGTATATATGGAAATTTAATATTATGTGCTCCTAATGTCAAAACAGGTTTTCCACCATATTCACCTTTATTAAGATACCATGGCAAATCTGGTTCAAGACTAGATGTTATTGGCCCAACTGTAACATTCACGTGAGATTTACGACCAAATATCCAGTCATAAGCTCTTCTAAGGAAGCTTCTTTTCCCAGGAGGATCACATGGGTTACCGCCTCCCACTCTTTCCCCCATCAATCCCGTAGGATCTGCAAAGTTAACAGGATCGTTCCAAACATAAGCATACGGAGAGTTCGTAATTTCTGATAATGGGTCTACACTTAACCAGAAACTACGCTTAGGATCGTAATATCTTGCTCCGTAATAGTAGTACCCTGTTGCCATATCAAGTTCTTTGCCATTGAACCTGTAAGGATTGTTGTAGTCCATGGTGGTATTTTCCATCAGCATTTCCCCATACGGCATATACTCATACCAATTGGTAACATTTCCGTTGATATTAGTTAATATTGAAGCTCCGCTAAGGTGGTCTGGATGTATCCAGTACATTTCATCCTCAAGAATTTCCGGCGGGGTATAATTACTCATACATTCGTCCAACAGAAACTGATTCCACATCTCACAAAAATTCCCATTATTTAAAGCCTCCTGATAATATTCTGCCAGCTTGTTATAACATCCTTCTTTATTATCCTGTAAAAAAATATACATCTGCTGTTCCATCAGAAAAGAGCAGAGCGCATCATCCTGCGTTGAAGATGTAGGCGGGATATACGTACCCTGAGAGTCTTCATTAGGCACCCATACTTCGCCTGGAAGTCCTGCTCCTTCTATAATCTGCTGTATTTCCTGTTCTAATAAAGCAGCCAGCTCGTCATACTCCCCTGCGAGATTGATTTTGAACCGATGACCAGGTACCTCGCTTACACGGGTGGCAATCTTCTGGCTTCCCATATAATAGTGCTTGCTCATGGTTTTATCATTCAATACCAGATATCCGTTGGGATAATAAATAAAAGATCCCATTTGGGTTGTATTGCTGGGATCATTCCCATTGACGTAAAGGTTTTTAGAAACCGCATCATTTTTCAGAATTCTTTCTCCGCCTGCGTCATATACATAGTAATTGAAATTTTCCTTCTGAGTGACAACAGCTTTTAAACGGTTCTGATGATCCCAAAACAGTTCCCTGTGCTCTACAGGAGCATTGCCGGGCTGTTGTTGTTCTTCCATAATAGTAACAAGGTTTCCGTTAAGGTCATAACGAAATGATTCGTGTGCATTGATTGCCGGATCAACCGGAACCGGACCACAGTCCATAGGTGCATTGAAATTAGCAAACCTGATATAGTTTATGGATGACACAGCATTAGGGTGAAGAGGGTCGCCGTATTCATATTGTCCCACATCCCCTTCATTATTTGGATATTCACAAAGCCCATTGGCATAGCTTTTAAGCTTAGAATTTTTGCTCTCCATATTTCCTACAGCATTATATCCCATATTTAAATTATAATACTTAGTATTCTTCTTTCCTGTAGCTGTTATTTGAGCCGAACCTAATCTTCCGAAAGGGTCATAGCTGAAAGTCTTCTCCGTTGCTATTCCCATGCTCATTGATGGATAATTTCCGGTCATTGGCGTAGTACCGTTTATTCCCACGACATTTCCGTTGCCATTAAAAGAATAGCTATTTTTGCGGATGTTCGTTCCGTTGGTGTATAGTAATGATAATTCATTCACCTTGCCCCACGGATCATAATTATACTGGGTTTTGGTTTCGTTTCCTGCAAGGTAAGAAGTCATCTGATCTCTGTTGTTGTAGGTCATAGAATAGGCAATATTCGTTGGCTCACTTTTTCCCGGAAGCTTGCTTTCGATCTTGTCCAGAAGCCCTGCCATATTATAGCTGTAAGTGACTTCTTCAGTATCAGGATAAAAAATCTTGTTAATTCTGCCGTATACATCATGCACAAAAGATGTCTTAAACATTTTAGGAACATTTTTGGGTGCTGCTACAATGCGCATGTTTTCTCTTACATTTCCCCACAAATCATATTTAAAAGCCTGTGTGCCAGTCCTGTCGGTCTGTTTGATGAGCCTTCCCCTTTCCTCATTAATACCTGACTGCTGACCATACTCAAATTTTACGGTATGATCAGGATATTCTACAGTGGTTAACTGGTCAAAATTATATTTATACTGTATTTTTTTTCCTATTGATTGTAAAACAGCATTATATGAGGTGGTCATTTTACCGGTCATATCATATTGAAACCCTGATTCTCCTGCATCCGGTTCTGTTTTTTTGATATTTCTTCCCAATTTGTCGTAGAAATATTCTGTGACATGGTTTCCGGCATCTTGCATGGCTGTAATCTGGTTCAGGCGGTTGTATTTATAGCTCACCCATATATCTTCATTGCCATTAGTCTGTTTACTGGAAGTTGTTCTGCCAAATTCATCAGTATAGGAAACACTGGTATTCCCCAAAGGACTCACTACCCGTGTTGAAAACTGTGTGGCTCCGTATCTATCTGTTCCGAATTCATAAAACATATTGGTTGTCAGGTTTTGTATACCACCATTGGTTATAACATTATGTTGGGTGATATTCACCGGACGGTCTAATTCATCATAGGTTGTCGTAGAATAGATTTGAGCAGACTGATTCTCTACAGTGGTGTAGTCATCAAACTTTTTAAGAGAGGTCATGATATCGGTCCCCGTTGTCACTTTATCTCTGAGAATTGTTTTTACAGGTCTTCCCAGATGATCTTTAATCTGATAAATATTATTGGCAAAATAGTAGGTTTGATTTTCTTTTTTAAACAGCTTTTTTGACATCAAGCCTTCTCCCCATGCATCGGTAAATAAACTGGTGAAATAATTAATACCCTGAAAATTAGAAGCACTGGCTTCTTTTTTTTCTGTAATGGCTACCGGTATAGTTTGTGAAGGATAATAATACATCTTTATAGTCCAGTTGGTATCTGACGGAGCAAGATACTGGGTAATCCTCCCGAAAGAATCATAAGTATATTGGGCTGTCGCACCGTTAATGTCTGTTATACTTAAAGGAACTCCTAAAAGATAATTATTATCATATTGAGTTGAACTTGTATACCCATATGCATCGGTAGTAGCTGTCAAATAGGTATGGTACACCGGGTCATAAACATAATTGTAAAACATACGCTGTCCATTACTGGAAAGAGGCTGTGTAACTTTGGTTAAATTCCCATAAGTATCATATTCCATATCAAAGTCTGCAGTTCCGGAAGAGCCGTTACTGCCGGTTCCTAAAATATCATTTTTGATTTGTCTGATATTTTGGGCAGCGTCCAGCATGGTAGTGCTTTTCCGCATGATCTCATTATTATGAGCTGTTATAATCAATTTTTCTGAGGGTGTCCCTACTATATTTTTAGTCCCGGGAGCATGATAGGAAATCTGTGTTTTTATATCATCCAGAGTATAGGCTAATGATGCACCCCTGTCTGTGGAACGGACAACATTCCCATATTTGTCGTAGGCATCAATTGTACTGAAGGTAGTTTTACTATGGCTGTTTGATCCTGAAAACTCGGTAAATGTAGATTCTGTTTTATATAAAAGTGGGATAATTCTTCCCATATCCTTATACTGTGGCTCCAATTGAGATTCCGTAAGCTGATATTCTGAGGAAGCAGGCTGGTCAAAATATCTATATGTATATTTTGTTTCACTTCGTTTTCTATTTTGACTGTCAAGCATGTATGACGAACGTACCATTCCTTTTTTATAGAAATACTGTCTTACTTTTGTATCATTATAATTAACATAAAAATTGTTTTCATTGCCGGTAAAATCAGTTTCATACTGGGTAACATGAGTTTGATGCAGGACATACTCATTAAAAACTTTTGTTTTTACAATCCCAAATCCTAAAAACTCTCTTTCCCTTCTGTCCTGTATTCCTTTTTCATATTCAAAACTGAAATATTGAGCAGGTTTTATCCTCTGAGGATCTAAAACATCGCCCAAATATGGAAGTGTGGTATCGATAGGTTTAAAATTCCATACAGCCATTCTGGATAGCACGGTCTTTGAAAAAGGCATCTGATAGGTTCCTCCTATAAGTGTTGCCAGGTTATTTCTTTCGGTGGCATTGTCATACTCAAATGCGATAAACCCCTGAAGAGGATTTTCAATGGTAAGCAGTAAATTAGCTCTTGGCAATTGATTTTGATAAAATGTCAGCTCACCGTCATTTCCTGATACAAGTAAATCCGGATATCCGTCTCCGTCAAAATCCCTGAGATCTACTTCCTGTTTAGACACCGATTTATCAGTGCTTCCCCCTACCGAAACGCAAATTTTCAATCCAAAACAAGCACATAGCGTTCCGTATAAATTAAACCCGGATGAATTCTGTTTGTTATCCAAGCTAAAATTTTCATTGAAGTTCTGAGGAGGAATGAAAGAAGTTCCACTATTGAACAACATTTCATAAGCATTTCCGTTCTTTACAATCTTATCAGCAAGACCATCCCCATTGAGGTCTATTAATCCTACTTTTGCTGTAGATGAAGATTTCGAAAGGCCAACACCGCCGGCCCAGCTTCCATTCACCATACTGAAACCGCCACCCCCTGAAATGGCAAAAGAATCTCCTTTTGACACTTCTGAAACATCCCATGAATAAGGATCTACAGCAAATCCGTTTCCGGTATTAATATGGGTACTGCCATCAGAAATATAATCCATAAGACCGTCCCCATTAATGTCTGACCATACTCCGGTACCTTGAGCCCAGGCTTTTCCTATATTCACATTGATTCCTATTCCCAGTGAGAAAGAAGATGAGCCTGTGTGGGTGTCTTTTTCGCCACCTATGGAGAAAAATCCATTTCCGGTATTACTGAATTTAGCGACGGAAGATGAAGCTGAGATCCCGGCCCCCAGGATAAATCCTTTATTTTTAATTACTTTTGGGTTAACTGAGGATTCAACATCTAACTGACCCAAAACATTTGTTTTCTGATAATAACCTCCTGAGATAATATCCGGATAATGATCACCATTGAAATCCTGAAAGTAATCAGATGTTTTTTCGGTAGAAATACCGGCATGTGCACTGATTCCCAACCATGGAATTATTGATCCCGCAACATATGCGTGAAATGAATCAGACTGGGAACGAAGAATAATTCCCCGAGGGTTTGGCACTGAGAAAGCCGGAGTTGTAATAACAGTAGTGCTGGTTGATGATACTCCCAATACATAAGGAACTAAATCTACCCCTGACAACTCTACCGCTTCTAAAGGAGAAACATAAGCGTCTTTCTCAGCATCCAGTTGTATAGGTGTAAAATAACGGTTATTATTCTGCTGCGTAATAAAATTGGTCATGCAGGTGAAATAATCCGGAGCTGAAGGATTGCATGGAGAAGCTCCGCCCGGAAGTGGAACAGAGGCTAATGGATTGATTGTAAATTCATTTTCACGAATCGTTTCATTAAGATATTTTGAACCGTTATAACTGAATCCACCCCATCCCTGATATACTAAGCCAGTATTGATATTATAATGGGTATTACCCGAACGATAGGCAAAGTAATCAGCCTTATGTTCAGTATTTTCCAAAGCGGGATCTCCGATGAATGCAGAATTAATAATAAACGGGTTTTCTGAGGATAGCTTTTTGGCTACAACATAATCCGATGAGCTGATCTCAAAATAAAACGGAAGCGTGTAAAGCTCATAATAAGGAATGGGTATAGTGGCAAAGAAGGCACATATATCTATTTTGGGAATTGGCATAACATTATTGACAACATTTACCGTATTCTTTGCAGTATAAACATATCCATTTTTATCCTTAATTTTTAATGAAAAAGTAACAGTCGTGTTATGTAATTGACCTAAATTAATAGTATAATTATTGAGGGTACTATTTCCATTAAAATTCGGAAATACATAATAGGCACTTGCGGCTTTGCAACGGGGACACTCTACTTTAGGATCACAAAAAGGATAATCCCTGTATTTTAGAAAATCTTTCGGTAAAGTATTAATCAGTCTTTCTGAATAAGGATTATACTGTACCAAAGCTTTTACCGCTGTAGTATCAGTAGCTGTCATCACTGTTAAAGAAGGTTTCCATTTGATTTTTTCCCATGAAACATTGGTATCTGAGGAAACATCAAAATGTAATAAGGTTATAGTAGCATCAGCAGGGTTCTGATTAAGTAATAGATTTGATATATCAGAATTAACGATCGCATTGCTGCCAACTGTAACTGCACTTAAACTACTCCCTTTAAGTAACTTATGATGATATATCAATACAGAAGGGGCCACAGCTCCTGTTGTATCGGATATTGATTGTATGCTCTTATAAATTTTAAAATCAACATCATCTGTAAAATTTTCATCACTTAATGTATTCCAAGAAATATTGACTTTACTTTTATCACCCACTACATTATGCTTCTGACTGGATGGTAAGTAATGACTTTGCGCATTGAAAATAAAATAATGGTTATTATTTGCATCCTTCACATCCATATTGGAAACTCCCGAAACAGAGGCATATTTAATATCTGTATATACATTAATCCGGTCTCCGGCTTGATTAGTTTTAGAAGAAGCTATTATGAATATCCTTTGCCCCTTTTCAACGTGAGTTGTGGCATTAATAGCCTGAAATTGACCCTGAGTAGTTAATGTAACTTTTGAAGAAATTTGAGTAGAATTGACTGGGTTATATCCTGCAATATCCTCGTTTATTTTAGTCATCCCTCCTTTCTCAATCCAGACATCTACACCATCTGGTGAGGGTTGAGACAATGTTACTCCATTACCAATATAAATATCTCCTGCAACAGGTGCTTCCCACATTCTTACAATATTGGCTAACGAAGAAGAAAACTGGGTGGTAGTGATAGTATCCTGAATTGCCGGGCTTCCTGCTAAAATAACATTCGGTGTCTCTTCTGTAACATTAGCTGTTCCTCCGGGAGGTTGGGCCATAAAATTGGGAACCCCGTTTCTTATTTTACTAAAGAAAACATTTCCATAGCTGACCATATCCAGGAGTCCATCTCCGTTTACGTCTGAAAAATAAGTGGGAGAATTGCTATTACCAAAAGAATAATTAGCCCCTACAACACCATTCGCAAACGAATACTCTAATCCCAGAGTTGTATGATAGCTATTATGTCTATGTATAGGTGTCTCTCCCGGAAGGCCGATAGATGAGTATACTCCGCTAAATCCTGTTTTGACATTCTTTCTAAAATTGATCTTACCATTCGAATAGAAAGCTTTGTCCAGTAAGCCGTCTCCATCAATATCTAACAGTTGATTTTTCCCATATGATTCGTTGTCATCATAGCTTCCTGTAATCCCTATAGTCCCCTTTTTGTTAATTCCGACAAAAAAACAAAGCCCACCGCCAAAACTTACTGCACCCCGGATATTTTTATTTTTACTATATGTTCCGGAAATAAAACTGGTATTGCCTCCTGAAAAAGAACCTACATCTCCGTTATCTTTCGGAGTGTTATATACTTTGGTTGGTGTTTTTTCAAAAATATGCATATTGTGTTCATAAGCCAGAGTGTGTTTGTTAAATAAATTACCACTTCCATCCTTTTGAATAATTTCTGTTAAAAGTCTTTTGGAAAACATCCCTACATAGGTATTCGTGAATTGATATTCACGGATTTTAACATTTGCCCGCTTAACAATAATCCGGCTTAATATTTTTGTTTCCGTTAACTTGACTCCCAACTTATAATTAAGAGTCATATCTCCTCTTACTCCTGCTTCATTCTCAAATTCAATAACTGTATTATTACTATATGTAATTCTTGACAGGTATTTATTTTTACCCCCTCCCTCAAATGAGTCTGAATACGTGTAGGTAATAATATTTCCAAAACGATCTGTCACTTTAGACAAAAACCATTTTACCACATTCCCGGAATTATTGGTCAATATATCCAGATATTCTTTTTTTGTTCCGCTTCCATCCAAGGTGACCCAAGTATAATCTGAAGGTGAAGATCCATTCCTTGTTATTATATAGCCTTCTTTTATTCCATTACGATAATAGAATTTTCTGTTGATTGTTCTTGCTTCTGAATAAGGAAGCTTATTGGGCAAGTAATCATCTTTAAAAACAAGCTGCTCCCCAGCAATTAAATAAACCTCAGTTTCTTTATCGGATGCAAAAGAAGGAACACCCCATCGGGTATCAATATCAATGGTTTCTACCGGAACATCCCACCCTGTTCCTACCCATCCAAATTTATTGTCACTGTTATACACAAGAGAGACGTTAGGTTGAAAACCTCCAATTCCCGCAGGTATTTCAATAGGATATTTTACATTGGTTGTACCTTGCTGATTAGGTGTCGGCGGAGCAATCAGGTTGATTTTAGATCCCGGATTAGCAATTGGCATATCATTAAATGCTGTTTGAGCATCAGCTCCACTTTCAGGACTTTCAGGCTGTTTTACAACACCAGCCATAAAATCAACGCTGCTTAATGAGGTATGAAGTACAATATATTTTTTTACCGTATTTATACTATCTATATTTATAGGTGACCATTCTTTTTTGGTATAATCAAATGCAAATGCAGTAATATCTTTTTCCTGATATCCTTTAGGAAGTTTATCCTTATCGTAAGGCAAATGAAGTTCAGTTTCTTTTACCGTGTTACTATTAAATCGAAACCCTGAATAATTACTGCTCACGTTAATAGTCGATAGATCTACCGGAGGCATATCAATTCCTCTTAGTCCTTTTACCAATCCTGATGCATCCTGTGAAACAATAGTATGCCCTTTGGCTTCATAAGTGTTTATCTTCGGGGAATAAGAATCTTCCACTGTCTTTTCAATAATCATCTCCGATATATGCTGTGAACCATTGAATTTAACAGTAAAAGACTTTTTATCTAAATTTTTGTAGGACACATATTCAAATTCGTTTCCTTTCAAATCTATTGTTTCACCTTCAATTTCAAATGACCTGATTCCGGATTTAGAATCTACGAAACCACGTATATATGCAATTTTATCATTGTATATTTTGGAAATAACAGTATAAGGAAGAGGGGAATTATTTTGTTTTTCTGTTATGCGGACATTCTTAATTGTAAAGTAATCTCCCTTATTTATGGCATTGAATAAGATTTTATTATCTCCTTTTTTCAAGAGTAAAGGATCAAGAGGCTCAGACACTGAGGTCCAACCTGTTCCCTTTTGCTTAACATAGCCTCCGATTGCAAAACTACCATTAATACTACGCGTCACAGAATTCACATCCGAATAGCCATCTAATTCATAACTAAGAATATAAGTCTTATTGGGATCTATAACCGAAAGCTGCACATCAAATATATTATCGGAAGCATTGGCATCTCCTCTTTGTGGATCTTTATTTCCAATTTCACCTATATAGCCTGAGTTTATCAATCTAGAGCCTAAAGCGTCAGATAATGAATGGATTTTATTTCCAACATTTGATGGATACTTTAATATTTTATTATCCGAAAGTGAAAAGCCAGAGGAGGCAGAATCCGTTGTACTATTTATAGAAGCAGTATGAGAAATATTTGATGTTTCCCTATCAATATTCTTATCGTTTTTAATTGGTTTCAAAAAGTCACAATTAATTTTAAAAGGATTGAAATTTTGATTGGAACTTTTTACTGTTTTTATAAGATTCTCGTCCTTATGGATAACTTTATAAAGTGTCCAGCTGCTTAGAGACAGAATAATAGGGATAAGAACGGGTAATAATTCAATGTTCTTACGGCTGAAAAATGAGCGTCTTTTCATCTGTTGGATTTCATGTTTATTAATTGATAAGGAAATTGACTCCTTTTCCTTCTTCAGGAATAAATATTTTAATATTATAATAGCCGACAACATCAGGAATATTCATCGGAATGATAAAATCAGCAGCCGGATTATACTGTCCTTGTTTTACTAGTACCCCTAAACTGTTAAATATTTTAATTGTTAATGGCTTAACTGCCTTTAACTCTACTTTTACCGTCAGATTACCATCGTAAGAAGGATTAGGAGATACGGTAATTTTTTTAAATAAAGAAGTACTTTGCAAAGCGTCGTATTCAGACTGGCTAAGTACAGAGAGTGTTTTTATTATTTCACATCCGAGTTTATTTTTGATCAGCAGTTGATAGGAGCCTTGTCCATTAAGAAAGTAAGGAGCAGCATGAGTTACTGCGCCTGATGGAGCTGTAAGAGTATACTGATAGGATGACGTATTGAGGTCCAGTTCTATAGGAATCCCGTTCCAAAGATATTGACTGTCAATATTCTGATTAATGATTCCTTGAAGATCAAAAGTCCTTATAATATCTGTTTGTCCTTGTCTATAAATACTGAGCTGATAATTATCGGGAGCAAGGCTGTTAAACAAAATAGGATTGGAACTTCCTGAAGTAGTATTTACCACCGTCTGATTTGTAGTGATACTTTTTAAAGAATAAGTAAATGGAAAAATATTTTCAGGAACGGATATTTTTACAATGCCGTTACTTAATTCAGTACAAGTGCTTGTAAGTTGTACAAGCACATCACTTTGTGAATCCTGTAAATTGAAGGTAAAATAATCAACTCCATCAAGATCATTATCCCAAACAGTATCTTTGAAAACATATAATGAATCATTCAGCTTTTCTCCTAAAATATCTGTAGAAATGTCACTTTGATAGTTACTTTCATTGGTGAAAATCCGCAGCCTTATTTTATCATTTTGTAACAATCCTGTAAACGTAAGGTAGAGGTGAGTTTTGATGGGAAGTGATTCTCTATTTTTCACCTGCGTTTTCCACATTCTCTTCATATCCCGTTTAGGATGTGCAGAAGTAAGATCCACTTCTTTGAAACTTAGATCTTGATTATTATCTCCCCATAGCATATAACTACCATGATTTAGAGTAGAATTGTTTTGTTTGTTAGTTGCTTGTACTTGTCCTAAGGAAACAACAAGATGGTCATCTTCTGAATTTTTTGACTGCTTTTGATATAATCCAAATAAATTATCCCTACCTATTCCGGTAATCCTGAAGTTGTAATTTTTATTTTTTTTAGAATCCCAAATAATCTCATTTCCTGAAGAAACATAATTTTTTTCAGAAATATCATTAATGGTAATTCCATACTTTATGGAAAGATAAGTCTCAACTTTTTGCTTGTCTACAGTAGATAGATTGGTATTAAAAACAAGAATTTCAGGTATTAATAACTTTTTATCCATTTTCTTATTTAGAAAAACAATAGGATTGATTTTATGGTTATTATCACTTTTCGTAAAAGCTAAAATTTTCGAGCCAACTTGGGGACTGTTAATTCTCAGGGAATCAGTAAAGTCATCAATTCCAATAGTACTGATGACAGAACTTCCTATCTTACCGTAGACTTTCTTTTCAGTCCCTCCAAATTTATTACTCACAATAAATAAGGATGGTTGGTTTAATCCTATGTCTAATTTCTTAAAGAAAGAGCCAAGGACAGGATCTTGAATTAAATGAAAATTCATCAATTTATCAGTCAGGGTATCGGTGGGTAAAAAATTTTCTTTGACATTGTTCTTTCTAAAGGCAAGACCTGAGACTCCTCCGAAAATAGTGGTTTGAGAAAATAGAAAAGAACAGCAAACTATAAATACGAAGATATATGCTTTACTCATATTGAATTAAGGTATGGAAATAATATTAGGCTAAGTATTGATCGTATTGTTAATTCGGTGAATTATTGTACAATAAGAAATTCTGTAAAGGGGAAAAGTATATTTTTTTCATAGCATGTGTTTTTTTAGCAGAAGATTTTTTTAAATGTTATAGTTTTTTTCAATTATGTTATTTACCATAATTTGTCTTAACAGTTGTAAAAATTCTAATTGGATTTTTTTCATTATGGCACTGTATTTTATAATTTAACAAATTTTATGATTTTTCAAAAATATACAAAAAAACAATATATAATATAAAATAAATAAACATTTATGATAAATTTAAATAAATAAATTCTAAAATTGAAATTTTATTGAAAATTAAATCACAAAAAGCACTCATGAGTCTGTAGAATCATGCTGTATTTAAAATTGATAATGCTCTACTTTAATCTACCAGCAATTAATGTTTATAAATTAATGGAGAGATCATCTTGTAGATTAAAACTTGTTTTTGTCTAAAGCAATGTTGAAATTAAAATTGGTATATTAAAGTATATTGTCACTTAATTTTGGTTACCATATACTTGAAGGTATAGATCTATTTTTATAAAAATATAATCTACCACTTTTTTATTCGGTACATTCATATATAGTTGCCATTTTTAAACCTTGTTGCTTCATTTAATTTAAGACGATCTCCAGAAAAAAGCTTTACTTTATAGGAAATTGCATGTTTGAGCGGAGTAACAAAGGGAATGATCTATTGCCTGTTTTGCTAACCATCTTAGATGCGATACTTTAATATCCCGCACCTGGTTTAATCGGTCAGACACAAATTCCTTATCATAGATCATATGGATTTCTTCTTTGGTAAGATAAGTACGTTCCACTACCTTAAGCTTTGCTTTGTGGCTTAGAAAAGGATCTTTGGAGAGCCAGCCATTCGCTATACATAAGCGAATAATCTTTTTAAAATTCTTGATATATTTTACCGCAGTATTGTTTGCGCATTTACGTACGCTGCGAAGCCAAAAATCATAATCCATTATGAAAGCGTGGTCAATTTTTTTAATGTCGATATCAGAGGCTTTATATTTCTAGATTAGGAATTCCTGCGTATGCTTTAACAATGTTTTATAACGCTCCAATGTTCCGGGGGCAAAATCCTGACCTACCAGTGCTTCCACTTTATTATTGTGATCCTGAAAAATAGGAATGAGCATTCGTGTGGAAACATCAGTTCCAAGCAGTTTAGATTTTAAACCTTCAGATGTTACAAAATCTTCTTCTTTCAGCATCTGGTAGTGAGAATCGTAAACTTGTTGTTCCAAAGTTTTAAGATAGACATTAAGCGTTTTCGCCTCCTGAGAGTTGCCAACTGCTTTATGTGCTTTAACATCCCATTTCTGTGGGTTAATGTACCTTTTAGCAGCAATGTCCGCTGCCTTGCCATCTATCGTGATTCGTAAGTAGATGGGAGCGGTTCGTTTGTTCGGATTTTATTCTTTTTTATAAAGAATAACAGGTTGAATGTTTTGTTCATAGTGTGGTAACTTTAATTGTTAATAATTTACTTTTTGTTACCACTTTCTGCAAGATGTACAATCGTTAGACTGCCTATTGGTCGGGTTTCCCTGAATTTTTCGTGACCTATTTTCAAATTTTCAGGATATGTCACGAAAAAGGGGATCAGTCTCAAAAGTTGGGGGGAATTTTAGTTGTTGTATCTTTGTTTCATGTTAAGCGATCAGGAACTCCTTAAGTTATTACTTCCAGAATTTTTAGTTGAACACTTTGATATCATCAAAGCACA
>Ga0307416_100000273_pt1 | contig 27340 bp, 26 predicted proteins | sample DK1Cmetagenome_2_FD_203821 | JGI IMG/M metagenome (GOLD analysis project Ga0307416, IMG submission 203821) | Maize rhizosphere microbial communities from greenhouse at UC Davis, California, United States - DK15-C-3 | ecosystem: Host-associated > Plants > Roots > Rhizosphere > Soil | place...
TTGCCGCGCGAATTCACTCGGATTGAACCTTACTTTATGATATTTGGGATAGTTATAGTATAGATAAGTCGCAGAGGTTGCCATTGGACTGTCGATATATACGGGTACATCGTCGATCCTGTCTGCCTCCATCCGCTGCTGAAGATGATAAAGCAGAAGTTGTGTACGCCCCACAGCGAAGGCCGGTATCAAAAGAACCCCGCCGTTATCGAAGGTTTCATTTACCACGCGCTGAAGCTCTCCCGCGGGATCGCCAGGAGGGTTGACCTTATCTCCATAAGTCGACTCAACGAACAAAATATCCGCACCATCAATGTACATCGGTGGCCGTAGCATCAAATCATTGCTCCGGCCAAGATCTCCTGAGAATACAATCTTTTTTTCTTGTACGTCTCCTCTGATAAAAATTTCTGTGATTGCTGCTCCTAACAAATGTCCTGCTTCATGAAAAACGATGCCAACGCGGTCGTGTATCCGGACTTTCTCTTCGAAGTGAAATTTTTTCACCAAAGGAAAAACTGCCTGTGTATCCAGCGTTGTATATAGTGGCAAGGGGTTCGCATGTTTCGAGTAACCTTTGGAAGCTGCGAATGACGCCTCCTCCTCCTGGAGCTTGGCAGCATCGAGCAACATCAGCTCAAGAAGGTCTGCTGTAGGAGGAGTGCAATAGATCGGGCCTTTAAATCCTTCGCGAACAAGTTTTGGCAGATACCCTGAATGATCAATATGCGCGTGGCTGATGATGACCGCGTCAATGCTCCGCGCATTTACCGGGAATTCCTCCCAGTTTCGAAGCCGTAACTCTTTTAAACCCTGAAACATTCCACAATCAAACAACAACCTGAAATCTCCGATATCCAGCAGGAACCGCGAACCGGTAACGGTGCCAGTCGCTCCTAAAAATTTGACCCTTACATCCATGTCGGCAAGATGGTTAAATAAAATGTTGATGCTGACAAAAATCAGCTCTTTGAATGACAAAGCTCAAGGCCAGGTTGTTTTCCCAATTCTAGCTTTGAACATTAACCGTCACGATTATGAAAAAACTGTTAGTACCCGTCGACTTTTCGGAGCAAAGCATTAACGCTTTCCGCTTCGCGCTAGATGTTGCAGCCAAATGCAGCGGGAGCGTCCTATTGCTTCATGTGATTGCTCTTCCTGTGCTGCATGACTCAGTTATCGTCCCTATTGAAGGCCTGAGACAACCACTGATCGATGAACTTAAAGAGGTAGTACGTCAGCGTTTTTCCAGGATCATCGAGATGTATAATTCCCATCAGGTGGGCGTCAGCACGGAGGTCGTGGTATCCAATCGCATTCACGACACAATCATCGATCAGGTGGAAAAAGAAAAAGCGGACCTTGTCGTTATGGGCACGAAACGGGCGTCCGGCATTTGGGGATGGATGGTGGGATCAAATACGGAAAACATAGTACGAACCGCTCCGGTGCCGGTTTTAGCGATCAAGCAATACGTTCCGGGAAAAAGGATTCGCAACATAATTTTTCCAAACGCCCTCGACCTGAAAAACCAGGAGGAGCTGGTAATAAAAGTAAAAGCCCTTCAAGATTTGTTCAATGCACGGTTACACATTATTTGGGTAAACACTCCGGCGTTGTATCAACCGGATTCCGATATCCGGAGACAGCTCGCCGCTTTCGCCGAAAAGTTTATGTTGAAAGATTTTACTATCAATGTCTTCAATTACAACAACGAAGAAGCTGGGATTCTGGAATTCACCAGGCAGATCAACGGCGACCTTATTGCTATGGGCACGCACGGGCTGACTGGTTTCGCTCACCTGTTTTGTGGCAGCATCGCCGAGAATGTGGCCACGCATGTAGACTGGCCTGTTTGGACCTATCATCCGAAGCCGGAAATATCAGTTACTTCCGAACAATAAGGGAAATGATAGCCTCGGTAGACACTGAAAAAACGATCAAATGTTACCACTGTGGTGAGTTCTGTGATGAAAAGCTGTGGCTCGGTGACAAGAGCTTCTGTTGCTATGGCTGCAAGACTGTATATGAGATCCTCAGTGCAAACGAATTGTGTGAATACTATGACCTGGAAAAAAATCCGGGTCTGCAGATAAAACAAAGTGACATTGACACGTACGAATATCTGGACGACCCTGATATCCGGAAAAAGGTTCTTGAATTCGATTCTGCGAATTTTTCAAAGGTCTCGTTTCTCATCCCCGCAATACACTGCGTGTCCTGTATCTGGCTGCTCGAAAACCTTCACAAGATCGAGAAGGGAGTGCTCCGGACGGAAGTCAACTTCGCCCAAAAAACGGTAGTAGTGAGTTACAGCCCGGAATGCGTTAAGCTGAGCACCATTGCGTGCCTGTTAAGCTCCCTGGGTTATACACCAAAGATCACACTTGATGCTGGAGCACCCGAAAAACCAAAGACTGATCGAACACTGGTTATGAAGGTGGCAGTAGCAGGCTTTTGCTTTGGCAATGTCATGCTCTTCAGTTTTCCAGAATATCTCGGCATCGATCATTCAGAGAAAAGTCTTATGGAGATGTTCTCGTGGCTGAATCTCCTCCTTTCGATACCGGTGTATTTCTACAGCGGATGGCGATATGTTACGGCCGCGGTGAAAAGTTTTAGACAGAAGCAGATAAATATCGACGTGCCCATAGCTGCAGGGTTAACCGCACTATTCTTAAGAAGCAGTTATGATATTGCCACAGGCACCGGCCCAGGATATTTCGATTCATTTACAGGGCTGGTCTTCTTTCTTCTGATAGGAAGGTGGTTCCAAAACAAGACATATGAAACTCTGGCCTTCAATCGCGACTTCACTGCATATTTTCCCCTGGCGGTTAACAAGCTCGTAAATGACCAATGGAAACCTGTAATCATCTACAAACTGAAGCGCAAAGACATTGTGCACATCAGGAACATGGAGCTAATCCCTGCAGACAGCACATTGCTCGATGAAACGGCATACATTGATTACAGTTTCGTGACAGGTGAATCCAGACCAGTAAAAGCTCTCAAGGGGAATGTGGTATACGCCGGTGGCCGCCTCATCGGAACTCCGGTTACACTTGTTGTAGAAAAGGAAACTTCACAAAGTCACTTGACGAGTCTGTGGAATAATGAAGCTTTCAGGAAAGTGTCCGAAAGCAAATTTCACAAGATCATCGACAGCGCTGCACGAAAGTTTACATGGATAGTTCTGGTAATTGCGGCCGCAACTTCTTTGTACTGGTATCAAACGAGCCCTTCTCAGACATGGCTGGTGTTGACCTCCGTACTGATGGTGGCCTGCCCCTGTGCGCTGGCCCTTGCGGCCCCTTTCACCTATGGAAGCATGCTCAGGGTTTTTGGAAAGCACGGTCTCTATCTGAAGAATGCCGATGTGATCGAACGGATGGCCGCAATTGACGCGGTTGTCTTCGACAAAACCGGAACTGTTACGCATGGAAGCGAGCCGCAAGTCGAGATTGTCGGACAGCTGACTACAAAGGATCTCGGTGCAGTTAAAACCCTTACAGGCTATTCCACACATCCGCTGAGCAAGCTAATCACAAAAAATATAGGAGCCCCTTCTGGTGCGCAGGTCAGCTTTTTCCGCGAACTACCTGGACAGGGAATTGAAGGATTCTATGAAGGTGACTTCTACCGCATTGGATCAGCCGCGTTCATCCGCACCGTGGACTGGACAAGGACCGTTGGCTCTAAAGTGTTTGTTTCACGAAACGATGTGGCAGTCGGCCTTCTCGTAGTGAGGACCTCTGTCCGCAAGAACATATCTCAAATGCTCCGCTCTCTCGGCAAGAAATGCGTTGCACTGGTTTCCGGGGACGGCGACTCAGACCGCGCAGAAATGCGGGCGCTTTTTCCCGGGCATGCGAGGATTGTTTTTAATCAGGCACCCCAGGAGAAACTCGCTTACATAAAGGAGTTGCAACAGACAGGCAGTTCAGTATTGATGGTCGGCGACGGTCTCAATGACTCCGGCGCTTTAAAGCAGAGCGATGTCGGCATCGCTATCACTGACGACTCGGGCGTATTTACTCCGGCAAGTGATGGCATCCTGTACGGAAATAATCTCATCATGCTCGATCGATTCCTTGATCTTGCGAAATCCTCAGCTCTTATACTTAAATGGAGCTTTGCGATATCATTTTTTTATAACGCCATAGCATTGAGCTTCGCAGCTTCCGGTAATCTAACCCCGTTGGTGGCCGCCATACTGATGCCTATCAGCAGTGTTAGCGTCGTGAGCTTTAGTACAGTTGCAGTAAATATAACAGCAAGGAAGAAACTAGGTGCACCTGCTGATCTTGATGAATATCTGAAGTCATGAACATTATCATTATACTGATTGCCATCAGCTTATCAATCGCGATTCTGTTTTTGGTGATTTTCTATTGGAACATGAAGTCGGGCCAATACGATGATACATACACCCCCAGTGTAAGGATCCTGTTTGACAATAAGGTATCACAACCGAAAAATCGCTCAAGCGAAGTGACAAACGGTCCCAGCCAGCGCACGCCAAAAGCAAATTTCGTCAGTAAGCAAAGCTGATGGCTGTGAATCGCAAGTTGTCAACCCGGTTTCGCCTCCCGTTCCTGTTTGTTGCCATCCTCTGTCTCTTTGTAGGGTTATTGACAGGTCTTAACAGGATTGGGTGGAGTGTGAGCCTCTCCGGCGCCACATCCCATCATGGCGCGATCATGGTCGGAGGTTTCCTGGGCACACTCATCGGGCTGGAAAAAGTAATTCCACTGAAGAGAAAATTTCTATTCTTTATCCCTTTCCTGAGCGGAAGTAGCATAGTTTTTTTCTTGGCAGGACAATCATTAACCTCCTTCGTATGCATTGTTATAGCGAGCGCCGGATTGTGCATAGTGCTTATCTATTACCTTTATAGAGAGAAAAGTATCATCTACGCACTCATGGCCGCAGGTGCTGCTTGTTGGCTCGTCGGCAATCTGTTGCTGATGACTACGAGCTTTTACCCAATGTCTTTTCCATGGTGGCTTGGATTCGGATTGTTGATTGTCACAGCCGAACGTCTGGAACTGAGCAAGTTCCTCCCTGTAAGATTCAGGATGAAGGCCCTGCTTGTTGGATTGCTTGCAGCCTATGTCTGTGGTCTTTTGTTGTCTTTCCATGGGGCCGGGGTTTTTATCAGCGCTGCATCACTGGTGGGCGTTGCAATCTGGCTTCTGAGGTTTGACATAATTGGAATATCTATGCGTAAGGATGGCCTGCCGCGATTTGTTGCCATGGCGCTCACGTGCGGATACGTATCGTTGTTAGGTACCGGCGTGCTGATGTTATCACTCGACAACGAACCGCTGGCCTATGATGCGGTGGTACACAGTTTTTTTATTGGATTCATCTTCTCGATGATCTTTGCCCATGGTCCGATCATCCTTCCCGGAGTCGTGGGCATTACGGTGAAACCGTACCACAAAATATTATATCTATGGCTGGTCTTACTTCATGCGTCATGGGTTATTCGGATCTGCGGTGATATCATTCTTGATTTTTCCCTCCGCAAACATTCCGGATATATTACCGCCCTCGCGATCCTGGGATACTTGATAACCATTGCCTCGTTAACAGGCATGACTCAGCGCCGCCATGCAAAAGTATTATAGTATACCGTTGGCCTTTTTTTCCATCGCAGCTCTCTTGGGCCTGTTTCTCCGTTGGCAGTTTGTTGATCCCACGCCGGGTGTACGTTACACCTACTTTCTTCATGGCCACTCGCACATGATGTTTCTCGGTTGGGTATTTAATGTCATCCTCCTGGCATCAATCGAACAGCAACTGAACCTCCACAAACAGCCCAAATATTTAAAGGTCTTCCTGTTCCTGCAACTTCTCACGATTGCAATGGCTGTATCATTTCCTGTCCAGGGGTATGGCCCACTGTCTATCCTATTGTCAACAGCGCATACCTTTATAGTCATTTTGTTTATACCTTTTTTCTTCCGCGACATAAAGGCAGTCACCTCGACGTCGAGATGGTTCATACGTGTAGCATGGATTTTCTTTTTACTCTCAACGCTGGGGCCATTCGCACTGGCATATCTGATGGCTAACGGCATGGCCAATACCGTGTGGTATCATTTTTCAATTTATTACTATCTGCACTTTCAGTATAACGGGTTCTTCCTGTTTGGTATACTCAGTATGTTTTTCCATTTCCTTGAATCGCGAAACATTCCCTATAACACAAGAAGGGTCAAAATTTTCGGCAAGCTGGCGGTTGTAGCTTGCGTCCCAGCGTACATGCTGAGCATCCTTTACGCCAACCCTCCGGTGGTCTTTAACCTGATAGGTGTAGCTGCGGCTATCGTGCAGCTTGTGGCCTTTGTTATCCTGATCAAGGAAACGCTGGCTGTCGGTGCTGGCTTGCAAACCAATATCCACCCCGTTGTAGCGAAGATAGGATGGCTGATTGTGTTCGCCCTCGCAGGTAAATTTCTGTTGCAGCTCGCGTCGGCTCATCCCTATGTTGCTGAATTAGCATATACACTGCGTCCGCTGATAATCGCCTATCTTCATCTGGGAGTCGTAGGTGTAATCACACTCTTCCTTATGGCCTGGTATTACCAGATGGAGCTCGTACAAAAAACCGTGGGCAACATTTCCCTAGCACTCTTTGTTTCCGGATTCGCAGGATCAGAGATGGCACTGCTGATAATGCCATGGTGGAATATGATTCTGAGCACGACTCTTTCGGCAGCTACCGTGATCTTCACTTTCTCGATACTGATGGCAGCAGGCGGCGTTCTTTTTTTCGTCGGATTTGTTCAAAACCAAAAAAAACCGACTGGCTAAGCCACTTCCGCTCGACGTCATCCAGCCTAATAGAAGCAGCCTTTGCTAACTCCCGCTTTCCATCTGACGAAAATCAGCTCTTCAGTTGACAGTCCTCATCAGGTACCCTTACGCGTGAACCTATTTTGCAGCATGACCGAGTTTCCATCACATGAACAGTTAATCAGGATGTACGACGTACCCACGCCACGATATACCAGTTATCCAACAGTTCCGCACTGGAAGACCGACACGTTTACAACAGAAAAATGGATTGAAGCCGTGAGAGCATCCTTTGACGAATCTAATGACAGCGACGGCATCGGCCTCTATGTGCATCTCCCATTTTGCGAAAGCCTTTGCACGTATTGTGCCTGCAACAAACGGATCACGACGAACCATGGAGTCGAAATAGCCTACATCCGCTCCTTGCTTAAGGAATGGTCCCATTATCTGCGCATCTTCGGGCGTAAACCCACAATAAGGGAAATACATCTTGGCGGCGGAACCCCGACGTTCTTCAGCCCTAAAAATCTCAGATGGCTTATTTCGTATTTGCTGGAGGAAGGGACGGTGCATGATGATCACGAATTCAGCTTTGAAGGCCATCCGAACAATACAACAGCCGAGCATTCACAGACACTGTTCGAGCTGGGTTTCAGGCGCGTAAGTTTTGGGGTGCAGGATTTCGATTCAAAAGTTCAGCAAACGATCAACCGTATTCAACCGTTTGAAAACCTTCAATCGGTAATGAACAACAGCAGGGCTATTGGCTACAGTTCGATCAGCTTTGACCTCATTTATGGCTTGCCATTCCAGACTACACGTACCATCGAAGATACATTTCAGAAAATTCTGTTGCTCAGGCCCGACCGCGTATCCTTTTACAGTTATGCGCATGTTCCATGGGTAAGTCCCGGCCAGAGGGGTTATGATGCAAGTCACCTTCCGGGTGATTTGCAAAAACGAAGGCTTTACGAAACCGGCCGGCAGCTTCTAAAGGAAAATGGCTACAGGGATGTGGGCATGGATCACTTCGCGCTTCCCCATGATCCATTGTTTCAGGCACAAGCCAATGGAACGCTTCACCGCGATTTCATGGGATATACAACGACAAACACCGATCTGTTGATAGGTCTTGGTGCCTCGGCGATCAGTGACGCCAAATATGCCTATGCACAGAACCAAAAAAAGGTAGAGCATTATCTGCAGGCCATTGCCGATGACCACATGGCTGTATTCAAGGGGCATATGCATACCGATGGAGAAATGTTAATACGGCAGGCCATTCTGCAACTTGCCTGCAACGGCTCGATCCTTTTTGAATCCGTTGATGCGCTTGACGACACAGAGGCCATAGCAACGCTTGATAGAATGTGTAACGAGGGCATTCTCGAAAGAACGGCAGACAGCTTCCGCATCACAGAGCACGGCCGCATTTTTGTCCGCAATGTGTGTGCTGCCTTCGACAGGAACCTGAGAAAATCTGCCGACGCAGCTAGCACTTCCCTCTTCAGCAAGTCAATCTGATCAGGCGCTTTCGCACATATTGAGCGAGGGCAAGTGCATTGTGTATAATGTATACAATTCAATATTCATACAATGTGTCTGGAATCATTGGCAGTAAATGTGACAAGTGGAAAACTGATACAAATCACTCCTAAATATGACCCAAGTCATATTGTCCGGTGGGTGTTGAGTGTAGTTTAGTGCCAGACAAATAGGGCCACACCTTTTATACAACCAAAAACAGCAAACATGAAAAGGCTATTTTTAATTCTGACCATCAGCGCAGTATTTGCTTCATGCGCGCCTGACAAGCCGGCGGAAAACCAAGGCGCTGATCATCTTGACGACGCAGTTGCGGCAAATGTAGATGAAGGCAAGGGCATCGGTGAAGTTAAAAATGTTCCCCTCACCACACCCCTCGAGCAGGATAGAGTCAAGCGTGGTAAAGCCATTTATGATATGAAGTGCGGCGCATGTCACAAGTTGAACGACCAGCGTGTAGTCGGACCGGGCTGGGCAGGAATCACACAAAAGAGAAAGCCCGAATGGATCATGAATATGATCACCAACGTAGACGTGATGCTAGCCCAGGATCCGGAAGCCCAAAAGCTTCTTGAGCTTTGTCTTGTGCGCATGCCCAATCAGAACGTTAGCATAGGCGACGCCCGTGATATTCTCGAGTTTATGCGCGAAAACGACGGTGTGAAATAAAGTAGAGCCACTAAAAATTTATCTATGAATCTCAATAGACTTTTCTGCGGAACAGCCGGGGTCCTTGCGGCGTTCGCAATGTGCAGTTGTAAACCGCAGGCCCCAGAAAGCGCAGCCCTTGGTGACGCGGCCACCAAAGTTTATGTCCCCCCAGGCCAATACGACGAATTTTATAACATTGTGTCCGGGGGATTTAATGGACAGCTCAGTGTCTACGGCGTTCCATCAGGGCGTCTGATCAAGGTGCTCCCTGTCTTTTCGGTGCATCCTGAAAACGGTTATGGTTACAGTGAGGAGACAAAACCTATGCTAAATACTTCGCATGGATTTGTTCCCTGGGATGATCTGCACCACGTTGCCATTTCTACTACGAACGGCGAGCATGACGGACGTTGGGTATTTGCTAACGGAAATAATACCCCCCGCGTGGCACGGATTAACCTGAGCACTTTCCGCACGGAGGAGATCCTTGAAATCCCCAACAGCGGTGGCAACCACTCCTCTCCCTTTATTACGGAAAACACGGAATACGTCATAGCCGGAACACGTTTCAGTATCCCTATGAATAACCAGGATGTGCCTATCAGCACTTACAAGGAAAATTTTAAAGGTTCCATCAGCTTCATCAAGGTTGATCCGCAGCATGGCCATTTAAGCATAGCCTTCCAGTTGCGCACCCCGGGCTTTAACTTTGACCTGAGCCGTGCAGGGAAAGGTCCTTCCCGAGACTGGTTTTTTTTCTCAACCTACAATACCGAACAGGCGTACACCCTGCTTGAAGTCAATGCTTCGCAACGGGATAAAGATTTTATTATGGCTGTGAACTGGAAAAAAGCCGAGCAGTTAATAGCGGACGGCAAGGGAAGGACAGAGCGCGCGCGTTACGCCCACAACCTCTACGATGAACAAAAGCACTCCGCAACGTCGACAATCCGTGACGAGGTAAAGGTTCTGGACATCACCGAATTTCCGGAACTCGTTTACTTCATCCCCTGCCCTAAGTCTCCCCATGGAACGGATGTTGACCCAACTGGTGAATACATCGTGGGAAGTGGTAAACTCGCTGCCACCATGCCGGTTTTCTCCTTTACGAAGTTTCAAAACGCCATCGCGAACAAGGAATTTGAAGGTGATTTTGCAGGCGTCCCTGTGCTGAAGTACGAATCGGTTCTACACGGTGAGGTCCAAAAGCCAGGCCTTGGCCCGCTACACACTGAGTTCGACGCAGAAGGCAACGCCTACACCTCCATGTTTGTATCTTCAGAGATCGTAAAATGGAATGTTAAAACGCTTGAAATTCTGGACAGAATTCCCACCTACTACTCCATTGGTCACCTAAGCGTGATGGGCGGCCCGACACGGAAGCCGCATGGCAAGTATATGGTAGCATACAACAAGATTACTAAAGACCGCTATTTGCCCACAGGTCCGGAGCTTGCACAATCCGCTCAGCTCTATGATATCTCGGGAGACAAGATGAAGCTCCTGTTGGACTTCCCTACTATCGGCGAACCGCACTATGCTGAAGCGCTTCCCGCGAAGCTGATCCAGCAAAATTCTGTCAAGTTTTATAAGCTCGAAGAAAATCAGCACCCGTATGTGAGCAAAGGCGAAGGAGCAACAAAAGTGGAACGCAAAGGTAACGAGGTTCATGTGTGGATGACGGCGATCCGATCGCACCTTACTCCGGACAACATCGAAGGTATAAAAGTGGGTGATGATGTATACTTTCACGTCACTAACCTGGAGCAAGACTGGGATGTGCCGCACGGCTTTGCGATCAAAGGCGCTAATAATGCGGAGATCCTGATCATGCCAGGTGAAACACAAACGCTTAAATGGAGGGCAATCTCACCAGGTGTCGTACCTTATTATTGCACAGACTTCTGTTCAGCTTTGCACCAGGAAATGTCCGGCTATGTCCGCGTGTCTCCCCCAGGCAGCAACACTCCGATCAAATATGGTACCGGTGAGATCGAGGGGACAACCTCAACCGGAGCTAACTAATAAGCCTTTTTACAGGGTGAATGTGCCTCGCCCGATCCATTATGGAAAAGACGGGGCCATTCTTAAACTTAAAATGAATGAGGACGCTTCAGCCCATATCAAGAATAATTATCGCGATATCCGCCTTGCTGATGGTCTCCGCCTATTTCCTTCCCCTCTGGCGAATCCTTATGTGGGCGCCGCAGTATCCGGAAGGTCTGGGCATGAAGATCTGGATAGACAACATCACGGGCGATGTAAAGATTATCAGCGCCCTCAATCATTATATAGGCATGCGTCACATAGACGTCAGCATGTTCCCTGAGTTTAAATATATGATCTATATCGCTGGCTTTGTCACCGCCGTTGGACTGCTGACCAGCATCGTCAACCGGAGATTCATGTTGTGGATGTATGCGCTGCTCATCGTAGCTTGCGGCATCGCAGCGCTTGTGGACTTTTATCTTTGGGGTTATGACTACGGACACAACCTCGACCCACACGCAGCCATCGTTGTGCCGGGCATGGCCTATCAACCTCCGTTAATCGGCACGAAACAACTCCTTAACTTCACCGCGTTTTCCGGCCCCGACGTTGGTGGCTGGATCTTTATGGTCTCAGGCGCGCTCGCATTAGGAGCGCTTGTTTATGAAATTATCAGATCGCGAAAAACCACTGTATGAAACTCCTCGCAGCCACCTTACTTATTACATTGTTATCGTGCAATACCGAACCCGAACCGCTGCAATACGGACAGGACGCCTGCCACCACTGTAAGATGACGTTGATGGATAGAAGATACGGCGGGGAATTGGTCACCCGGAAGGGTAAGGTATACAAGTTCGATGATGTCAATTGCATGCTATACTTTTTCAATTCGGAAGAAGTGAAGCACTCTGACTTTGCCCATAAGCTCGTGGTGGATTTCTCACGACCCGCAACGTTAGTCCAGGCTGCCGATGCATTTTATCTCAAATCTCCAGGTATAAAAAGTCCAATGGCCAGCGGAATAGCAGCGTTTCAAAAAAGGGAGTCGATGCAAAACACAAAAAAGGAATTAAAAGGGATTTACTTGGTGTGGGGAGAAGTAGTTACCCAATTCAAATAACGTGATGAAACTCATTCTCATCTTTTTGTGCTTCATTCCATCGCTGCTGTCGGGCAGGACGATTGTTGTGGACAAAACAGGTAAAGTAACCACGTTGAAACAAGCGTTGACGATTGCCGCATCAGGGGATACCATCGTCGTCAAAGCCGGCACGTATCAGGAAGGAAATGTGCAAGTGACAAAATCTGTTACGATCATTGGCGAAGGAACTCCCGTGTTCGACGGAGAAGACAAACATGAGATTTTTACCATCACGTCAGACAACGTTACCGTTAAGGGAATGATGTTTGTCCATACGGGCAGAGCGAGCATGAATGATGTCGCGGCCATCAAGGTACTGGATTCTAGGTATGTAACCATCGACGGCAACCGGTTCGAGGAAGCTTTCTTCGGTATCCACTTCTCCAACACCTCTCACTCCGTTGTAAAAAACAACATTCTTCACGCCAGTGCGCTTGCCGAGTTTGAGATAGGCAACGGCATTCACATGTGGAAGTGTGACCAAATCACAATCGACAGCAACGAGATCCACGGTCATCGCGACGGGATCTATTTTGAGTTCGTTACAAACTCGCTGATCAGGAAGAATATCAGTGAAGGTAACGTGCGCTACGGATTACACTTCATGTTTTCACACAACGACGAATATCTGTACAACCGATTTATTAACAACGGCGCTGGCGTCGCGGTCATGTATACTAAGAATGTCAAGATGTATGACAACACATTTGAACGGAACTGGGGCGGAGCCGCGTATGGATTGTTATTGAAGGATATCCGCGACAGCGAAGTGATGCGCAATCATTTCATCAAGAACACCATCGCCATTCACCTCGAAGGGGTGAGCAGGACGCAAATAGTGAGTAACGATTTCAGCCAAAACGGCTATGCTGTGCGATTGCAGGCAAGCAGCGATGACAATGTATTCACGCACAACAACTTTTTGGCAAACACATTTGATTTCGCAACAAACGGCACGATGGTATTGAACACCATCGATGGCAATTATTGGGATCGCTATCAGGGATACGACCTTAATCGCGATGGCAGAGGCGATGTGCCATATCGCCCCGTTAATATGTATGCGATGATTGTAGAGCGCATCCCTTCGGCGGTACTTTTGTGGCGGAGCTTTTTGGTCATGCTCATGGATCGGGCAGAAAAGGCTATTCCGGTAGTTACACCGGAGAATCTGAGGGATAATTCACCTTCAATGTCAAGGTATGATCGCGCTTGAAACAGTTAACAAAAACTTCGGAAAACTTCAGGCGCTTGCCGACGTTAATCTCCGTTTCGACAGAGGAAGATCGTACGCCTTGATCGGGCCCAACGGTTCTGGAAAAACTACTCTTATAAAATCGATTCTTGGAATGGTCATCCCTTCCAGCGGCGAGATCCACGTCGACGGCAAATCAATCTACAACGACTGGAAGTACCGTGAGAAGATTGGCTATATGCCACAGATCGGCCGGTATCCGGAAAACATGCGTATAGGCCAACTGTTGGATATGATCCGTAATATCCGGCGCCATAACCATCAAAACAACGAGGAGCTGGTCGAAGCCTTCAACCTGAAAAAGGTATACGATAAGCGCATGCATGCGATGTCTGGAGGAACGCGGCAAAAAGTCAGCGCCGCCCTCGCGTTTATGTTCAATGTACCGATCATGATCCTCGATGAGCCGACCGCCGGATTGGACCCCGTTTCCGTCGAGGTCTTGAAGGACAAGATCCTCCGTGAAAAATCAGCCGGAAAATTATTTATCATAAGCTCACATATCCTGAGCGACCTGGATGAACTATCGACCGACGTAGTTTACATTTTCGAGGGACGCGTCCAATATCAGAACTCAGTAAAGAATCTTAAATTCCAAACCGGCGAAACAGGCCTGGGCAAAGCCATTGCCAATATGATGATGGGCAAGAAAATCAAAGTAACATAGAGCTAGCATGACCAGGATAGTCAAATATGTCTTCTACGACCTGTTGCGGACGCGCTTCATTCTGCTTTATACGGCATTGCTCCTCATCAGCACCATAGTATTGTTTCAGTTCGACAGTGATCCTGGAAAGATCATTCTCGGTCTGTTGAATGTTGTCCTGATGGTGGTGCCGCTCGTTAGTATCGTATTCACCACCATTCATTTCTTTAACTCATATGAATTCATCGAATTGATGCTGGCCCAACCCGTCAACCGCAAGGTTGTCTTCTTCAGCGAGTTTCTCGCGCTTGCCTCGTCGCTTTGCCTTGCGTATCTGGCAGGAGTTGGGATTCCCATGATGATTTATGGTGCTTCTGCGGGAGGTCCTACCCTGCTCCTTTCCGGGCTCATGCTAACACTTGTCTTTGTGTCGCTCGCTTTCCTCGCCTCCGTGCTGACACGGGACAAGGCCAAAGCCATCGGCCTCGCGCTGCTATTCTGGTTTTATTTTTCACTCATCTACGACGGCATCTTGCTCTGGGTCGTCTTCCACTTTAGTGACTACCCGCTCGAAAAACTAACGCTTGGACTAATCGCACTTAACCCGGTCGACCTGGCGCGCATCATCATGCTATTAAAGCTTGACATCTCCGCGCTTATGGGTTACACCGGAGCCTTCTACAAAAATTTTTTCGGTGGTAGCTGGGGCCTCATCTTTTCAAGCTCGGTTTTGTTCGTCTGGATAGCTTTGCCTTTGATACTGGCCACGAGGATATTTTTAAAGAAAGATCTGTAGATGGTACCGGCAGCGTTAGGAATCACCTTCGGACCAAATTCATCTATCCCGTATCTTGTCGCGCCTAAAGACATTTCCATTGCAGCCGGAAATTATGTTGCCGCGCACTCGCCCGTATTCCGCTTGTATAAAGAAAGCTCGTTGCGATCGTCTATATTGGCGCTGCGAACCGGATGCATGATTAATTCGTTCCTTAAAAGGAACGCCGGGCTCAAGTACTTCGGGCAAACGTATTCGCGAAATCCTGAGTCGCGCGGTATTCAAAGCCCGGCTGATTCTACGCAATGGGCATTACGAATTCTAAATCGAAAATGAAGAACGACATTCTCACGCGGGAAGATATAAAAATTCTCGTCGACAACTTTTACAACAAAGTCCAGACCGACCCGTTACTTGGTCCGGTATTTAGTCATGTCGATTGGCCGTACCACCTTCCCATCATGTACAATTTTTGGAGCTCGATGCTTCTGGGGGATCAGTCCTACCGTGGGAACCCTCTTCAAAAGCACCTCCCGCTCCCGATTGAAGGAGGGCACTTTGATCGATGGCTGAAGCTCTTTACAGAAACGGTCGATCATCATTTCAGCGGAGAAAATGCCGAAGAGATCAAAATGCGTGCGCACAGCATCGCCGGAATTTTCCAGGTTCGTATGGGGATAGCGCGCTGACGCTAAGTCAGCGTGAGAACTGAAAAGAAGTGGAGGACACTGCCCGCGAGCACCCAGAGATGCCAGATGCTGTGACTGTAGGGCACGTGCGATCTTACATAGAAGAAAGTACCTATGGTATAGGCAACCCCGCCGGCGACAAGCAGTAAAAAACCTTGGTTTGAAAGCCCCTCGTAGATTGGTTTGATGGCAAAAACCACCAGCCACCCCGTGGCTATGTAGATCAACACCGAAAGCCATTCAAACTTGCCAGTGAACAGCGATTTCATCGCAATGCCGATTACAGCGAAGGTCCAGACTGTTCCGAGCATCGTCCACGCAAGCCACCCTTTGAGCGCGAGCAGACAATACGGGGTATATGTTCCTGCAATCAGCAGGAAGATCGCCATGTGGTCAAATTTTCTGAACAAACTTCTGGCCCGCGTGAAAATCAGGCTGTGGTAAAGTGTTGATGCCAGATAGAGCAAAATCAGTGTGACGCCGTATATAGCAAAGCCAGGAATGCTGTTTGATTGCCCGTAAGTGATCAGAACAACCAGCCCGATAATAGCAAGCACAAAGCCTATGCCGTGCGTGGCCGCGTTTGCAATTTCTTCACCTACGGAGGCGGCCCCGGCTGACCTTACCTTACTTTCGCTCATATCCAGAATAACGAAAGGTCGGTTTAAATATTTCAATTTGATGTAAGCGAAAGCATCTATCGGCTGAATCGCAAAAATATGGCTACACGGCGGGCGTGTTAGACCGATTCTTTCTTCGTTTCCTTATCGACCTCTGCCGACGATGAAACAGTATCAACGTCAAAACGCCGGCCACTGGAATCAAGCTCGAGCTGCGGAGAGATATCTTCGCCAGTTCCAACATCAACCTCCTCTTCAGCAGCGGCTTCCTCGTTGTTTTCAGCCTTCTCGGAGTTACTACCGCAGGCTATTGTCAAAGACAAACAAATTATCATCGAAACCTTTTTCATGGCTATCATTTTACCCATGACGCACGCGCTATTGTTTTCTCAATCTCATCTTGCTCCTGTGATGGAAACCGATAATTATCGTTTTAAAAATGCCGCATCTTGGGTGGCGATGCAACAGCGATTCCATTCATTTCACATCCCAGTGATGAATGCTGCCTTTATTGATCGACACGTACGAAATGGCGCGTTTTCTAATATCATTTAAATGCCATTCATCGAAGACAGAATTGAAATTGTTAAGGGGCGTCAGTATATTGCCGGATAGTGGATGTGAGGCTGAAAAAGGTAAGCAGCGATTTTCTTCACGAACCTGACAAGCCGAAGATAATACAGAGTACTATTTATGAGTTGCCCGATTCCCACGGCATCACGTAAGAACATGACTTTGTTCGAGACTTCTATTGTAGAACCCGCCTCTATTTTCTTTTCGCCTAATTGATTGCTTAATTATCAGGCTGGCACACGTTAGCATGTTTCGGGCTTCATACCACACGGGCGCGTGGACTTTATCAGCGCCTCCTTGAAGGAATTCTTTTATCATGTCAGCGATCTGCAATTCCGCGTGCTGCAGCCCCTGATCACTCCTCACAATGCCAGCATATCGCGTCATCAATTTCTGCAGTTGTTGTTTCTTCTTCTCAAGTGTGACCACATCGTCCGAATCATATGTTGCATCGCCCGGGCTATCGCAGGTGGGGATGGCAGGCCGCTTGCGCTGAGCGTCTAAAGATGTGCTGATATCCTCGAAACAATTGTGGGCAAAGACTGTGGCTTCAAGCAATGAATTCGACGCAAGTCTGTTCGCACCATGGAGTCCGGTGTTGGAGCATTCACCACAGGCATAAAGATTCCTGATACTGCTCATACTCTTCAGATCCACATCGATCCCACCGCACAAATAGTGTGCGGCCGGGGCCACCGGAATATAGTCAGTGGTTATATCAATTCCTTTTGCAAGACACGTTTGTACGATGTTCGGGAAATGACGTCCGAGAGTATCAGCGGGAATATCCGTACAATCAAGGTAGACACAGGGTTCATGTGTCCGTTCGATTTCGGAGGCGATTGCACGTGCGACGATGTCTCTGCACGCCAACTCACCATCGACGTGATAGCGGAAAACGAAGCGCTCACCTGCACCGTTCCGGAGGTATGCACCTTGCCCACGCACCGCTTCGGAGATCAAAAAAGCAGGATTCGAGCCGGGGTCATAGAATGCCGTTGGATGAAACTGGATAAACTCCATGTTGCTGATCCGCACGCCGGCGCGATAGGCCATCGCAATGCCATCACCTGTGGCGATCAAAGGATTGGTCGTAGTGTCGTAAAGCTGGCCGACGCCACCAGTAGCGAGGACGGTATTGTGGGCGATGTACGGCTTTATACGACCGGTATTCAGATTTAGAACTAATGCACCAACGCATGAAGTATTGTGAACGCCCCCCTTGTCAACTTCAGCACTCGTGATGAGGTCAATTGCGACATGATGGGAAAGTACGTGGATATTAGGAAGGGCCTTCACTCTTTCGAGCAAAGCCGTAGATATGTTCAACCCCGTGACATCCTTCGAATGAATGATCCTGTCAGCTTTGTGTCCACCTTCACGTCCAAGGATGAGTGCGCCTGATTCATCGCGATCAAAGTCTGCACCGGCGTCCATTAGCTCGCGAAGGCGCTCTGGTGCCTGATGAACAACATGTGCAACGACAGCCCGGTTGCATAAACCGTCACCTGCGCTCAATGTGTCGGCGATGTGCGCTTCAAATGAATCATGCGCAAAGTTTGACACGACAGCGATTCCTCCTTGGGCATAACGTGTGTTGGATTCAGCGGACTCCTGCTTTGTGATGATCACACATTGGCGGTCGGGAAACCGCTGCGCCACCTTGATCGCAACAGACAGGCCTGCGATACCGGAGCCAATAACAAGCACATCTGGGTTTTGCATATCAGTTTTTGGAAATGTCCAACATCCGCTGGATTGGCAGCAACGCCCGCAATCTCAATGACTCCTCGACCTCAATGACAGGCGTCTCATGCACCATGCACGACAGCAGCTTCGGCAAGGTATTCATTTTCATGTAGCCGCATTCACTGCATGCACATGTATTGTTCTCATGAGAGGGTGCAGGAATGAGTGACTTGCCCGGCACTTCGCGCTGCATTGCATGAAGGATGCCTGCTTCCGTGGCCACGATAAATTTCTCGTTGTCCGTTTTCTTCACGTAGTTGATCATACCTGTAGTTGACCCAACGTAGTGTGCAACGTGCAGAAGATGCGCCTCTGACTCGGGATGTGCTACGATCTTCGCATCGGGAAATTGCTCATGAAGTTTCAGAAGCTTGTCGATAGAGAACGCTTCATGCACAACGCAAGAACCATCCCACAAAATCATATCCCTGCCTGTCTTTCGGATCAGATAGCGCCCGAGATTTTTGTCCGGCGCAAAAATGATCGGAACGTCCTTCGGTACGGAGCGCACAATTTTTTCTGCATTGGAGGAAGTGCAGATGATATCGCTCAGGGCTTTGATCTCCGCCGAGCAGTTAATGTACGTGATCACACGGTGGCCGGGGTGCGCCTCCAGAAACCTGGAAAAATCCGCCGGCTGACATGATTCAGCGAGTGAACAGCCCGCTTCCAGATCGGGCAACAACACCTTTGACTTCGGATTCAGGATCTTTGCGACCTGCGCCATGAAGTGGACACCGGCGAAAACAATCGTTTCCGCCTTCACATCGGCCGCCTGCTGCGAAAGTCCCAGACTGTCTCCGACATAATCGGCTAAGTCCTGGATTTCAGGTTGCTGATAATAGTGGGCGAGCAGGACAATATTTTTCTCACGCTTCACTCTTGCTATCTCATCCTGTAATTTCTGCTGATGAGCCACGTGAATCTTCATTCTCTTAAGATTAAATCCCCGCTAAAATTAAATTCCTTGAGCCAAACTAACTACCGTTCGGCCCCGGGAATGATTTCAGTAAAGTGGGGTCAAAATACGATCTTATGGCCTTCTAAAACAAGTTTTCCCTCCTTCTCCATTCTCTTTACAGTACGAATAACGGTTTCGACTCTCAAGCCACTCATGTCGGCAATCTGCTGACGAGTGTAGGGAATGCGAATCCTCAGGTTCTCCTCGGCCTTAGCTTTTTTGGACTTATAGTGTTTCAGTAAGGAAATGATCCTGTGATCAGGATCGTGGCTTGATATTTCCGACAAAACCATCGATTTGTAACGCAGGCGCTCGCATAGGACCCGTGTCATCTTCAAGTGCAGGTCGAAATTCTCCCTTAACATCTGATGGAAGTAGTCGCCAGAAAGCTTCCATACTTTCCCATCTTCGATGGCTTTGGCGGCGCCAGGGTAAAGGAATTTTCCGATAAGCGCGGGCTCTCCGAAACTCTCCCCGCTCGTGAAGATTCCCTGAATGAACTCCTGTCCATCGGGACTTCCAATAAACATCTTGACAGATCCCACTTCCACCTGGAAATAATCGACAGCGCTGTCTCCCTCGTGGAAGAGTATTTGGTCTTTTCGCAGGTTCAGCAACCTTGCGTGGTATTTTTCTAAAATATGCGTGGGAAACAATTCGTTCTTTTCCGAAAAATTACCACAGATCGGTTTACGAAAAAATGACTTTTATCAGCCCGCTAGACAATTGTACAAGCTCCGCCAGCGCAAGCCGCTTCTGCGTGAAGATCGGTCGCATCATCCGGCTCGAAGACCTTCGAGAGATCGATTTCGCTCAGGCTCTTCACCACTTTGTCAAAGTCTTCTTTGGTGATATCCTGGAACGGTGCCTGAGCGTAACTTCCGTTATCAAATGGTAGCACGCTGAGGCCATTGTACGAAGCTTTGTTTTCCCACATCCATTCTCCTACTCTATCCCAGTCGCCTTCACGTATGCTAACGGTTGCGGAAACGTTATTCGCGTTACAACCGTTGCGGTATCCGGCTCTAACCCATTCAGCGTTGAACTTCCGAATGCGTTCGAGTAAGTCCATGACATCCTCTGTCCTGACAATAGAGCCCTCCGGCGCCTGCTGGGGTATACAAATGATCGCTTGCTTACTGTTCAACACGTCCTCCTCCAACAGCTCCGGATGATGTGTCGCCAGGTATTGATATAAAGCTTCATTCTTGCCGATGCGCACCCTCCTGAGATAATAGTCATTATGCCACGCATGGATGCCAGAAGACGTCCCCAATACGATGGATGACGTTCCAGAAGGTTTAATAGTTGTGCACCGGGCAGCGAACTCAATGTTGATCTGCGCAGAAACGCGAAGGTTGGTTTTCTTCACAACCTCAGCAGCCTCCTTCAGATCGAGCTCGAGTACTTTCCCACTCGCAATGCCCGTCATTCCGACGCCAATCAGGGCTTCGTGTTCGGTCGTCGTCTTCCAGATTTCTCGCAGGTAGTGGAAGTTTGTAAAACCGGCCTGAAGAGTCCCAAAAAATGCGGCGGCGCTTGCTCGTGCATTGAGCTCCTCCTGTGACTCGACGTCGGAAACATTGACCTCGCAGAGATTACAAAATTGAAAGGGCTTCAGAGCAATTTCACAACAAGGGTTGGTCCCCCAATCTACATTGTTTGTAAAGTAAAATCCTGGCTCACCCGATCCTGAGAGCTTTATCTTCTTCCACAAATCAAAAAATTGTTTGCGGGTCGTGGTGTCTCTGGGCAGCACGACAGAGTTGTTGGCCCGTCCGCGTTGCTCATTCAGTTCCCACCAATTGCCGAACTTGCACGTCAGCATATCTTCGTCTTCATAGGAAAACAACGAGATCATGGCCGAGCGGCGAATACCACCGGCAAGCACGGCGTTTGCGATATGACACATCATGTCGTGGCACTCGAGTGACGACAGCTTCTCCCCGTCCTCCTTTCGATCGAGGATCGCGGATATGTGAGCAATACAGATCTTGAGCGGTTCGGGCCCAGGTGCTTTACCGCCCGCCGTAACCAATCGTGCGCCCTTGTGCCGGATATCTGAATAATCAAACTGTGGCAAGTATTCGCTTTCGCCGAAATATCCTTTCAAAAGAACCTTGACGGTATCCGCCCATCCTTCGAGACTGTCTCCAACCAAAAACCGCTTACTTTTCTTAGCTTTCCGGATGCGCGGTAGATTTTCAATATGATGCAACTGCACTGAAAATCCGACGCCGGTACCTCCGAGCAAGAGGAACATGGCTTCGGAAAACGCCCGGATATCGTCCACTGGCAGATACGCACAGTTATATATGCGGCTGTTGTTGCGGGAAATGGCAGTACCAGCGAACTGCATGGCTCGCATTGAAGGCAGAACTTTTTTATCGACAACCCATGAGAGATTTCCCCTTATATCTTCCTCCATGTGGGGATAACGTTCGATCAGCATTTTTCCATAACGCTCGCAGATCTCTGGCCAAAGCTCCCGGCGTTGAAGCGCGGGCAGATAGCGCGCATACTTCATGTGGATAATCAGTTCGCTTAAAATTCGCTGGTTCAGCTCCATAGTTTTTTTCTCGTTTAGGAAATGAAGCCCTCGGAAAGGCCCTCACTCGCTACTGCCACAACTCTTCAAAAACCATACCGCTGCAGCGCCGCGATCCTTCTGTCATACCGATTGCAACATTGTCCCTTGTATCGATGCGGCTTTTAACTTTACCTGGCAGATTTCAGTTTTCCGCAACTCTTTTGGCCTTTTGAAAGAGGATGTTATTTTCCAGATGCACGTGCGTCATCAAGTCGTCGTCAAACTGCTTCAGCTTCTGATACGTAATGCGGTAAGTAGGACACGCAAACTCCGGCGCGGAATAATAATTCGACAACGTACGGATCGAGTTCATCAGGTCCCCGGCGACGGCGTGTTCATGTTCCATCATTGAAATCGGCGCCTTAAGACTATCTGCCAGGGGATGCGCAGGATGTCCCGAGGTTTCGAGGCGCTTCAGGGCAGGGAATAAGGCCACTTCTTCTTTGGTCATGTGGTTCAGCAGTTCCTGGGCAAGATCAGCGAAATCCTGCTGGATGCTGAGCAACTCGACGCTGTCTTCCCCATGCGCAGCGCAAACTTTATCAAGTAAAGCTTCGATCTCCGGGATGGCTCTTCGAACGTACCGATGATGTTTCTGAACTATATAATCTACAAGCAACGAAACACTCCAATTTTCAGCCTGCAGAGAAAGGGAAGATTGTTGCGGCGGCGCACTGAAGATCTCCTGACGTATTGTTTCGGGATTCAAGCCCAACGGGACGCAGGCATCTTCAAGACTCCGATTTCCTCCACAACAATAGTCGATGTTGTATTTCGTAAAAACCGAAAGCGCAGCGGGTTGCGAGATCGCAAGTTCAGCAACAGTCTGACTATTGCTGTCTAAGGTGTGTGAATATTGGCTCATGATTATTTCGTTTGTTCAAAGCTATACCCCTTCGGTTTTTCCGCTTATGACTTCGATCATATTCATCAGCTTATTTCATTCTTTAAACTTGAAGAATCCAACCGTTAGCATCGATGAACGGCTTCCTGATAAAAATCAGGATTTGTCCTAACCGCTATCATGACCTTGCGGGAGAGCCTCCTGTACTTTTATACCCGAAAAACAAGATGAAAACCCTGCCTAGTTATGGAATTAGAGAGATTCAGTTACGACAATAAGATCGTCAAAGCATTTATGATTGCCACGGTCATCTTTGGACTTGTAGGCATGCTTGTGGGCCTCACCGCTGCCCTTCAACTTGTCTACCCAATCTTCAATTTCGACACGCAATACACCACATTTGGAAGAATCCGGCCCTTGCACACCAATGCGATCATCTTTGCCTTTGTGGGTAACGCGATGTTCGCAGGCATTTATTACTCGATGCAGCGATTGCTGAAAACGCGCATGTTCAGCGACACGCTAAGCTGGATACATTTCTGGGGATGGCAGGCCATCATAGTGGCCGCCGCAATAACCCTGCCCCTGGGCCTTACGAGCTCGAAGGAGTATGCAGAACTGGAGTGGCCAATCGACATTGCCATCACGGTTATATGGATTGTTTTTGGGTGGAACATGATCGGCACAATCATCAGGCGAAGAGAGCGCCACATGTATGTCGCGATATGGTTTTACATAGCCACATTCATCACGGTTGCGGTACTGCACGTGGTGAATTCCTTTTCGATTCCGGTTACCTTCTTCAAAAGCTATTCATGGTACGCAGGGGTGCAGGATGCTTTGGTGCAATGGTGGTACGGCCATAATGCAGTTGCTTTCTTTTTAACCACGCCATTCCTTGGCCTGATGTATTACTTCCTGCCAAAGGCGGCGAACAGACCTGTCTACTCGTACAGACTTTCAATCATTCACTTCTGGTCACTGATCTTCATTTATATCTGGGCCGGCCCGCATCATTTATTATACACTTCGCTTCCCGATTGGGCACAATCCCTCGGCGTGGTGTTTTCCATTATGCTGATCGCTCCGTCCTGGGGAGGAATGCTCAACGGTTTAATGACATTGCGCGGCGCATGGGACAAAGTCCGCGAGGATCCGGTTTTAAAGTTCATGGTGGTCGCAATAACTGCTTACGGCATGGCCACCCTGGAAGGTCCGCTTCTCTCTCTTAAGAATGTGAACGCCATTGCACACTTCACCGACTGGATTGTGGCACACGTTCACGTGGGCGGACTCGGATGGAATGGGTTCATGATCTTCGCTATCCTCTACTGGGTCGTGCCCAGGATGTGGAACACTTCGTTGTATTCTGTAAGGCTGGCCAACACCCACTTCTGGCTTGGAACGCTCGGAATCATCTTCTACGCCCTGCCCATGTACGTTTCAGGTTTGGTGCAAAGTCTGATGTGGAAGGAATTCAATCCCGAGGGATTCCTTGTATACAAAAACTTCCTTGAAACCACTGTCCAGATCCTTCCACTCCACGGGCTGCGCGCAATAGGCGGGGCGTTGTATCTGACGGGTGCCTTCATCATGACCTATAACTTGATCAAAACCGCGTATGCCGGAAATTTCGTTGCCGACGAGGAGGCGGAAGCAACTCCCTTGACCATGGCCTACATCCCTTCAAGAGCTGCGGGATGGCATCATCGGTTACTGGAGCATAAACCGGTCATCTTTACGGTGCTTACCCTTGTTGCCATATTGATCGGCGGCATCATTGAAATGGTTCCGACGTTCCTGATCAAGTCGAACGTCCCGACCATCACCAGCGTGAAACCATATACACCACTTGAATTGCACGGACGAGATATTTACATACGGGAAGGATGCGTCAATTGCCACACCCAAATGGTGAGGCCGTTCCGGTCGGAGACTGAGCGATATGGTGAGTATTCAAAGGCGGGCGAGTTTGTTTACGATCATCCGTTCCTCTGGGGATCCAAACGCACAGGTCCTGATCTGCACAGACTTAATGGAAAATATTCAGACAGCTGGCACTACAATCACATGCTGGCGCCGGATGCAGTGTCGACCGGCTCGATCATGCCTCCTTATCCATGGCTTTTTGAACAAAGTATCGACAGAGACCTCACGAGGGGTAAGATCAATGCCCTGCGCTCAATCGGCGTACCCTATGATGCCGGGTATGAAAGATTCGCAAACGATGACCTGGATAAGCAGGCTGATCTAATTGTGGATCATTTGAAAGCTGACGGCATCGAGGTGTCGCCCGAGACTGAAATCGTAGCTCTGATTGCATACCTGCAACGCCTGGGAAAAGACATCAAAGGCGAGAAAACCGCCAACAAGTAAAATTGAAACCATCCCTGATATGTATAAAAATGTCCTTCAAAGTATCGATAACATCGCCATCTGGCCGGTGATATCGTTTGTGATATTCTTCTTATTCTTCCTCTGCCTCCTGTGGTGGGTATTTACGACCGATAAAACATTCATTGCGCGCATGAAGAACATGCCACTTGAAAAAGTAGTGGACGAGAAATCAGATGCAACCAAGAAATGAAATCATTTCGATCATGAGGAAAACATATCTAACATTTGCCGCGTCTTGCTTCGCATTTCAGGCCATGGCCCGGCCTGCGGAACAGACGGCCAGAAGTTTCATGGATGATCCTTTGCTGGCAGTGTACATCACTCTCGCAGCTATGGCGGTGCTGCTTGTTCTTGTTGTTTGCGTTACTGTCTACGCAATCCGGATTTTGAACTTTCTTACGCGAGAAATAACGCCGCAAGCCGCGTCTAAGACAGTAACGAGTATCCCTCTAGCCAGGCGATGGGAAAAGGTCTTCCAAAAGATGAATGCATCAGTTCCTCTTGAAAAGGAGAGTGATATCGAAATGCATCACAGCTATGATGGCATCCGGGAGCTCGACAACCATCTCCCACCCTGGTGGAAATGGCTTTTCTACGGAACGATCGGCTGGAGCGTTGTTTACCTCATCATGTTTCATGTTACCACATCGTTACCCTTGTCCGTGGATGAGTACAAAATAGAGCTGGCCCTTGCTGAGGACCAACTCCGCGAATATCGCTCCCAACAACCCCGGTCCGTCATTGACGAGAACACCCTGGAATACAATGACGATGCAGCGACGATCGAAAGAGGAAAAGCAATTTTCAGTACGAACAATTGTGGTGGTTGTCACAGAAGCGATGGAGGCGGTAACAGTATCGGACCCAACCTGGCCGACCAATATTGGTTACATGGCGGCGCCACAAGGAATGTTTTCCTCACCATAAGGAATGGTGTTGTAGAAAAGGGGATGCCCGCATGGGGAAAGTCTATGAGCGCAGAGGATGTGCGCGACGTTACGTTTTTTGTACTCAGCCTGCAAGGCACAAACCCTCCGGACGGTAAGGCGCCACAGGGCGAAATCTTCAAACAGGTCAGCGCAGGCACAGACAGTGTAAGGACAATGCAAGGACTTTAAATCATGAACGCAGGGATAAAAATTGATGTGCTCAAAGAGCGAACAGGTCAGACACGGATGTCCACCTTTGATTCCGCTGCAACAGAGAATTTTCGCGCCAATATCGCCACCGTGGATGACAAAGGTCGCCGTGTCTGGATATATCCCAAAAAACCGTCAGGGTATTATCACAATGCACGCATAGCCGTAACGGTGGTATTACTGTCACTCCTTTTCGCTGGCCCATTTGTGCGCATCGCCGGCCAGCCCCTCCTGCTTTTAAATATCTTCGAACGAAAGTTCGTCATCTTCGGACAGGCGTTCTGGCCGCAGGACTTCGTACTTCTGGCAATCACTCTCATTACGTTCTTCCTCTTCATCATTCTGTTCACAGTAGTGTTCGGCCGCGTATGGTGTGGATGGATGTGCCCTCAGACGCTCTTTATGGAAATGGTTTTCCGGAAGATCGAATACATCATCGAAGGCGATATGGCAGCGCAGCGCAGGCTTGCCAAGGCGCCGTGGAACTTTGAGAAGCTCAGCAAGAAAACATTTAAGCATGTTATCTTTTTGGGCATGTCGTTGTTGATTGCTCATACACTCATGGCCTATCTCATCGGAGTCGAGCAAACGTCCTTCTTTGTTCAGCGTACTCCGACTGAACATCTTGGGGCGTTTTCAGGAATGATCGGGTTCACTGCCGTATTTTATTGGTTGTTCGCTTTCTTTCGGGAACAGGCGTGCACCGCTGTTTGTCCGTACGGCAGACTTCAGGGCGTCCTGCTGGGAAAAGATTCCATCGTGGTTGCGTATGACTGGCTGCGGGGGGAACCACGTGGTCACCTGAAAAAGAAAGCGGTTGAACCAGTCAACCAGGCAGACTGCATTGATTGCAATCTTTGTGTTCATGTATGCCCGACTGGTATCGACATCCGAAACGGCACGCAACTCGAATGCGTGAACTGCACTGCTTGCATAGATGCATGCGACGAGGTCATGATAAAG
>Ga0307416_100000274_pt1 | contig 27273 bp, 21 predicted proteins | sample DK1Cmetagenome_2_FD_203821 | JGI IMG/M metagenome (GOLD analysis project Ga0307416, IMG submission 203821) | Maize rhizosphere microbial communities from greenhouse at UC Davis, California, United States - DK15-C-3 | ecosystem: Host-associated > Plants > Roots > Rhizosphere > Soil | place...
CACCGACCACCGGCGTACCGATCAACGACCAGGCACTGCCGTCCCAGTGGGCGGCCAGGCCGGCCGTCGGCGTGTTCCACGTCGCTCTGCTCCACCCGACCGCCCAGGCGTCCGTGGTGCCGATCGCATCGACGCCAAGGAATCGATTGTCGTAGCCCGCGGTGTTGGGCGTCGGGACGACGGTCCAGGTGGCCGCGAGCGCCGGGCTGGCCTGAGCAATTGTCATCACGACGGCGAACAGCGCGGTTCCGACCGAGACGATCACCGCGCGCCCACGTGTGGAAACCGAATTCACCATTGAGTGCACCTCCCCGAAGCAATCAATGACACCTGCACCCGCCGCGTGGTGCATTGTCTGTGCCGTCATCGAGGCCCCCCACGCGTTGGACCACCGGCGCGACGAACGCACGGGTGCCTTGCGCGGCAATGTGATACGGCGGGTTCCGGCAAGGATTGTACGCGTCGAGGCGGCGCGCCAGATACGCCCCGGCGGTCAATTCTTGGGGTAATCGATATGCAGGGACCCCCTGCAAACATTTTCTGTTGAACAGGGTCACCCTACCGACGGGTACGATGCTGTCCCGTGTCGTTGATGAACGCGAGCCAGCTGGCCCGGGCGATCCGGGAACGGGACGTGTCCCCCGTCGAGGTCATGGAGGACCATCTCCGCCGCGTGGCCGAGGTGAATCCCTCCATCAACGCGGTGGTGCGGTTGGCCCCGGACGCGCTGGCCGAGGCGGCGGCGGCGCAACGCGCGCTCGAGCGGGGCGATAGGCGGCCGCTGCTCGGCGTGCCGTTCACGGTCAAGGACAACATCGAGACGGCCGGCATCGTCACCGCCGTCGGCGTGCCCGAGCGCGCGACCACCGTACCGGCGCACGACGCCACGGTCGTGGTGCGGCTGCACCAGGCGGGGGCCATCCTGCTGGGCAAGACCAACTGCCCGCCGTGGGGGGCCGGCATCGAGACCGACAATGAGGTCTACGGACGCACCAACAATCCGCATGATGTGACGCGGACGCCCGGGGGCAGCAGTGGTGGTGAGGCGGCCATCGTCGCGGCCGGGGGTTCGCCCTGCGGCGTGGGCACCGACTCCGGCGGCAGCGTGCGCCTGCCGGCCCACTTCTGCGGCGTCGTGGCGATCAAGCCGACCGCGGGGCTGGTGCCGGTGACCGGGGTACTCGACGACACCGGCCCGATCGGGTCACTCAGCGATCCCCGTACCCAGGTAGGTCTCTTCGCCCGCGACGTCGCCGACGTGGCGCTGCTGCTCGGCATCGTCAGCGGCCCGGACGGCCACGACGGCGGCGTGCCCCCGGTTGCCCTGGGTGACCCGGCGGCCGTACCGGTCGAGGAGCTCCGCGTGGGCATGTATGACCACAATGGACAGCATCCGCCCACGGTGGAAACGGTGGCGGCCGTGCACTGGGCGGCGCGTACCCTGGCCGGCGACCGGGTCCGGCGCGTGCGCCTGCCCGGCGATGGCCATGCCCTGACACACGAGGTGTGGCGTAGCTACGGCGACGGCGTGACGAGTACGCAATTCCACGACGTACTGCGCCGGTGGGACGCCTACCGCGGCGAGATGGCGCGGTTCATGGCCGACCTTGACGTCATCATCTGCCCGGTGTACCCGAGACCGGCGCCGCCGCACGGAGGCACCGACGGCGACGCGGTCAGCTACACCACGCCGTACAGCCTGACCGGCGCCCCCTGCGTCGTCCTGCCGTGTGGTGCCTCCCCGGAGGGCCTGCCGATCGGCGTGCAGATCGTCGCCCGGCCCTGGCACGACCATGTGGCGCTGGCCGCGGCCCTGTACCTGCAGTCGCGCAGATAGGATTGCGGCCGTGCTCGAGGGTCTCGACCAGGTCGACTGGGATCGGTTGGGTCACGCCTACGGCCGGGCGCGGGATGTGCCGGATCAGTTGCGGGCGCTCGCCTCGCCGGACGCGGAGACGCGCGGGCGCGCCCTGTGGTCCTTGTACGGCAACATCTTCCACCAGGGCACACGGTACGAGGCGACCGCCTACGCGGTGCCGTTCCTGCTCGAGCTGCTCGCGGATCCGGAAACACCCGACCCGGTACGGCTGCTCGGGCTCGTCACCGCGATCGCCATCGGCTACGACGAATCGTGGCTGCCCGACGGTGTGCCGGTGGCCGAGGCCCGCGGCTGGGCCGCCGGCGGCGCCGCGCTGCTCGCCGAGGCGCGCCAGCGTGCCGACGAGGACGACGACCCGGACGACGACCCGGACGACGACGAGGCGGACGACGACGAGGCGAACGACGACGAGGACGAGCGGGCCTACGCTTTCATGAACCACCTCAGCGACGACGAACAGGCGCGGGTCGACTCGTATCTCGCGCTGGCCGCGTACGACGCCGTGCGGGCCGGGGTCGGCCTTTTCGCGTCGCTGGCCGATGACGCCGACCCGGCGGTGCGCACGGCGGCCGGCTACGCGATGGCGTGGTTTCCGGAGGAGGCCGCGACGAGCGGGCCCGCCCTGACCCGGCTGGCCCGAGACCCCGACGAGGTGGTCGCCGCGACCGCCGTGGTCGCGCTCGGTCTGGTCGGCGTCGACCAGACCGAGCCCGCCGACCCGGAGCGCCCGCTGGTCCGCCTGGCCGCCGCGCTCGCCCGGGTCCGGGCCCGGCGGCACGACGCCGAACCCGAGGTGGTCGCGGAGCTGCTCGCCTGGACCCGCCGCGGCGATGCCCGGCGCGAGGGCTTTCCCTTCCTCGATGGCGACGTCGGCGGGTACGCCACCCTCGCGCTGCGCCAGGCCGGTGCCGACCATGACGAGGCCGCGTTCGAGGCGCTGCTGCACCGCATCCCGCTCGTGTCGGGCACCGAGGCGTTGCCGGTCGTCGGCGAGGCGTTGCGCCGGGCCTTCCCGGACGGTGCACTGCCCGCGGGCACACCGTTCCACGACCTGACCCAACCGCAGCGCCGGCTCGTGACGGCCTTGTCCGACTCCCCGTCCACCTGGCGACTCGGCGAGTTCGCGACGTTCGGCAACCTGTCCCTGCTCATCGGCGAGTACGGGCTGCCGAGAGACGCCGAGGACATGCGGGAGTACGCCCAAGGCTGAGCCTGCGACATCCGCCGTACATCCAGCACGGCGGCCCAGGGGTCACGAGGCGACGCGGGCGATGGCGGCGTCGGTCTCCGCCTCCAGCGTGAGGAGCAGGTCGGCGGCCGGCATCGATCGCGCCATCGGCCCACCCTGGCCGACCAGCATCGGCGGCTCCGGGGACAGGAAGCGGGGCCGAGGGTACTCGGGTGGCTCCAGGCCGGATCGCTCCAGGCGATCGACCAGCGGGGTACGCACCGCTCGGGCGTGGCGGCCGGTGAGCACCCGGGTGACCGTCGTGTCGCCGGCCACCGCGTCGCGGTGGGCCGGGGCGGTGCCCGCCTCCGGGCAGCACAGGAACGCGGTGCCGAGCTGGACCGCCTGCGCCCCGAGCGCGAGCGCGGCGGCGATGCCGCGACCGTCCATGATGCCGCCACCGGCCACCACGGGTACCGACACCGCGTCGACCACCCGCGGCACGAGCGCCAGCGTGCCGATCAGGGACCGCTCCACGGTGTCCAGGAATGTGCCCCGGTGGCCCCCGGCCTCGTAGCCCTGCGCCACGACGACGCCGACGCCGGCTCGTTCGAGCGCCACCGCCTCGGCCACGGTCGTCGCGGTGCCGATCGTCAACCCGTCGTACCCGGACAGCGGCGGGATGCCGAAGGTGAAGCTGAAGGCCGGCACGCCCTCGGCCGCGACCACGGCCATCTGGTCGGAGAACGCGGGCGCGGGCGGTGGCGGCCGGGACACCCCGGTCAACCGGCTCCACTCCTCCACTCGATCCGGGGACGGGGCGGGCAGCGGTGCGAACAGGTTCACCGCGAACGGGGCACCGGTCAGCGCCCGCATCCGGTGGATGGCATCCCGGAGGTCGTCGGGGGGCAGCATCGAGCCGGCGAGGCTACCGAGCCCACCGGCGTTGGACACCGCCGCGGCAAGCTCCGGTGTGGACGGTCCACCGGCCATCGGCGCCTGGATGATGGGCAGCCGGATGCCAAGGCGGGCCGTGAGCGCCGTCTCGCGCCAGGACATGTACGGCAGTCTACGACTACTGTGTCGCGGATGGACCGTGACCCGAGGCCGATCGTCATCGCGGGAGCGACCGCGGTCGTCTCCACCGGCCTGGTCGCGGTGGCGATCTGGCGGGGCTGGCTCGGCCCGGACGTCGGTCGCGGCGCCAACTTCTGCGAGGCGGCCCGCGACTGGATCATCCGGCAGCCGGCCAACACCCTGTCCAATCTCGGCTTCGTGGCGGCCGGCCTGCTCATCGGCTGGCACGCGAGCGCCCGGCCGGCCGGCGACCCGCCCGCCGGCCACGGAGCCCGGCGTCGACTGGCCACCGCCATGGCCGGCATCGTCGTCCTGCTCGGCCCGGGCAGCGCGGCCATGCACGCCACGCAGTCCGCCATCGGTGGGCGCATCGATCTGCTGAGCATGTACCTGGTCGCGTCGTTCGCCGTCGCCTACGCCGTGATGCGGTGGCTGCGCGGCGGCATCGCGCTGCTGGCCGCGACGTTCGCCGGCGGCGTGGCCTTCTGCGAGCTGGTCGCCGCGTCGGGCAGCGGGTTCCCCGTGGTGGGACACCGGGGCAACGCGGCGTTCGGGCTCCTGCTCGTCACGGCGACGGCCCTGGAGCTACTCATCGCGCGTCGAGGAGAGACCCGGGCGCGGCGGACCTACGCGTACGCGTCGCTGGCCTCGATCCTGATCGCCTTCGCCATCTGGAACGCGACCAAGACCTGGCTGTGCGATCCGTACTCGCCGATCCAGGGTCACGCCATCTGGCACGTCCTCGGTGCGGTGTCGGCCTACTTCCTCTACCGCTACTACGCCAGCGAGACGATCTCCACTAGGCCAGCGGCATCACTCGCGCGATCTTGATCGTCGTGTTGCCGCTGCCGGCGGCCGGGTAGGCGACGCTGCCGTCGGCGTAGGCCTTGAAGGCCTGATAGCTGTGGTCGCGCACGTTGACCGTGAACCGGCCGCCCACGGTCTTGCCGCTGCCGGCGTCGTAGGCCTGGGCGGCCATCGAGGAGCCCGACGCCCAGGCCAGCAGCATCCGCCCGGCACCGTAGCCGACCAGGTGCGGATGGCTCGACCGGGCCGAGGTACGGATGGTGGTCTCGGACGGGCCGGTGCTGAAGTGCTCGAGGCGCACCTGGCCGCCCTGGCTCCAGGCGGTCCAGTATCCCCGGTTGCGGGCCAGCACCAGGTCGCCACCGAACAGCGTGCCGTCGCAGGTGCCCGAGGCCACCGTCCGGTACGCCGGCCGGGCGATGCGACACGCGTTGTCGGTGGCGCAGACCGTCACATAGTGGCCGGTTCGTGGATCCCACACGATGCGGGGCGTCCAACTGTGACTGCAACCCACCGCGAAGCTGTCCCGGTGCCCGGAGATCAGGGATCCGTTGGCCCCGACCACCTGCATGCGGTCGCCCTCGTGGATGTCGACACAGTCTCCATTTTGGACGGTGATGCCGATACTGAAGTACGCCGCATGGGTCTTGCCGTCGGAGGCCAGGCGGCCGTGATGCTGGTACCACCAGACGAACCGGGCGCCGTTGTCGTAGCCCCGCCGGCTGCCGGACAGGTTCGTGACCTGCCGCTCCCAGACCTGCTGGCCCGAGTCGTCGAAGCGGATCATGTGCATGGTCCGGCACGGGCTGGACTCGCCGCGGCACAGCGGTCCGCCGCCGCAGGTGCCCGGGCGCGTGAGCAGCACGACGCCGCCGGTGCGGTCGGCCTGGACGTCCTGCAGGTCGACGCCGGGGAAGCTGGTCGGCGTCCCGACCAGCTTGTCGTCGCAGTCGAGCCGGCCCAGGTACACCCGGTTGTCCGGGCCCAGCCAGGCCAGCCACGACCCGCCATCTGGCCGGGCCGCGATCGCCATGGGCAGCGGCTCGGTGTCGCTCTCCCGCCCGTAGCCGACCACGCGCTTGCCCAGCTTGACCTCGGTGACCCTGACCACCGGCGACGGGCCGGCCGCCCGCCCGCAGCCGCCCGCGGCCGGCGCCGAGGTCGGGGCGGGGGGCGGCGTCGCCCCGGGCGAACCGGTGCCCGGGACCGGGCCGGGCGCGTCCGGCCCCGTCGCGCCCGGCTCACGGGTACCCCGGACCATCGCCGAGAGGGCGGCGGTCAGCGCCGTGACGGCGAGAACCGCGACGACGGCGGCGATCGCGGCCCGCCGCCCGGTCGGGCGGCCCGCGCGGTGACCGGTCCGGTACGGCGGGGGCGAGGCTGCGTACGGGTCCACGGGCACCCTCATCCATCTATGTAGATAGGTCACCCCGGTCGGGCGTCCGGCCCGACTCTACCGATCGGTCCCAGGAACGGAAGAACCGCTCGAGCAGCGGTGCGATGGTCTTCGCCTCGACCGCGTGGGTCTGGCCCGCCACGACCGCGCGCTCGGATCGCGGTACCGCGGCGACGATCGCGTCGGCGGCCCGGTCGAAGAAGTCGCCGCCCCCGCTGACGAACGAATCCGGGCTGGCGCCGCCGGTGCCCACCCAGATGGGCTGGGTGATCGTGGCCAGGCGACCGACCGGTGGCCGGCCGTCGTCACCCAGGCACAACGCGTCATAGGCCAGCGTGGGGGCGATGGCCTCACAACCGGCCCACACCGGCGAGGCCTTGGCCCCGGCGATCATCTCCTCGGGCGTGCCGGCGACCCGCATGAACAGTTCGAACGCGTCGCCGCGCCGGTTCTCGGCCAGCAGGGCGCGCAAGCGTTGCCCGTACGAGCGCCAGCGCTGGCTCGCCTCCTCTCCGATCGAGTACGGCACCTCGTACACGGCGACGCTCCGGACCGGAAGGCCGGCCGCCGCCGCCTCCATCGCGAGCGCACCGCCGGACGAGGCGCCGTACAGGTGCGCCGGCTCGCCGGCCACGTCGATGAGCGCACCGAGATCCTCGATCTCGCGCTCCACGGCGTACGGCAGGACCTCGCCGCTGTCGCCCCGGCCCCGCCGGTCGTAGTTGTACGTGGTGAAGTGCGCAGCAAGTTCGGCGGCCAGCGGCACGTTCTCCGAGCGGTCGACCGCGCCGCCGCCGACCAGGATCAGGGCCGGTCCGTTGCCCTCCCGGGTGTACGCGATCGATGTGCCGTCCTTCGATGTCACATGCTGAATGTCCATGGGTACAGCCTCACAGCAGTCGGGGTGGCAACGGAAAGGCCGAGCGGGCATCGTGATCATGCACCGCGCGCAACACCGGCGCCGTCGGCGATGGGCGGTGGGCAAGAATCGTGGCATGGACGACAAGGACCGGCCGCTGGGCAAGGTGCTGCCGCTGCCACAGTCGCCCGATGCCATCGAGCTGCGCCATCTGCGCTCGTTCGTGGCCGTCGCCGGCGAGCTCAACTTCGGCCGCGCCGCGACCCGGCTGTTCATATCCCAGCCGGCGTTGAGCCGCCAGATCCGCGCGCTGGAGCGACTCGTCGGCTGCGACCTGTTGCGGCGCACCACCCACCGGGTGGAGCTCACGCTGGCCGGCGAGGCCTTCCTGGAGCGGGCCCGGCGGCTGCTCGGCGACCTGGACGAGGCGGTCGCGGTCACCCGGTCGGTCGGCGGTGAGCTGGCCGATCGCATCACGAGCTACTGGGGATTCCTCGCCGACCCGCCCGCGACCGGGGCCGACCTGCAGGAGTTCCGGGACGGGCTGGAGGCGCTGCACGCCCGGTTCGCCCCGCCGCCCGAGGTCGAGGTACGGCCGATCAACGCGGGCGGGGTGCCGTCACTGCTCGTGACGCCGCTGGGCCGGCCGGTCACCGTGCTGCACCTGCACGGCGGGGCGTTCGTGATGGGTTCGGCGTTCGGGTACCGGACGCTGGCCGGCGCCCTCGCCGTCGCGGCCGGCACCGGCGTGCTGGTGCCCGAGTACCGGCTCGCCCCGGAACACCCGTTCCCGGCCGCGCTCGAGGACGCCCTGCGCGCGTACCTCTGGCTGGTGGACGCCTGCGGCGACGCGGGGCGGGTCACGCTGTGCGGCGACTCCTCCGGCGGCCACCTGGCCCTCTCGCTGGCGATCACGCTCATCCGGCGCGGAATCACGCTGCCCGGACGCATGGTCCTGCTCAGCCCGGCGACCGACCTGGCCCGCACCGAGCTGCCCGATCCGCCGGACGGCTCGCCACCGGTGGTCTCGGTCGATCAGCTGCGCCTTTTCGCGACGCTCTACCTCGACGGCCACCCGATCGACGACCCGGTGATCAGCCCCCTGACGGCGGACCTGGCCGGGTTGCCGCCGATGCTGATCCAGGCCGGCGCCCAGGACCCGGTGGTCGACGACGCCCGTCGACTGGCCGCCCACGCCCGCGAGCACGGCGCCGAGGTGGCGCTGCAGCTCTATCCCGTCGCCGCCCACCTGTTCCACCTGTTCTGGTCGTTCCTGCCCGAGGCGGCCGACGCCATCGCCGAGGCCGGCCGGTTCATCCAGCCCGCCGACCCGGCCGACCGCACCGCCTGACGGCTACGGTGGGTGGGTGCGCGTGGCGACCTGGAACGTGAACTCGGTCAAGCAGCGGATCCCGCGGCTGTGGCCGTGGCTGGACCAACGCCGGCCCGACGTCGTCTGCCTGCAGGAGACGAAGCTGACCGACGACGCGTTCGCCGACCTGCTCGGCGGCGGCCTGGCCGATCGCGGGTACGCGGTCGCCCACCACGGCGAGGGCCGCTGGAACGGCGTGGCGATCCTGTCCCGGGTCGGCCTGGACGACGTCGTGCGCGGGGTCGACGGCGCGCCCGGCTTTCCCGATCCCGAGGCGCGGGCCGTCGCGGCGACCTGTGGCGGCGTACGGATCCACTCGGTGTACGTGCCCAACGGCCGCGAGCCGGACTCCGAGCACTACCACTACAAGCTGGCCTGGCTGGCCGCCCTGCGGGCGGTCGTCGCCGGCGGTCCGGACGACGCCGTCGTCTGCGGCGACATGAACATCGCGCCGGCCGACGCCGACGTGTTCGATCCGGCCGCCTACATCGGACAGACCCACGTCACCGGGCCCGAGCGCGAGGCGCTCGCGTCACTGCAGTCCGTCGGCCTGCGCGACCTGGTCCGCGACCGGTGGCCGGAGCAGCGCGTCTTCACCTACTGGGACTACCGGGCCGGGATGTTCCACCAGGACATGGGCATGCGGATCGACCTGGTGCTGGCGACCTCGTCCGTGGCCGACCGGGTGCGGGCCGCCTGGGTGGACCGGCACGCCCGCAAGGGCACGGGACCCAGCGACCACGCACCCGTGATCGTCGACCTGGACGAGGCGCCGGACGGCGACATCGGTCCCGTCGTGCCGCCACCGTCGGCGCCGGCCCGCCGGCGCGGGGCCACGCTGCCGCAGGCCCGCCGGACCTGACGACCGGACGCGTGGGCACGCTCTAGCATGGGGCGTGACCGTTGACGTGCACACCCATCACTACACGCCGGCGTTCTTCGAGGCCGTGCGGGACAGCGGCGGCGACTACGCGTTCGCCAAGGATCCGACCGGACGCGACATCATCACGTTGCGCGGGGCCAGGTTCTTCGGTGTGACGCCGGCCATGACCGACCTCGACGCCCGCCTCGAGGCGATGGACGCGGCGGGCATCGACGTCGCCGTGCTGTCGTTGTCGACCCCGAACGTGTTCTTCCTGCCGCCGGAGGACCAGCCGAACCTGGCCCGGCGGATGAACGACGCGTACGCCGAGGCCGTGGCCGGGCACCCCGATCGCCTGCGGGCCTTCGCGTCCATCCCGATGGACGTCCCCGACGCGGCCCTGGCCGAGCTGCACCGGGCGCTGGGCGAGCTGCGGCTGGCTGGCGTGATCCTGCTCAGCAACATCGGCGGGCGCCCGCTGACCGACCCGGCGTACCGACCGTTCTTCGCCGAAGCCGACCGCATGGGCCTGTGCGTCTTCCTGCATCCCATGCTCCCGGCCGCCGGCCAGGAATCGCTGCGCGAGTTCGTGCTCGGTCCGATCATCGCCTTCCCGTTCGACACGACGCTGGCCGTGGCGCGGATGTGCTACGCGGGCATGTTCCGGGAGTACCCTCGCATCCGTTGGATCATCGCCCACGCCGGCGGCGCCATCCCGTGGTTGATGGAGCGCATCGACAGCGGGTACCGCGACTTCGCCGAGAACCGCGAGCACATCGACGAGCTGCCCAGCCGGTACCTGACCCGGCTGTACTACGACACGGTCACCTTCAGCCCGCACAACCTCACCATGCTGCGCGATCAGGTCGGGGCCGACCACATGCTGATGGGCAGCGACTTTCCGCATCTGCTGGGGGCGATCGACCGGGCCGTCCCGTCGATCCGGTCGTTGCCGATCCCGCTGGCGGAGCAGGACCGGATCCTCGGCGGTACGGCACTGTCCATTTTGAACAACGTCGGCCCGCGATGACGGCCGACGAGTTCCGCCGGACCCTCGATGCGTTCGATGGCGCGCGGTACCCGCTGGATCTGCGCGCGGTGAAGGTGCTGCGCCTCATGCTCCGGCGCCCGGAGGGCTGCGACGCGGTCATCACGGCGTCCAGCTTCGAGATCCGGTTCGGCTGGTACCCGGTACGGCACCGCTACGTCCTGGATACCGCGCCACCCGTGGTCAGCGAACTGTTCCGGCGGGGTACCCCCGGCGTCACTTCCGGAACCGATCGGGTACCCCGGCCGGTTCGTCGACCGGCCGACGCCGCTGGCCTGTCCACATTGCACCAAGCCGGCGCGGCGCTACCGCCAGCTCCAGGGCGGCTGGCTGGTGTGCCCGGCGTGCGGTCAGTCGTTCCTTCCTAGTAGCTGACCGGATAGTCCGACTGGAAGGCGAGGCGCCGTTCGGCATCGCCGGCCAGCCTGTCGAGGATCTCGTCAAGATGCAGGAACGCCTGCCACGGCTCGGCCCTCATTGCCTCGGCCAGCCGGCCCACGACGAGGTCCTCGAGGTCGGTGACCCGCTTGCCCTTCCATACCTTGTCGGCGACGCTGACCAGGTGGTCCTCGATGGTCAGGCCCGGGGCCGACCAGTCCCCGTGGGTACGGGCGAAGCGGGCCAGCCGCTCGGGAATGCCCTCGGCCAGCAGGATCTCGTACCCGGCCGGTTCGTGCGCCGAACCGGGACCGCTGATCTCCTCGACGTGTATCACCTTGCCCACATCATGGGTGGCCGCGCCGAACCGGACCGCGGCGCGGTCGACCGCGAGCTCCGGGTGGCGGTCGGCGAGAGCATCGGTGAGCTGACACGCGACGTCGTGCACGATGCGCAGGTGAGCGGCGAGGCGGGGTGGCGCCTCGAGCCGCTCCAGGAGCCGTGCGACGTCGGCCGGCAACGCGCGGGTGGTGACCGCGTCCGGGTCGGTCAGCGCGCTACGCAAGGCTGGCGACACCGTCACGCCTCAACGGTAACGGCGGTGGGCCCAGCGCCCAACGCGTGTCGTCGCACTTTCTTGTCGGTGGGGTCGCTTAGTCTGTGGACATGTGTTCGGGTGATCCGGCCGAGCGGTTGCGGGCCGACCTGGATGAGCTGGTCACCGCCGACGTCGCGGGGCTATCGGATCAGGCGCTGCGATCGGAGCTGCTCGAGCTGTTCACCGTGGCCAATCAGGTCAATGCCGCGATCGCGTTCCGGCTGGCCTCCTTCGACGCTCGTGGGCTGTACGACGATGACGCGTGCAAGACGGCGGCGGTGTGGGTGCGCTCCTACGGTCGCGGCTCCCCGCAGGCGGCGTCGGCTGTGGTGAAGCGGGCCCGGCTGTCGCGGGACCTGCCCGCGGTGGCGCAGGCGGCCGGGCGGGGTGAGGTGTCGGCCGAGCACGTCGACCGGATCCGGGAGCTGGTCAAGGACATCGGCATCGAGGCCGTCCGGCCGGCCGATCAGATCCTGGCCGAGGCCGCGAGCAAGGGCGACATGACCGAGCTGAAGGTGGTCTGCGGCCGCATCCACGACTATGTGGACCCGGACGGGCCGGAGCCGGCGGAGGCGTACGAGAAACGCGAGCTGACCCTGTCCCACCAGCGTGGGCAGGTCATCGTGCGCGGGCAGCTCGATCCCGAAGGCGGGGCCGCCGTCTACGAGGCGATCGACGCGCTGATGCGACCGCCCGGGCCAGATGACCCGCGCACCGCCGCCCAGCGCCGGGCCGATGCCCTGGTCGACCTGGCCCGCGGGGCCCTTGGCCCACGGCGACCTGCCCACCGTCGGCGGCACGCGACCGCAGGTCGGTGTGCTGATCCCGCCGTCGCTGTTGCTCTACGGCGCCGACGGCAACGACCCGCGCACCCGCATGCACGCCCCCTACGACACCGGCACCGACGCACCCGACATCGCCCACCTCCTCGACGGCGAGGGCGAGGGCGCGCCGACGGATCCATTGGCGGCGTTGGGTGTTCCCCCGGCGGTGGAGCCGGCCTGGCTGAACTGGTTCGGACCGATCCCACCGGCCACCGCGAAACGCATCCTCTGCGACTCCGACATCTGGCGCATCGTCCTCGACCCGACCACCGGCCTACCCCTGGACGTCGGCCGGGCCCACCGGCTCGTGCCGCACTGGATCCGCCGTGCCTTGTACACGCGGGATCGCGGCTGCCGCTGGCCCGGCTGCACAACACCGGCCCCGTGGACCGACGCCCACCATCTGCGGCACTGGCACGACGGCGGCGTCACCAGGGTCGAAGACCTCCTCTTGCTGTGCCGATACCACCATGTGTGCGTCCACGAGGGACGGTGGGGCCTGCATCTGGATCCGGCCACCGGACAGGTCCACGTCACACGACCCGACGGCACCCCCCACGACCTCGCGCCGACCCGACCCTGGACCACCCCCACCACCCAAGCCGACCACCCACCCGAGACGGGGGCCGACCACCCGCCCGACACTTCATAGTGATCCCGAAGGATTTTGCCCCGGCAAGCCGACGAAAATCCTTCGGGATCAAGGGGAAAGCTCCACATAGGATCCAGGATCGGGCCCGTTGACCCCGGACGCCGACGTTGCTACCTTGGGAAGGCAACCACGACGCGCCGCCAGGCGCGGTCCAGGCCGAGAGGCGCTGCGACGGATTCATCCGCCACGCTCGGTCTGCGATTACCCGCAAGGGCGCCTCCGACCAGGGAGGTGCCCTTCTTCACGTTCCGGGGCGCGCGAGCCCCGGTGCAGGATCACGATTGTCGTCGCAAGAATCGAGGTTCTTCAATGAATATCACCACGCCCGACGCGATGCTGAGGGACCGGGGCCTGGCCGATCAGGGCCGGCTCGCGATCGAGTTCGCCGGAGCGCGCATGCCGGTGCTCGAGCTCATCCGGGCGGACTTCGAGCGCCGTCGCCCGCTCGACGGGGTCCGGATCGCCGCCTGCCTGCATGTGACCGCCGAGACGGCCAACCTGTGCCGGACGCTGGTGGCCGGCGGCGCCACGGTGGCCCTGTGCTCGTCCAATCCGCTATCCACAAAGGATGACGTGGCCGCCGCCATCCACGTCGACCACGGCGTCCACGTGTACGCGATCCACGGCTGCGATCGGGAGACGTTCTACCGCCAGGTCGACGCCGCCCTGTCCCACACGCCGAACGTCGTGGTCGACGATGGCGCCGACCTGACCGCGATCATCCATCGGGGCCGGCCCGAGCTGCTGCCCGACATGATCGGCGGCACCGAGGTGACGACGGCCGGCGTGCACCGCATCCGGAACATGGCCCGGGACGGGGTGCTGCGTTACCCGATGATCCCCGTCAACGACGCGCTCACCAAGCACCTGTTCGACAACCGGTACGGAACCGGGCAGAGCACGATCGACGGCATCCTGCGGGGCGCGCACGTGCTACTGGCCGGATCGGTACTCGTGGTGGCCGGCTACGGCTGGTGCGGGCGCGGCGTGGCCACGCGGGCCCGCGGCATGGGCGCGCGGGTGGTGGTGGTCGAGGTCGACCCCATCCGGGCACTCGAGGCGGTCATGGACGGCCACCAGGTGCTGCCCATGCGCGAGGCCGCGCGGATCGGCGACGTCTTCGTAACCGTCACCGGCAACCGCGACGTGATCACCGTCGAGCACATCGAGACCATGAAGCCGGGCGCGGTCCTGTGCAACTCCGGGCACTTCGACGTCGAGATCGACGTCGCCGGTCTGAGGAAGCGCGCGGTCGCGTCCCGGGCGGTGCGTCCCCACGCGACCGAGTACACGATGCCCGGCGGCACCACGGTCGTCCTGCTCGCCGACGGGCGGCTCGTGGGCCAGAGCGCGGCCGAGGCGAGCCCGGCTCAGGTGATGGACATGACGTTCTCCGCCCAGGCCCTCATCGTCGAACACCTGGTCACGGCGGGCCGCGACCTCCGGCCGGGCGTGCATCCGGTGCCCCGCGACATCGACGATCGCGTGGCCCGGGCGAAGCTACGCTCGCTCGGCGTGGCCACGGATGCGTTGAGCAACGGCCAGCTCGCCTACGCGAGCGGGTGGGAGGTCGGCACCTGAGGCCGGGTCGCCGCGCTCGGCGGCGAGATCAGCGCCGGTACGACCGCCGACGGCACGTTGAGCCTGTCGGCCGGGTCCCCTGGGCGGTGCCTAGCCGCGGACGTCGGACCATCAACCGATGGCGTCGACCACGTTCTGGGCCCGGGCCTCGTGCCGGGCGTACGCATTGGGGAAGGCCGAGTTCTGCACGGCCTGGGCGGCCCGGGTCAGCGACATCCGCCGCCATCCGGGCACCTTCATCAGCTTGAGGTAGAACCGACGGGCGGCGTACTGGGGCCGCATGAGGTCGCGGACCCGGCCCCAGCCGGCGCTGGGTCGCTGTTGGAACAGGCCGACCGAGTCGTGGTCGGCCCCGCGCCCCTCGTTCGGGTACCGGAACGACTCGGCCACGGAGTCGTTGGCCAGGTTCCGCAGCGAACTCTCCTGCATGGCGCAGGCGACGGCGATGACGTACGCGCGCTCCGGCAGACCCATGTCCCGACCCACCTCGACGATGACCCGCGCGTTGGCCGTCTGCCGGCGGCTCAGGCCGGCCAACGTGCCCGGGCCGTCTTCGGCGGGCGGAGCGGGCTGGGCCACGACCCGGATCTGCGACGATCTGACCACGATGGACGCCGGCGCGGCGGTGGCGACCGCGGCGGGGCGCTCCGCACCGCCGGCCGAGGCGTGGGCGAGGCCGACGCCGAGCCCGCACGCGATGGCCGTGGCCGCCGCGACCGCACCGGATCGCGGCAGTGAAACGGGCGGCGCGGGCCGTCGATGGGCCGGACCCGACCAGCGATGCCGACCGGCACGATGGCGGCCTATCTTATAGTGATATTTAGCATGTGCCGGATACCGCCGCATTGCCAGATCCTAGGCGGGTGCGCGGACGAATCCGCAGGTGAGGACCGTGATTCAACTAACAGCAGCACCGATTGTCATCAAACAAATACGAAGCGTTCATCCCGGTCTCACGCGTGGCTTCCGATCGTGGACGGACCGTCGGATAGGCTGCCGAAATGGACCGAGCCGACCTCCGGATGTCGGTTTCACACCGCGAGGACGAGACGGTCGTGTCGCTGGCCGGAGATCTCGACATCTCGACGGCCGACCTGCTCGCCAAGACGGTGAACGAGGAGCTGCGGCACGCTCCCGGTCGGATCGTGCTCGACCTCGCCGGCCTCACCTTCTGCGACTCGCTCGGGCTGGGCACCCTCGTCGTGCTGAGCCGGACCGCCCGCAACCAGCAGACCTACCTGTTGCTGCGCAATCCCAGCGATTTCTTCGCCCGCATGCTCGACGTCACCGGCGTGCGCCAGGGCCTCAACATCGCCGAAGACTGACGTCTGCAGGATCGCGCCGACCGCGCCTACTGGAGATCGTCGGCGATCTGGGTCAGCAGCGAGACGAGGTCGCGCTCGACGGCCGGGTCGCCATTGACCTCCTTCACGATCGCCAGAGCGCGCTCGACCCGCTCCGCCGCCACCGCCAGCCGGCGCTCGTACTGCTCGGTCAGCGTCGCCTGTGTCCGCACCCGCCGGTTCTTGTCCCACAGCTCCACCAGCACGGACACCTTCGCCCGCAACACCCACGGATCGATCGGCTTGGTGATGTAGTCGACCGCGCCCGCCGCGTACCCCCGCAGGGCCAGGTGCGCGTCGTAGTCGGCGGCGGTGAGAAAGACGATCGGGATGCCCCGGGTCCGCTCCCGCTGCTTGATCCGGCGGGCCGTCTCGAAGCCGTCCATGTCGGGCATCTGAGCGTCGAGCAGGATCAGCGCGAAGTCGTAGAGCAACAACTGCTTCAAGGCGTCGTCGCCCGAGCCGACCGCGACGGTCTGGACCGGCATCCCCTGCAGGATCGCCTCCAATGCCACCAGGTTCTCCGGGCGGTCATCGACCATCAGCACCCGGGGCGGTCCATCGCCCGTGGTCGCGTCACCCATGGATTTTCCCGCCCCCCAGCCCTTCGGGCCCGCCCCCCTCGATCCGCCCTCCGTTGCCGCCGACCCAACGACTCATCACTTCGAGCAGGTCGTCCAGGTCCACCGGTTTGGTGATGTAGTCGGTGGCCCCGGCCACGAGCGCCGACTCCCGGTCGCCGGGCATGGCCTTCGCGGTCAGGAACACGATGGGCAGGTGGGCGAAGCGCGGATCGCGCCGGATCTCCTCGGTGGTCTGGTTGCCGTCCATCTCCGGCATCATCGCGTCCATCAGCACGATGTCCACTTCGGAGTGTTCGCCCAGCAACCGGATCCCGTCCGCTCCGTTGTCGGCGTAGTGCACCGTCATGCCGTGCATCTCCAGCGCGCTGGTCAACGCGAACACGTTGCGCACGTCATCGTCGATCACGAGCACGCTCGCCCCGCGCAGGGCCCGCGCCGACGCCCCGGTGTCCCGCACCCGGGACACAATGGGCACCGACGGGATCAGGGGTCGGTCCGCCTGGGCCAGATCGGGAAGGTAGAGCGTGAACACCGATCCCGTGCCCACCGTCGACGTCACCGCGATGGCGCCGCCGAGCAGCCGGGAAAGCTGCCGGCTGATCGACAGGCCGAGGCCGGTCCCGCCGTACCGGCGGCTGGTGGTGCCGTCGGCCTGCTGGAAGGCCTCGAAGATGAGCGCCAGCTTGTCGGATGAGATGCCCACGCCGGTGTCGGCGACCATGAACGCGATGACCCGCCGCGCCGCGTCCAGCGACGGCACGCCGTACGAGATCCCCGGTTCCGCTTCGGCGATGGTGAGCGTCACCGACCCCTCCGAGGTGAACTTCACCGCGTTGGACAGCAGGTTGCGCAGGATTTGCTGCAGCCGCCGGCCGTCGGTGACGATGGTCCGCGGCAGGTCGGGATCGACCCGCACCGACAGGGTCAGACCCTTCTCCTCGGCCTGGGGCCCGAACGCCTGCTCCACGTAGCCGCGCATCTCCGCGTACGAGGCATCGCCGGGCGAGACGTCCATCCGGCCCGCCTCGATCTTCGACAGGTCCAGGATGTCGTCGATGAGCTCGAGCAGGTCGGACCCAGCACTGTGGATGGTGCGGGCGTAGTCGATCTGTCGCGGCGCGAGGTTCTCGTCCGGGTTGTCGATGAGCAGCCGCGACAGGACGAGCATCGAGTTCAGCGGCGTGCGCAGCTCGTGGCTGATGTTGGCCAGGAACTCCGACTTGTACTGCGAGGCCTCGGCCAGCTGCTGGGCCTTCTCCTCCAGGCCGGCCCGGGCCAGCTCGATCTCGCGGTTCTTGGTCTCGATGTTGCGCTTCTGCTCGGACAGCAGCGCCGCCTTCTCCTCCAGTTCGGCGTTGGTGCGCTGCAGTTCGGCCGACTGCTCCTGCAGCTCCCGGGCCAGCCGCTGCGACTGGTCCAGCAGCTCCTCGGTGCGGCGGTTGGCCTGGATCGTCTTGAGCGCCACGCCGATGGTGGTGACCAGACGGTCCAGGAAGGACAGATGCAGGTCCGACAGGCGGGCCAGCGAGGCGAACTCGATGACACCCAGCGTCTCGCCCTCGAACAGCACCGGGTACAGCACGAGGTCGGTCGGGCGCGCCTCGACGAGGCCGGTCCGGACCGCGACGTGCGCGGACCGGTCGGGGCCGACCCGGATCGGCCGGCGGTCCACCGCGGCCTGGCCGACGAGGCCCTCGCCGGGCCGGAACGAGACCTCCCCCTCGGTCGCGTAGCCGTAGCTGGCCGCGAGCCGCAGCTGCCCCGACGGCTCGTGCCCGAGGAAGAACGCACCGAGCTGTGCGTTGACCAGCGGGCTGACCTCGGACATGATCATGCGGCACACCTGGTCGACGTCGCGCAGTCCCTGCACGAGTCCACCGATGCGGGCGAGGTTGGAGTCCATCCAGCCCTGCTCGGAGTTGGTCCTCGTGGTCTCCCGCAACGTCACGATCATCTGGTTGATGTTGTCCTTGAGCTCGGCCACCTCGCCCTGGGCCCGCACGGTGATGCGCTGGGTGAGGTCGCCGCGCGTGACCGATGTGGAGACCTGCGCGATGGCCCGCAACTGCGTGGTCAGCGTCGAGGCGAGCTGGTTCACGTTCTCGGTCAGGTCCCGCCAGGTACCCGACACGCCCCGGACCTGAGCCTGACCGCCCAGCTTGCCCTCGGTACCGACCTCCCGGGCCACCCGGGTCACCTCATCGGCGAACGAGGAGAGCTGATCCACCATCGTGTTCACGGTGCTCTTCAACTCCAGGATCTCGCCCTGGGCGTCCACCGTGATCTTCTGCGACAGGTCACCCCGGGCCACCGCCGTCGCCACCTGGGCGATGTTGCGGACCTGGCCGGTCAGGTTCGACGCCATGAAGTTCACGTTGTCGGTCAGGTCCCGCCACGTCCCGGCCACCCCGCGCACCTGAGCCTGACCGCCCAGCTTGCCCTCGGTACCCACCTCCCGGGCCACCCGGGTCACCTCATCGGCGAACGACGAAAGCTGATCCACCATCGTGTTCACGGTGTCCTTCAGCTCCAGGATCTCGCCCTGGGCGTCCACCGTGATCTTCTGCGACAGGTCACCCTTGGCCACCGCCGTCGTGATCTGCGCGATGTTGCGGACCTGGCCGGTGAGGTTGGAGGCGAGATGGTTCACGCTCTCGGTCAGATCGCGCCAGGTGCCGGACACACCCTTGACCTGAGCCTGACCGCCCAACTTGCCCTCGGTACCCACCTCACGGGCCACCCGGGTCACCTCATCGGCGAACGACGAGAGCTGATCCACCATCGTGTTCACGGTGTTCTTCAGCTCCAGGATCTCGCCCTGGGCCACAACGGTGATCTTTTGCGACAGGTCACCGCGGGCCACCGCCGTCGCCACCTGGGCGATGTTGCGGACCTGGCTGGTGAGGTTGGACGCCATGAAGTTGACCGCGTCGGTCAGGTCCTTCCACGTGCCGGCCACGCCGGGCACGTCGGCCTGGCCGCCCAGCTTGCCCTCGGTGCCGACGGCCCGGGCGACGGTGATCACCTGTCCGGCGAAGACCCGCAGCGTGTCGGTCAGCGAGTTGATGGTGTCGGCGAGCTCGGCGACCTCGCCCTTGGCCAGTACCGTGATCTTCTGCGACAGGTCGCCCCGCGCGATCGACGTCGTCACCTGCGAGATGGACCGCACCTGGCTGGTCAGGTTGGACGCCATCGTGTTGACGGAGTCGGTCAGGTCGCGCCAGGTGCCGGCCACGCCGCGCACGTCGGCCTGGCCACCCAGCTTGCCCTCGGTGCCCACATCGCGGGCGACCCGGGTCACCTCGTCGGCGAACGAGGAGAGCTGATCCACCATCGTGTTCACGGTCCGGCCGATCCGCAGGAACTCGCCCCGCAGCGGCCGGCCCTCGATCTCGTTGACCATATGTTGGGACAGGTCGCCCTCGGCCACGGCCGCGATGACCCGGGAGATCTCGGTGGTCGGTCGGGCCAGGTCGTCGATGAGCGAGTTGACCGCCTTGACCCCGTCGCCCCAGGCCCCGTCGAAGCCCTCCTCGTCCAGGCGTTCGGTCAGGCGGCCCTCCCGACCCACGAGGCGGCTGATGCGCATGAGGTCCAGGATCTGTCGCTCCTGACGGGCGATCACCTCGTTGAAGGCGTCGGCGACCTCGCCGGCCAGTCCGCTGCGCCGCTGCAGGCGCACCTTGACGTCCCCGTCACGAACCCGCCCGAGCGCCTGCGCCAGTTCTGAGAGCACGGCGGAGTTGGAGCCATGCGTGGGCGCGGTGGCCTGCTTGTCTACGGTCGTCATGCCGGTCCTCGCTCGCGGCTAGAGCGTCGTTCTTTGTTCGCACATCCTCCCCCGACGCCGGTCGATTGGCTAACGGCAGCGGACTTTTTGTGCGCCGGACGCCCGTCCGCGCGTGGACGGCGGCGGGAAACTTCGTGCCCCGATGTCGCCAGGTCGCGCCATAAAGGAGAGACTTGGCAACGTGCCTGGCCCGATCGTGCGTCGCCTCCGCCTACCGCCGGCCGACACGTCCCCAGCCGCGGCGCGGGGCGCGGTGTCGGCGGTTCTCGATGAGGCCGGACTGAAGGCGCTGCGGCCCGAAGCCCTGCTGCTGACGTCCGAACTGGTCACCAACGGCGTGATCCATGCCCGTACGGACATCGAGGTAGAGATCGTCGCCGAGCCCGACGGCGTGCGGGTGACGGTGACGGACTTCGCCACGCCCGATCCGGCACTGGTCGTGGCCGAGGTCACCGTCGGCAGCATGGACCCACGTAGCACCCACCCCGACGGCCCCGGGGCCGGCCACGTCTGGACTGACGAGCGCAGGGAGCGAAGCGACTGGAGCGAGGAGGGACCGGCCAGCGGCGCCGCTCGCGAGCTCGCGTCGGCCCGGCGCAGCAAGGGCCCCGGGGCAACGAAGCATCGGCTGGACGATGCCGTGCCGGCCGAGGGCGGTCGCGGCCTGTTACTGGTCAGCCGCTTCGCTTCCCGATGGGGCACGACCCACGAGGCCGGCGGCCGACAGGTCTGGTTCCAGCTCGACGGGTCGCCGGTCGGGGCTGGGCCCATTGTGGAGGCTGGCGCCGCCGCGTCCATCGAGGAGGCGATCGGCATCGTGCTCGACGGCGGAGAGGAATCCGTCGGCCAGCCGACCTCCGCGCCGCACGCCCTTACCGACCTGGTGACACGGCTCGGCCTCGCCCTCGGCGCCGCCACCGCCACCGTGAGCGTCGACCGGGCCGACGGCCGCGGGACGCAGACTCTCGCCCGCTACGCCGCGGGCAACACCTTCTCCGGTGGCGGCCGCACGGTGCGCGTGCCGCTGCCAATGTCCCGTCCGTGGACCGGCGAGTTCACGGCGACCGGTGCCCGCGGCCGCTACGCCCGACTCCTGGCCGGGCTGACCGCTGGCCAGCTCGGGCTGCTCGTGGAGAACCAGCGCCTGCACGAGGCGCACAGCGAGGGCCGGGGCTGGCTGCTCTTCCTGGCCCAGGCCGGTGAGCTGCTCGCCCAGTCGATGAACGTCGATCTCACCGTGGCCCTCATCCCGCGGTTGGTCGTGCCGCGCCTGGGCCTGTGGTGCGCGGTGCATCTGACCAATGAGTACGGCGAACTCCAGCTCGCCTCGCTCACGCACGCGGACGAGTTGGCGGTGCCGACCCTGTCCAAGGAGCTGGATGCGCAGATCGAGGCGCTGGAGGCGGCGCTGGCCGCGGACGGCTTCGTGCCGCTCGAGGCGTCGCCGAGTGGCATGTCCTTCCCGCTCAGCGTGCGCGGAGGCAGCCTGGGCGTCATCACCGCCGGCCGGCCGCCGAGCCGCCATCACGCGCCCGAGGAGCTGGCCATCATCGAGGACCTGGCCCGGCGGGCCGCGGTCGCGATCGAGAACGCCCGCGTGCACGACACCCGCAGCCGGATCGCGACCACCCTGCAGCGCTCGCTGTTGCCACCGGAGCTGCCCCAGATCGACGGTCTGGAGGTCGCGGCCCAGTACGTGCCCGCGGGCGACGGGCTCGACGTCGGCGGCGACTTCTACGACCTCGTCCCGCTGCCCGGGCAGGGTTGGTTGCTGGTGGTCGGCGACGTGTCGGGCAAGGGCGCCGGCGCGGCGGCGGTCACCGGTCTGGTCCGCGAGGTGCTGCACACGCTGGCGGCCGACCACCGGCAGCCGGCCGAGACACTCAGCCGCCTCAACGCCACCCTGGTGGAGCGCGGTGGGGGCTACTTCTGCACGTTGGCCCTGGCCTTTCTCCGGGTAGCCGACCCGACCGCGGCCGACCTCGTCGCGGCCGACCTGGTCGACGGTGGCCTCGGTCTCGCCGAGGCCGGCCCGACCGCGGCCGACCTCAGCACGCCGATCGCCTTCGAACTGGCGCTGCACCTGGCCGGGCACGATCAGCCGGTGCTGCTGCGGGCCAACGGAACCACGAGCATGGTCGGGGCCTGCGGCACCGCCCTCGGTCTGCTCAACGACATCATGGTGCCGCGCACGACGATCCGGCTCCGGCGGGGAGACTCGCTCGTCTTCTACACCGACGGCGTGACCGAGCGGCGCAAGGGCGGCCGCCTGTACGGGCACAAGCGGCTGCGCACGGAGATCTCCTCGCTGGTCGGATCGCCGGCCTCGGTGTTGGCCTCGCGGCTGCGCCGCTCAGTGCTGGCGTTCTCGCCCCAGCCGCCGAAGGACGACATCGCCATCGTCGCACTCCGAGCGGTGTAGGCGGCACCGTGACGCTCACCGCCGAGGGCCGGCTGGGTCTGCACCTGCGCGACTGGCTCGGCCGCTGGCCGCCCACCGAACCGGTGGACGTCGTGGGTTCGGTACGGCGGGAACGACCCGGATGGGACGGGCGGGTCGTTCCCGTGCTGGGCGTGGGCGCGCCCGACGGGACGATCCTGTCCATCCCTCCGTCGTGTCTGGATCTCGTACGGGGCCGGGCCCGTCGACTCGGCCGGTCGACGCCGTCGCGCCTGAAGGTCCTCATGCGACAGTTGCCCGTGTTGCTGGGCAAACCCGGACAGCGTGTCTACAGTGGAGTCTTCCGGTGGTGCGAGCGGCCGGCCGATCTGCCGGACGCCGGCGTGTGGGTGGACGCCTCGGCCCGGGCCGTCCCGGAGTGGTTGCGCCCGTTCGGCCATGAGGTGCTCATCGCCTGGGACCCCGACACCGGCGAGTATCTGGCCGGGGTGGGCCTGAAGCACCACGACCGGTACGGGCGGGAGATCGCCGTGGGAACGGAGCCGGCCGCCCGGGGGCGTGGCCTGGCCCGACGGCTGGTGGCGCAGGCGGCCCGCCGCGTGCTCGACGAGGGCGCGGTGCCCACATACCAGCACGATCCCACCAACATCGCCTCGGCCCGGGTGGCCGACACGTCTGGTTTCCCCGACCGCGGCTGGCGATCCATGGCAATGTTCTAGGCACACGGTGTTACTGGCAGCGCATGGTTACTGAGAGCGCACGGTGTTACTGAGAGCACTCGGTGATGTTGCTCTCGGAAAAACACCCCTACGGCCGGCAAGTCTCGCATACTGTAGGGGCAAACCCGTACGATTTTCTCAACTCGACCGCCCGCCCGGTTTCTATCCTCCACGGAGGGGTAAGCGCTGACGCAGCGAACTGGATAACGCGGGAGGGAACCGAACCCATGAACGATCTCGACGAAAGCTCTACGGGCCACGGCAAGGCGGTGCAGGGCAGATGAGAATCGCGATGGTGGTTCCTCCGTGGTACGAGTTACCCCCGAGCGGCTACGGCGGCCTGGAGATGATCTGCGCCGCCCTCGTCGACGGGCTTGTCGACCGTGGCCACGACGTGACGCTCTTCGGCGCCGGCGAACAAACCGGCACCAAGGCACGGTTCGTCAGCACGACGTCCTCGCTGCAGTACCAGAGGTTGGGTGAGACCCTCCCCGATGTGCTGCACGCGGCGCTGGTCAACACGATGATCGCCGACGGCGGCTTCGATGTCATCCACGACCACACGACGCCGGGCGCGCTGAGCGCACCCCGGCTGACCACGCCGACCGTGGTGACCGTGCACGGCGCGGTGACCGGCGAGCTCGGCGACTACTACGAGGCGGTGGGCGACGCCGTCCGCCTGGTGGCGATCTCGCGGGCCCAGCGGTCACTGCGACCGCACCTGCCGTGGATCGCCACCGTACACAATGGAGTTAATGTCCCGGCCGAGCCGGGGCCGCCACCGGCGGCGCACCCGGACGGTCCGGTCATGTGGTTGGCCCGCTTCAATCCCGACAAGGGACCGGATCTGGCCATCGAGGCGTGCCGGGCGGCCGGCCTGCCACTCATCCTCGCCGGCAAGTGCAACGAGCCGGCCGAGGAGCGGTACCTGGAACGGGTCATCGCACCGATGCTCGACGAGTCCATCGACGTGATGGTCAACGCCGATCGCGCGGCCATCCTCGCCCGGTTGCGCCAGGCCCGGTGCCTGATCATGCCGATCCGCTGGGAGGAGCCGTTCGGCATGGTGATGATCGAGGCGATGGCCGAGGGCGTGCCCGTTGTGGCGCTGCGCCGCGGCGCCGTCCCCGAGATCGTCCAGCACGAGGTCACCGGGTTCATCTGTGACCGGCCCGACGACCTGCCGGCCGCGCTGCTGCGGGCCCACGATCTGGACCCGGCCGCCTGCGTGCGGCGGGTGCGGTCGCGGTTCTCGGCCGACTACATGGCCGAACGGTACGAGGCCGTGTACAACCAGGCCATCGCCGAGCATTTCGCCCTGCCGCGCGCCACTCCGGCCCGCGTCCCGGGCCACCCGACCCGGGCGGCCGCCGCCCGCCCGTCGCTGACCGGCAACGGGCGCCGCAAGGCCACCGGCTCGGGCCCGTCGGCGCCGGTAACGACGCACTGACACTGCGCGATCCCCGGCCGCCGCCCAGGTTTTCTGGGTGGCGGCCGGGGGAATCAGGGCAGGCATGAGTTCCCCCGACCAGGCGAGCCGCGCCGTTCCCCCGGCCGAGTCGGCCCGCACCGCACCGGCGGAAGCGCCGGCGCGCGTTCCGTCGACGCGTGTTTCGCCGGCGCCGGTCGCTCCGGCGCCGGTCGCCCCGCCGCGCGTCGCCCCGGCCAATGGCCGACCGCGCACCGGCTCGCCGGATCAGCCTCGGCGGCGCCTGAGCCGGCGGGACCGGATCCTCGTCTGGGTCGGCGTGTTGCTCCTGCTCAGCGGCTTCGGTGTGGCCGCCGGTACGTTCTATGTGGACAGTGTGTCGCCCCCCGACCAGCTTCCGCTGCCCGAGTCGACCACGGTGTACTACGCCGACGGCCGGACGCCGATGGCCAAGCTCGGCACGGAGAACCGCACCATCCTGAAGTTCGACGAGATGAACGACGCGGTGAAGGACACCGTCGTCGCCGCGGAGGACCAGACGTTCTGGACCAACGACGGCATCGACGTGCGGGGCATCCTCCGGGCCGCCTGGAACAACCTCACCGGCGGCGACGTCCAGGGTGCGTCGACCATCACCCAGCAGTACGCCCGGATCGCCGCCGATCTCAAGGGCGTGACCTACTCGCGCAAGCTGCGCGAGGCGGTCATGGCCTGGAAGCTCAAGGAGAAGTACTCCAAGGACAAGATCCTGGAGTTCTACCTCAACACCGTCCCCTTCGGACGCGGCGCCTACGGCATCGAGGCGGCGGCCCAGACGTACCTGGGTAAGACGGCCAACCGCAACGCCCCACGCAGCCGCCAGGTGACCCTCTCCGAGGCGATGGTGCTGGTGGCGATGATCAAACAGCCCGAGCCCGACCCGGCCGATCCCGCCGCCCGGCCCGGCTACGATCCCACCCGCGGACCTGTCGCCGAGGCCAACTCGCGGGCCCGCTGGACGTACGTGCGCGAGGCCATGGTCGCCATGGGCAAGCTCCCCCGGGCCGAGGCCGACGCGCTGCGCTACCCGGACACGGTGGTGGAGTACGACCCGAGCGCCCGCCAGTCCGGTCTGGACCAGCCCACCGGTCTCGCCGTGTTCCACGCGTTGAGCGAGCTGCGCCAGGTCGAGCCGTTCCGCGGCCAGCCCCCGGGCTACATCGAGGACGGCGGCTTCCGGATCATCACCACCATCGACAAGCGGCTGCAGGACGCCGCCCAGGCCGCCGCCGACATCCGGCGGCCCTCCGCGCCCGAGCAGGTCCGCGGCCAGCCCCGCAACTGGCAGGCCGCCCTCGTCGCGGTCGAGCCGGGCACCGGCCGGGTGCTGGCCTACTACGGCGGCAACGAGGGCACCGGGGCCGACTACGCCGGCTGGTACTACGACGAGAACGGCGAGGCCCGCGGCTTCGGCCAGCACCCGCCCGGGTCGTCGTTCAAGGTGTACGACCTGGCCGAGGCGATGCGCCGCGACATCTCCATCGAGTCGGTGTGGGACGCGCCGCCGACCAAGGAGTTCCCGGCCAGCGGGCGCGTACGCGGCACCCAGGCCGGCCCGGTACGCAACGCGGGCAGCGCGGCCTGCCAGCCCCGGTGCACACTGCTGCAGTCCACGGTCGCCTCGCTCAACGTGCCGTTCTTCGACCTCACCGAACGGCTCGGGTTCACCAACGTGATCGACATGGCCCACAAGGCCGGCATCGAGTCGATCTGGGACGCACGCTCGGCCCGGGTCGACCTGACCGCCAAGACGAGCCAGGAGCTGTCCCGCCTGTTCTCGACCGAGGTCGGCATCGGACAGTACGGGATCACCGTGGCCGACCACGCCAACGGCCTGGCCACGCTGGCCGCCGGCGGCAAGCGGGCGGCCGCGCACTTCGTGCGGACGGTGACCCAGGACGATGAGCAGGTGTACGGCGAGCGCCGCGGGACGACCGACATCGGACTGACCGCCAACCAGATCGACATGCTCAACTACACGCTGAGCAAGGTGCCCACGGCCAACCTCGACAACGACTGGGACGTCGCCGGCAAGACCGGCACCTGGCAGGCCGGTACGAGCACCACGCGCAACGCACACGTCTGGATGGTCGGGTACACCCGCGCGCTGGCCGCCGCCGTGTGGCTCGGCACGACCGACGGCAAGGCCCTGGTGACGCGGGACGGCGGCACCGACGTCTTCGGCGCGAACTACGCCGGCCCCGTCTGGCGCCAGTTCATGACCACGGCGCTGGACGCGCTCAAGCTCGACCCGGACGACTACCGGTTCCGCGCACCGAAGGTCACCGGCTCCCCCGGCCCGACATCGACGGCCACGCCGCCCGCCGGCCCCACCCCGTCGCCGGTCCCGCAACCGACGACGCCGCCGCCGGTCACACCGCCCCCGCCGCCGCCGACCAGCCTGCCCCCGCCGCCGACGACGCGGGTCGAGATCACCCCGTCGCCGCCGGCCCCGCCCCCTCCCCCA
>Ga0307416_100000276_pt1 | contig 27133 bp, 26 predicted proteins | sample DK1Cmetagenome_2_FD_203821 | JGI IMG/M metagenome (GOLD analysis project Ga0307416, IMG submission 203821) | Maize rhizosphere microbial communities from greenhouse at UC Davis, California, United States - DK15-C-3 | ecosystem: Host-associated > Plants > Roots > Rhizosphere > Soil | place...
GAAGTCGACGTTGAGGCTGCGCTCGTGGGCCTCGTCGATGATGATCGTGTCGTAGCGGCGCAGGTTGCGGTCCCTGGCCAGCTCGGCCAGGAGGATCCCGTCGGTCATCAGCTTGACCTGGGTGTCGCGGCCGACCCGGTCGGTGAAGCGGACCTGGTAGCCGACCCGGCCGCCCAGCTCGGAGCCGAGCTCGGCGGCGATCCGCTCGGCCACGGTGCGGGCGGCCAGCCGCCGCGGCTGGGTGTGCCCGATCATCCCGGCCGTCCCCCGGCCCAGCTCCAGGCAGATCTTGGGCAGCTGGGTGGTCTTGCCCGACCCGGTCTCCCCGGCCACCACCACGACCTGGTGGTCGCGGACGGCCTTGGCGATCTCGTCCCGCCGCTGGCTGACCGGCAGCTCCGGCGGATAGGTGATGGTGCTCGTGGTCATGGCCCTGTCCACGATAGTGGCGGCCGTCCAGCGGATTGCGGGGCCCGGGCCGGCCGGCGCTCAGCGCCGCCAGGGCAGGCGGCCGTCGATCTCCACCTCCAGCGAGAAGCTGAGGAAGGTCCTGATGAGCACGATCAGCCCCAGGACGGCGACGTTCTCCAGCGACGGCTCCACCGCCACGGTCCGGATGATGTCGGCGGCCACCAGGAACTCGAGGCCGAGCAGGATGCTGCGCCCGAACACGGTGCGCACCACCCGGTAGGCCTCCTCCCCGCCCCCTCCGCCGGCCAGGCGGCGCGCGGCCTGGACGACCGCCACCAGCAGCCCGAGGACCAGGGTGGCGATCCCGAGCACCTCGATAGCCCGGGCGATCTCCTCGGCGGCCCGCGCCAGGCTCATCGGATCAGGCGGGGGCCAGCGCGTCCAGGGCCTCCTCGGCCCGCCGGAGCGCCTCGGCGGGGTCGGCGTCGGGGGCGCCGATCTCCGGGTCGAAGTTGAGGTCGACGAAGACCTCAGTCATCCCCTGGCCGGCCAGCATCTCGAGGTCGCCGCGGATCTCGGCGAAGGAGCCGGACAGCGGCGCCCGGTCCGGCCGGCCGGCGGCGCGGACCTTGACCGCGCCCCGGCAGACGAAGCGCAGCCGGTCCGGGTCGCGGCCGGCCTCACGGGCCGCCTCCCGCACGACCTCGATTGAGGCGCCCACCTTGGTCAGGTCGGCGGTGCTGCCGCTGACCCAGCCGTCGGCCAGCCGGCCCGCCCGCCGCAGGGCCGCCCTGGCCGTGCCGCCCAGCAGCAGCGGCGGATGGGGCCGCTGGACCGGCTTGGGGGCCATGCGCGCGGGCGGGAGCCGGTAGAACTCGCCCTGGTAGGCGGCCACCGGCTCGGTCCACAGCGCCCGCAGGGCGGCCACGAACTCCTCGGCCCTGGCCCCCCGCCGCTCGAAGGCGGCCCCGACCGCCTCGTACTCGGTCCGGGACCAGCCGATCCCGAGCCCGACGTCGAGGCGCCCCTCGCAGACGATGTCCAGGGTGGCCAGCTGCTTGGCCAGCAGGGCCGGCGAGAAGAAGGGCACGATCAGCACCGCCGTGCCCAGCCGGATCCGGCTGGTCTGGCCGGCCAGGAAGGCCAGGGGGACGACCGCGTCCTGCACCTGCTGGTAGAACGGCGCCCCCGAGCGCTCGTCGGGCACCTCGGGCACCACCAGCCGCTGGAACGTCCACAGCGACCGGTAGCCCAGCTCCTCGGCCCGCCGCGCCACCCGCACCTGGTTCCCGGGCGTCGCCCACGCCCCGGCCACCGGCACCCCGAATCCCAGCTCCATGGCCGCTCCTCCCGTCGGTCGCCACAGCCTATCCGAGCGGCGCCGCCGGGCACCTGCGATCATGGGCGAGGGCCTATGAGCAAACCGAGCATCCTGACGGTCGACGACGACCCGGTGGTCGCCGCGGCCATCGCCCGCGACCTGGCCGGCCGGTACGGCGCCGACTACCGCGTCGTCCGCGCCACCTCGGGAGCCGAGGCGCTGGTCGCGCTGACCGGGCTCGCCCTCCGCGACCAGCCGGTGGCGCTGATCGCCACCGACCAGCGGATGCCCCAGATGACCGGCATCGAGCTGCTCTCCCAGGCGCGCGCCCACGCCCCCGGGGCCAAGCTCCTGCTGCTCACGGCGTACGCCGACACCGACGTGGCCATCAAGGCGATCAACGACATCGGCCTCGACCACTACCTGCTCAAGCCGTGGGACCCTCCGACCGAACGGCTGTACCCGGTGGTCGACGACCTGCTCGGCGACTGGCGGCGGGCCAACCCGGACCACGCCTCCGAGGTGCGGGTGGTCGGGCACCGGTGGTCGGATCGTGGCCACGACATCAAGCTGTTCCTGGCCCGCAACCACGTGCCCTACCGCTGGTACGACATCGAGCGGGACGCCGAGGCCCAGCGGCTGCTCGACCTCGCCCAGGCGGCGCCGTCCGACCTCCCGCTGGTGCTGGTCCCCGACGGCGACGCCCTCCGGAGCCCGTCGACCCTGGACCTGGCGGGCTCGCTGGGCCTGCACACCTCGGCCCGCCAGACCCTGTACGACGTGTGCATCGTCGGCGGCGGGCCGGCCGGGCTGGCCGCGGCCGTGTACGCCGCCTCCGAGGGGCTGCGCACGGTCGTCGTGGAGCGGGAGGCCCCCGGGGGCCAGGCCGGCCAGAGTGCCGCCATCGAGAACTACCTGGGCTTCCCGAAGGGCCTGAGCGGCGCCGACCTCGCCCACCGGGCCATCGTCCAGGCGTCGCGCTTCGGCGCCGAAATGGTCGTCGCCCGCGACGTCGTCGGCTTCGAGGCCCGCGGTCCGGTGCGGGCCGTGCTCCTGGACGGCTCGGGCGAGATCGAGGCCCGGGCGCTGGTGGTGGCGACCGGGGTCTCCTACCGGCGGCTGGCCGTGCCGGGGCTGGAGGCGCTCACCGGCCGTGGCGTCTACTACGGCGTCAATGCCGGCGAGGCCGGTCAGGTCCAGGGCGACGAGGTTTACGTCGTCGGGGCGGCCAACTCGGCCGGTCAGGCCGCGCTCAACCTGTCCCGCTTCGCCAAGCGGGTGGTGCTGGTCGTGCGGGCGGCCACCCTGGCCGAGACGATGTCCAGGTACCTGGTGGAGCGGATCACGGCCGCGCCCAACATCGCCGTCCGCTACCGCAGCGAGGTGGTGTCGGGGCGGGGCGACGGCCATCTGGAGGCGCTCACCATCGCCGACCGGGCAACCGGGGCCACCGAGGAGGCCGCCTCCAGCTGGCTGTTCGTGTTCATCGGGGCCTCGCCGCGCACCGGGTGGCTCGGCGCCGACGTCGTCCGCGACGCCAAGGGGTTCGTGGTCACCGGTCAGGACCTGGCCTCCCCGGCGTTCGCCGGGCGGTGGCCGCTGACCCGGGCGCCGTTCGCCCTGGAGACGAGCGTCCCCGGCGTGTTCGCGGCCGGCGACGTCCGGCTCGACTCGATGAAGCGGGTGGCGTCGGCCGTCGGCGAGGGCGCCATGTCGATCTACCTCGTGCACCGCTACCTGGCCACCATCTGATGCGCGCCGAGGAGCTCCGCCCGCTGCCCATCTTCGAGGGCCTGACCGACGGGCAGCTGGCCGAGCTGGCCGAGGCCGGCACCGAGGTCCCGGTCGAGCCCGGGGTGGAGCTGTTCCGCGAGGGCGAGCCGGCCGACTCCTGGTGGGTGCTGGTCTCCGGGGCCATCGACCTCGTCCGCCACGTCGGCCGCGAGGACGCGGTGGTGGCCAGGATGGACGTGCCGGGCCGCTGGGCGGGCGGGTTCCGGGCCTGGGACGAGCACGGCGTCTACCTCGCGACCGGCCGGGGGGCGGCCGCCGGCCGTGTGCTCCGGGTGCCGGCCCGGGTCCTCCGGGCGCGGTCCGAGGCCTGGTTCCCGTTCGGCGGGCACCTCATCCAGGGCCTGTATCACACCGCCCGATCGATCGAGTCGACCGCCCGCCAGCGCGAGTCCCTGGTCACCCTGGGCACGCTGGCCGCCGGCCTGGCCCATGAGATCAACAACCCGGCGTCGGCCGCCGTCCGGGCGGTCGACGCCCTCGACGGCGCCTGCGCGGCCCTGGTCGCGGCCGTCGGCCGGCTGGCCCGCGACGAGCTCCCGGCCGGGCGGTTCGCCGCCCTGGAGGCGCTGCGCACGGAGGCGACGCCGCCCGGCCCGGACCTGGACCCCCTGGCCCGGGCCGACCGCGAGGAGGCGCTCGCCTCCTGGCTGGCCCGCCAGGGTGTCGGGCGCCCGTGGGCCCTGGCCCCGGCGCTCGCCGCCGCCGGCGTCGACCTCGCCTGGTGCGAGCGGGCCGCCGCCCTCCTGGACGGACCGGCCCTGGAGCCGGGGCTGGAGTGGGCGGCCAGCGCCTTCTCGGTGGCCGCGCTGCTGGGGGAGATGAAGGCGTCGACCCGGCGCATCTCCGAGCTGGTGGCCGCCGTCCGGTCCTACTCCCAGATGGACCGCGCGCCCATGCAGGCGACCGACGTGACCGAGGGGCTGGAGAGCACCCTGGTGATGCTCGGCCACAAGCTGCGCGGCGGGGTCACGGTCGTGCGCGACTACGGCGACGGCGTCCCCCGGATCGAGGCCTACCCCGGCGAGCTCAACCAGGTGTGGACCAACCTGATCGACAACGCGGTCGACGCCATGGGCGGCGCCGGCACCCTGCGGCTGGCCACCCGGGCCGAGGGCGCCAGCGTGGTCGTCGAGGTCGGCGACACCGGCCCGGGGATGCCGCCCGAGGTGGCCGCCCGCGCCTTCGACGCCTTCTACACCACCAAGGACGTGGGCAGCGGGATCGGTCTCGGCCTGGACATCGCCCGGCGGATCGTGGTCGAGCGCCACGGCGGCGCCATCGCCATCGACCCCCGCCCGGGCGGCACCGTCCTGCGGGTCACCCTCCCCGTCCGGGCCTGACGGCCCCCTCCCCGGGCCGGGGCGACCGTCACGGGTGGATGTCACAATTCGAACGTATGTTCGGGAGAGACGGTAGAATCACTCTAGGCAGAAGAACGGAAGGAGCTCGAGGTGAGCGACAACCAGGTCACCCTCACCGGCAACCTGACCGACGACCCGGAGCTGCGCTTCACCCCCAACGGGGTGGCCGTGGCCAACTTCCGGCTCGCGGTCGACCAGCGCGTCTGGGACACCGACGGGTGGAAGGACGGCGAGGCGTCCTACTTCCGCGTCAACGTCTGGCGCGACCAGGCCGAGCACGTCAGCCGGAGCCTGCAGAAGGGGGCCAGGTGCGTGGTCGTGGGCCGGCTCAAGAGCCGCTCCTGGGAGACCCCGGAGGGCCAGCGGCGCTCGGCCGTCGAGGTCGACGCCGAGGAGGTGGGCATGAGCATGCGGTTCGCGCCGGTCTCGACCAGGGACGCCGAGCCCGCGGCGGGGCCGATGCCGGCCCCCGAGCCGGAGCGGCCTCCCGCGCCGGCGCCGGCCAAGGCCGGGAACGGGTCGCGCCGGGGCCGCCAGCCGGCCAAGGCGTCCGCCGGCGCCCGTGAGGCGCCGTTCTAGACCAGCGTGCACCCGGGATTCTCGCCTCGTTCACCTGGTCCTCAGTTTGGGGGAGCCCGTTGACCCTCACCATGCAGTCTTCCTCCCAGCCGACGGCCGGGAGCGCCCCGCTGGCGGTGCTCAACGGCGTGCTGGAGCACATCACCTACACCAACGAGGACACCGGTTACACGGTGGCCCGGGTCGCCGGCGAGCGCGGCGACCCGGTCACCGTGGTCGGCCCGCTGCTCGGGGCCCAGGCCGGCGAGCACCTCCACCTGGAGGGCCGCTGGCGCAACCACCCGCTGTACGGGCGCCAGTTCGAGGTCCGCAGCTACCGGGCCGTGCTCCCGGCCACCGTCCAGGGCATCCGCCGCTACCTGGGCTCGGGTCTCATCCGGGGCATCGGTCCCAAGATGGCCGAGCGCATCGTCGACCAGTTCGGGGTCGACACCCTCAAGGTGCTCGAGGAGGACCCGGGGCGGCTGCGCAGCGTGCCCGGCCTCGGCCCCACCCGGACGGCCATGATCGAGCAGGCCTGGGAGGAGCAGAAGGCCATCAAGGACGTGATGATCTTCCTCCAGGGCGTGGGGGTCTCGACCTCGCTGGCCGTGCGGATCTACAAGGCCTACCGCGAGGAGGCAATCAAGGTCGTAACCCACGCGCCCTACCGCCTGGCCACCGACGTCTGGGGGATCGGCTTCAAGACCGCCGACAAGATCGCCCAGGGGGTCGGCATCGCCTACGACAGCGGCGAGCGGGTCAAGGCCGGGCTCCAGTTCACCCTCTCCCAGGCCAGCGAGCTCGGCCACTGCTACCTGCCCGAGCCCGAGCTGGTGGCCAGGGCGTCGGAGATCCTCGGGGTCCGGCCCGAGCTGGCCCAGTCCTGCCTGGACGAGCTGGTCCGCCAGCAGGGCGTGGTCCGCGACCCGGTGCCGGTCCAAGGCTTCGACGACGGCGTCCACGCCATCTACCTGGTCCCCTTCCACCGGGCCGAGGTCTCGCTGGCCGCCGGGCTGCTGCGGCTGCGGTCGGTGCCCCACCAGGCCGACCGGCTGCCCATGTTCCGCGACGTCGACTGGTCGGCGGCCTTCGGCTGGCTGGAGGGGATCACCGGCAGCCGGCTCGCCCCCGAGCAGGAGACGGCCGTCCGGCTGGCCCTGACCGAGCCGGTGGCCGTGCTCACCGGCGGCCCCGGCTGCGGCAAGAGCTTCACCGTCCGGGCCGTGGTCGCCCTCGCCCAGGCCAAGAAGGCCCGTGTCCTGCTGGCCGCCCCGACCGGCCGGGCCGCCAAGCGCCTGTCCGAGCTGGCCGGGATGGACGCCCAGACCCTGCACCGGCTGCTCGAGCTGCGCCCCGGCGGCGAGGCCGCCTTCCACCAGGACCGCCCGCTGGAGGCCGACCTGGTGGTGGTGGACGAGGCCTCCATGCTGGATCTCCTCTTGGCCAACAAGCTCGTCAAGGCGGTCCCGCCCGGGGCCCACCTGCTGCTGGTCGGCGACGTCGACCAGCTCCCCAGCGTCGGCCCGGGCGAGGTCCTGCGCGACCTGCTCCAGGCCGGGGGCCGGACCGCCCCGGTGCTGCCCCGGGTCCGCCTGACCCAGGTGTTCCGCCAGGCCCGCCACAGCGGGGTGGTGACCAACGCCCACCGCATCAACGCCGGCCATCCGCCCCTGACCAGCGACCTGGACGACTTCTTCCTGTTCGCCGAGGACGACCCCCAGCGGGTGGCCGAGCTGACCGTGGACATCGTGGTCAACCGCCTGCCCCGCCGCTTCGGCCTGGACCCCCGGCGCGACGTCCAGGTGCTCTGCCCCATGCACCGCGGCCCGGCCGGCTCGGCGGCCCTCAACGAGCGCCTCCAGGAGGTCCTCACCCCGGCCGTCCCCCGCCAGCCCGAGCGCCGCTTCGCCGGCCGCACCTACCGGCCCGGCGACAAGGTCATGCAGGTCCGCAACGACTACGAGAAGGGCGTGTTCAACGGGTCGGTGGGCACCGTCACCACCATCTCGCCCGAGGCGCACGAGTTGTTCGTGCTGATGGACGAGGACCAGGAGGTGCGCTACGGGTTCGACGACCTCGACGAGCTCACCCACGCCTACGCCCTGACCGTGCACCGCTCCCAGGGCAGCGAGTACCCGTGCGTGGTCGTGCCCCTGACCCAGACCGCCTGGCTGATGCTCCAGCGCAACCTGCTCTACACCGCCGTCAGCCGTGCCCGGCAGCTGGTGGTGCTGGTCGGCTCTCGCCGGGCCCTGGCCAAGGCCATCCGCACGCCCGGCAACGGCCACCGCTACACCGCCCTCGACGACCGCCTGCTCCGCGGCAGCACCCGCCTGGAGGCGGCCGCCGAACGGCGGGCCGGCAGCGGCCGCCGGCCCGCGGCCGACCCTACCCGCCGACCCGCCGGACCTCGACCAGGGTGAGCCCGAGGTCGCGGACCTGGTAGCGCGGCACGAAAGGGTTGTCAGCGCGCATCGGCTGCGGTACCTCCTGTCGGTGGGTTGCCGTCGCCCAGCACGCCAGGCGCCAGGCCCGCGCCGGCCATCACTCCAAGGCGGCGTTTCCAGGTGGAAACCTTGACGCTCGCAACTCTAGCTATATAGAGTTGCGGCCATGTCCCGGACCCGTCGCCCGTCGCCGCAGACCGCCGCGGTCGTGCTGGCCCTGGCCCAGGAGCCGGCGGCCTGGCACTACGGGTACCAGCTGTGCCAGGACCTCGGGCTCAAGGCCGGGTCGATGTACCCGATCCTGATGCGGCTGGCCGACCGGGGGCTGCTGGAGACGGCCTGGGAACGGGACGCGCCCGAGGGGCGGCCGCCGCGGCACCTGTACCGGCTGACCGGGCCCGGCCGGGTGCTGGCGGGCGAGCTGGCGGCCACGGAGGACCCCGGCCGGCGGGCCGGAGCGGCCGGGGGCACCGAGGGGGCCGGGTGGGCGGGGCGCGTCGGGCGGCCGCGGCCGCAGGGCACGTGACCCGGGCCCGGCGCCTGGGGCGCCTCGGCGGGCTGGCCGCGGTCGCGGTCGCGGCCACCCCGTTCGCCTGCCTCCGGGTTGCCTCCATGGCCAGCGCCGACGACCCGCCCAGCTTCCGGGCCGGTCTCGACATGGCCATCTGGATGACGGTCTTCGGCACGCCGGCGATGGTCGCGGCCTGGCTGTTGTGGCGGGCCTGGTGGCGCCGGGCCGGTGACGACCTGGCCGCCCTGGACGGGCCGGCGTGGCTGCTGGCCCAGGTGGAGGAGCGGGGGGCGCGCTGGCGGTTCGCGGCCGGGTGCGCCCGGACGGCGGTCCTGCCGCCGGGGGGCGACCGGAGGACCGTGGGCGTCGCCGGGGCGCTGGCCATTGCCGCCATGGGCGTGACCGTGCTGGCCACCACGACCGCCCTGCCCGCGGGGCGGGTGTTCGGGCTCGTCTTCGTCGGGCTACTGGGTGGGCTGACCACCCTGGCCGCTGCGCGGTCGCGGCCAGGGCGCGGGACCGACCCCAGCCGCGGGACCGGGCCCGATGGTCTGCTACGGGCTCGCGGGACCGGCCCGGGACGGGTGCTGGCCGGGCTGGGGCTGGCCGGGATCGGCGCCTGTGCCGCGGCCACCACCTGGTACCTGGCCGAGCACCCGTCCTACGCCCGGCCCGACCCGCCCGGGACCGCGGTGAGCCTCCCGCCGGGAACGGCGGTCGTCCTGGCGGTGGCCCTGGCCGGCTGCCTGTGGCTGGCCCTGCGGCCACCGCGCTGGCTGCTCCCGGACCGGCGGGCCCGGTGGTCCGGGGCCGGCATGGCCGTCGCCCTGGCGGCCGGCTTCGTCCTGGCCGCCCGGCTCGGCCTGCGCGGCGAGCCCGGTTGGGACGAGGGGACGATGGGCTACCTGCTCACGGCCCCGATCCTGGTCGTCCTCACCGGATCGGCGCTGGCGGCCGCGGCCGGCCGGTCCTTCCGCTCGGGCGTGGGGGCCGGCGTCTGGGCGGTCGTGCTGGCCGGGCCGCTGATCGTCGCCGCCTGGCTGGTCGGGGCGGTGGCCTGGCACCAGCAAGGGCGCGGGCTGCTCCTGGACGGCGAAGGCGGGCTCGGGGTGGGCGCCAACCTGGCCGACGCCGTCTGGTGGCCGCTGATCCTCCTCACCCTCTGGGCCCTGCCCATGGCGGTGCTGGGCGCCACCGCGGGGGCGGCGGCCCGCTCGGTTAGGCGACGGTCCAGGCTGGGCAGTCACTGCTGAGGACCGTTCCAACGGAGGAGGCGTCCATGCCGTCGAAGTCCGCGAACGTCAAGAACGAGAAGCAGTACGAGGCCCTCAAGGACAAGGGCATGAGCAAGGAGCGCGCGGCCAAGATCGCGAACTCCCCCAACGCCTCCAAGCACGGCGGCAAGGCGTCCGGCAAGGGCGGCAACGCCAAGCAGGGCGGCACAACCGCCCAGAAGAAGGCGGCAGGCCGCAAGGGCGGCAAGGCCGCGGCCAAGAAGCGCTGAGCTCCGGCTCCGGCCGCCTACTTGTAGCCGAGCGCCCGGGCGAGCTCGTCCCGTCCCATCTTGGAGCGACCGGACAGGTTCCGGCGCTTGGCGATCTCGTACAGCTCCTGGCGGGTCTTGGGCGACGACCCGCCGCGACGCTTGCGCTGAGCCACGGCCGCGCCCTGCTTTCCCAGAGCGCTGCGGGTGCTGGCCGGCATGTTGGCGATCGAGCGCTTCTGCTTCGCCCCGGCCTGGGCCTTCTTGACGTTCCGCTTGGCGGCGGTGACCTGCTTCTTGGTCGCCATTCCCGGCCTCCCACGGCGTCCGGCAGCCTGTCGCGTTTCCCATGCCCACCCGGAGGCCAGACCACACACCGGTTGACCTGTTCGCCTCGCCACCCTGGGGGTCCGCATGGACAAGATCACGTCCGAACTGCTGGTCGAGCGGCTGGCCGACTGGGGCGTGGACACCGTGTTCGGGCTCCCCGGGGACGGCATCAACGGGATCATGGAAGGGCTGCGCCGCCACCAGGGCAAGCTCCGGTTCGTGCTCGTGCACCACGAGGAGGCGGCCGCGTTCATGGCCGCCGGCTACGCCAAGGCGACCGGCCGGGTCGGGGTCTGCCTGGCCACCTCCGGCCCCGGCGGCCTCCACCTGATGAACGGGCTCTATGACGCCAAGCTCGACCACGCCCCGGTGCTGGCCATCACCGGGATGCAGGAGACGGCCGTGCTCGGCACCGGCCACCAGCAGGAGGTCCACCTGGACCGGGTGTTCATGGACCTGGCCGGCTACAACGAGATGATCACCGTCCCGGGCTCGATCCCGTCCCTGGTCGACCGGGCCATGCGGACCTGCCTGGCCGATCGCACGGTCAGCCACCTCACCTTCCCCAACGACCTCCAGGTGGCCCCGGCCGACGCCGAGCCGTGGCCGTCGGTCGGGCCGGCCCGGACCCCGGCGACCGCGCCGACCTTCCTCGGCGGCCGGGCGGTCCCCGACGCCGCCGGCCTGGAACGCGCCGCTCAGGTGCTCAACCAGGGGACCAAGGTGGCCATGCTGGTCGGGGCGGGCGCGCTCGGGGCCCGCGAGGAGATCCTGGCCACGGCCGAGGCCCTGGCCAGCCCGGTCATCAAGACCCTGCCGGGCAAGGCGGCCGTGCCCGACGACCACCCGCTGACCACCGGCGGGCTGGGGCTGCTCGGCACCAAGCCGAGCGAGGCGGCCGTCCACGAGTGCGACACCCTGCTGATGGTCGGGACCGACTTCCCCTACACCGCCCACCTGCCCGAGCCCGGCCAGGCCCGCACCGTCCAGATCGACCGCGACCCGGTCCGGGCCGGCAACCGCATGCCGACCGAGGTCCCGCTGGTGGGCGACGCCGCCGAGACCCTGCGGGCCCTGCTGCCCCTGCTGGAGCGCAAGGACGACCGCGGGTTCCTGGAGCAGGCCCAGGAGGCCATGGCCGCCTGGCGCGAGGACATGGAGGCCCTGGAGAGCCCTGACCGCGACCCGGTCCAGCCGCAGTACCTGATGGGGGTGGTCGACCGGCTGGCCGCCGACGACGCCGTCCTCACCTGCGACTCGGGCACGATCGCGACCTGGGCGGCCCGCCACTGGACGATCCGCGGCGACCGCCAGTTCTACCTGTCGGGCAACCTGGCCACCATGGCCTGCGGGCTGCCCTACGCCATCGCCGCCCAGTGGGCCTTCCCGGGCCGCCAGTGCATCGCCTTCACCGGCGACGGCGGGCTGGCCATGCTGATGGCCGAGCTCGACACCGCCGTCCGCTACGACCTGCCGATCACCGTGGTCGTGGCCAACAACGCCGCCCTCGGCCAGATCGAATGGGAGCAGGTCGTCCTCGGCTACCCCGAGTACGGGGTCCGCTACGACCATAGCATCGACTTCGCCCGGGTCGCCCAGGCCTGCGGCGCCTCCGGCGTCCGGGTGGAGGCGGCCGGCGACCTCGAGGCCGCCGTCCGGGCCGCCCTCGACCACCCCGCCCCGTCCCTGGTCGACTGCGTGGTCAACCCCCACGAGCCCCCGCTTCCCGGCAAGATCGAGTTCGAGCAGGCCAAGGGCTTCGCCGAGGCGTTCCTGCGCGGCCAGCCCGACAAGCTCGCCACCGCCAGGACCCTCATCAAGGACCAGGTCGACAAGCTGCGCCGCTGACGGCTGGTTCCGCGGGGCGGGTCAGCCGTCGGCCAGGCCGGCCGCGCGCCGGCTCATCTCCTCCGGCGAGACGTCCTCCACGTGGGTGGCGACGCTCCACCGATGCCCGAACGGGTCCTCGAACTGCCCCGACCGGTCCCCGTAGAACTGGTCCTCGACCGGCCGCAGCACCGTGGCCCCCGCCTGTGCCGCCCGCTCGACCACCCCGTCCACGTCCTCGACGTACACCGAGATCGTCACCGGCGTCCCCCCGACGGCCCTGGGGCCGCGGATCCCGAGCTGCGGCGCCTCGTCCGCCACCATGATCAGCGAGTTCCCGAGCTGCAGCTCGGCATGCCCGATGGTCCCGTCCGGCCCCGGCAGCCGCATCCGCTCCCTGGTCCCGAACACCTTGCCGTAGAACTCGATCGCCGCCCCAGCCCCGTCCACCACCAGGTACGGCGTGATCTCTGGATATCCCTCCGGGATCGGCTTGACCGCCGCCATGACGCCCCTCCTCCGGTTCGAACACGAGTTCGGAGGATGCTACTGCGCCCCCGGGGGGCCGGGGCTACCTGGTCGTTGGACGGCTGGCTTGGATGACGCTCATCGGCCCGGGACTCGACACGACCCGCTCCAGCCGCCAGCCGGTGGCATCCAGCAGGTCGCGGTACTGGGCGAGGGTCCGTTCACGGGCACCGTCGAACATCAGCAGCATCAGCACGTCGCTCATCCTGGCCCGGTGCGGGGTGGCGTCGTCGGGCAGCAGCATCTCCAAGATGCGCAGGCGGGTGTCGCTGGTGGCGCTGCGGCCCAGCGCCGTCAGGATGCGGGCCGCGTGGGTGTCGTCCCAGTCGTGCAGCACGCTGGCCAGCAGGTACCAGTCGGCTGGTGGTGGAGGCGCGAACAGGTCCCCTGGGTGCAGGGTGCAGCGGTCGGCGACCCCCTGGCGTTCCAGGAAGGGCCGGGCGTGCTCCAGCACCTGCGGCTGGTCGACCAGGATGCCGCGGGTCCCCGGGGCGGCCCGGAGCACGGCCGCCAGCAGGTTGCCGGTCCCGCCGGCGATGTCGGCGACCGTGCCCGAGGCGGGCCAGTCCAGGACCGGCACACAGGCAAGTGACAGCAGGTGGGCCCGCTGGACCATCGCCTGGTCGAACAGCGCCTGCTGGTCGGGATGGGCCGCCAGGTAGTCCCAGTACGGCATGCCGAGCACCCTGGGGGCGGCCGCCCGCCCGGTGCGCAGCGTCTCGGTCAGCCCATGGGCGACGTCAGCGTTGCCGACGGTGGCGAAGGCGGCCGACAGCGAGGCCGGATGGTCCCGGCACAGCAGCCGGCCCCGGCCGGTCAGGCCGACCCGTCCGCCCTCGAAGGTCACGATCCGGTGGTCGGCGACCAGCCGCAGCACCCGCCGCAGGGCATCCTGGTCGGCGCCGACGGCCGCCGCCAGCTCGGGAACCGGCAGCGGCCCGCCGGCCAGCCGCTCCGGGACCTCCAGCCGGGTGATCGCACACAGGCAGTGCCACAGCAGTCCGAGGTTGATCACCTCGACCAAGGCCCGCCGGTCGCCCGCTGGGTCCTCGGTCATCTCCGCTCCTCGTCGTCGCCGCGGTCGGAGTGACGCCTCCGAAGCCGGTGGCTGCGGTAGCGTCATGGCGCACAGCCTACGGCGGGAGGGCATCGGATGGACGAGCGCAACACCAGGATCAGCGACCTGCTCCATGAGGCGGCCGAGACCCACCATCGGGTCTTCCGCATCACCGACGGGGCCGACGACGACTGGGCATCCTGGTATTCGCAGTGGCTGGTCACGCTGTCCGAGCTGCCTGGGCTGCTCGGCGGGACGGTCGTCCGCAGCGAGCTGACCTACCTGCTGGTGCGCCTGGACAAGGAGTACACCGAGCGCCCCCCCGACGAGCGCTGGGAGGACCACTACGCCCATGCGCTGCTGGACCACTTCGCCGGCGGCTGACGACATGGCACGGACGGTGCAGGAGCCCGGCGGCCTCCAACCGGCGGAGGGACCGTGATGCAGGAGCAGCGGACGAGGGTTGCGGTGGTCGGTACCGGGCCGTGGTGGGGACGTGAGCACGCCCGGGTGTATGCCGAGCGGCCCGACGTCGAACTGTGCGCGGTGGTCGGCAGCACGCCCGAGCGTGCCGCCGCCAGGGCCAGCGAGTTCGGGATCACCCCGTATGCCGACCTCGAGGAGATGCTGGAGCGGGAGCGGCCCGACCTGGTCTCGATATGCCTGGCCAACGAGGACCACTTCGAGCCGACGCTCATGGTCATCCGGGCCGGCTTCCCGCTGCTGGTCGAGAAGCCGCTGGTCTTCGACCTGGATCAGGCCGACGTGCTGCTGCGCGAGGCGGAGGCCCGGTCGCTGTTCTTCGCCATCAACTTCAACCACCGCTACGCCACGCCGGTCGTCATGGCCGCCGACGCCGTCCGCGCCGGCGACCTCGGCGAGCTCGTCTTCGCCACTTGGCGCTTCGGCGGCGAGCCGGGAACCAGCGCCCACCCCCACGCCAACCTCATCGAGACCCAGTGCCACGGCCTCGACATGCTCGAGTACCTGTGCGGGCCGATCGACTCGGTGACCGCGCAGATGACCGACAAGACCGGCCGTGGCTGGTCGACGCTGGTGGCCGCCCTGCATTTCGCCGACGGAGCGGTCGGGAGCCTGGTCGGCTCCTACGACTCCTCCTATGCCTATCCGGCGACCCACCGGGTCGAGCTGAACGGCACCGGCGGGCGGGTCCTGATCGAGGACACCGCCCAGCGCTACACATTCACCCAGGCGGGGAGCGAGGTCAGCAGCGTCTGGCAGGCCGGCTACTTCAACGACGCCGACCGCGGCTTCCACCGCACCTTCGACAAGCACGTCGACGACCTGCTGCACGCCTTCCGGGAGCGGCGACCCCCGCCCGTCCACGCCCGCGCCGGCCGCCGCGCCCTGGCCCTCGGCCACGCCATCATCCGCTCGTTTGAGACCGGGACTCGCGTCGACGTCCCCTCGGGCGCCGATCGCTGAGCTTCCCCTTCCGTTCGTTCAGAATGAACCGTTGCGGCATCATGCCGCGTACATGGGTGAAGATGACGCGAAGCTGATCGCGCGGGTTGCTGGAGGAGATCTCGGCCAACCCCTCGAGGAGTTGTATGACCGCTATGCGGCGAGACTCCACGGGCTGGGCCTCCGGCTGCTCGGCGACCCTGGGCTGGCGGAGGAGCTGGTGCAGGAGACGTTCGTGCGGCTCTGGCAGTCGGCCGACCGGTACGACCCCGAGCGCGGGTCGGTACCCAGCTTCGTGTTCACGATCGCCCGGCGGCTGGCGATCGACCTGTGGCGCCGGCCGTCCTCCAAGCCGTTCGCCGATCTGGGGGAGATCGACCGCGGCCCCGGCCAGGATCCCGGCGACGTCTTCGACCAGCTGCTGGTCGGGCTCAACGTCCGCGACGCGCTGGCGTCGCTGCCCGAGGGGCAGCGTCAGGTCCTGGAGCTGCTGTACCTCCAGGACCTGACCCAGCGGCAGGTGTCCGAGCGGGTCGGCGTCCCGCTCGGAACCGTGAAGACCCGGGCGTTCTATGGGCTGCGCTCGTTGAAGGAGGCCCTGTCGCGGCGTGATGTCGATGTCTGAGCCGGCCAGCCCGCACGTGGAGGTCGCCGCCTACCTGCTCGGCAAGCTGGAGGGCGACGAGGCCGAGCGGTTCGAGGCCCACCTCGAGGGGTGCCCCGACTGCCGGCGCCACCTCGACGAGCTGGGGGGCCTGCCGGCCCTGCTCGCCCAGGCCGCGCCGGCGACCCCGCTCCCCGATGGGTTGCGTGCCCGGACCCTGACCGCGGTCCGCGAGCGGGCCGGCGCGGTCGTGGAGCCCGGCGCGGTCGTGGAGCCCGGCGTCGTCGAGGCGCCGGTCCCGCTCCGACGGGGATGGTGGCGGCGGCGCTGGGTGCTGGTGGCGGTCGCCGCGGCGCTGGCGGTGGTCCTGGCCGTCCCCGGGGCGCTCCTGGTGTTCGGGGGCGGCGGCGGCGTCACGCGGCTCACCCTGGTCGCGGCCGAGGGGGGGCAGGGTCGCGGGCAGGTGACGATCACCCGGACGCCGGCCGGCCGTAGCTTCGACGTCCGCATCCAGGACCTGGCTCCGCCCGCCGCCGGCTCGCTCTACGAGCTGTGGGCGGTGAACCCCCAGGACACCCTCGAGCGCCCGCAGCGGGTGTCGCTGGGCACCTTCACGGTGGGCCCCGGCGGCAGCGCCCACCTGACGGCGTTCACCGCCGCCCCGGCCGGCCAGTTCCCGGTGGTCGGGGTGACCCTGGAGCCCGTCGACGGCGACCCGGCCAGGACCGGGCCGCGGGTGCTCGTCCCCGGCCCGCCTGGTTGAACCTCCCGGTCGGGTGGGACCGTACCCTTGGGTGCGAACTGGCGGGATCGGATGATGGGGGACGGCCATGCCTTCGGAGCCGACGGTGCTCGCTGACCGCTACCAGCTCCTCCGGAGGCTCGGGAGCGGGCCGGTGGGCGAGGTCTGGGAAGGGCGCGACCTGGTGCTGGACCGGCCGGTGGCCGTCAAGGTCGTCCACGACCATCTCGCGGCCGACACGGCCTTCCGGGCCCGGCTGCGCTCCCTGGCCAGGGACGCCGCCAAGGTCCAGCACCCCAACGCGGTCGCCGTCCACGACGTCGACGCCGACGGGCGCTTCGTCGTCATGGAGCTGGTCGAGGGGCCCAGCGCGCGGCGGCTGCTGGCCGAGCAGGGGACGTTGTCTCCCGAGACGACGATGCGGCTGGCCGCCGGCGCCTGCTCCGCCCTCAGCGCCGCCCACGCCGTGGGCGTCCTGCACCGCGGCCTCAAGCCGGAGAACCTGCTGATCGCCCCCGAGGGCGGCGTCAAGGTCACCGACTTCTGCCTCGCCCAGGCGGGGCCAACCCCGGGTCTGGCCGCCGTCCGCTACCTGGCCCCCGAGGAGCTGGCCACCGGCCAGGTCGACGACCGTTCGGACCTGTACGCGCTCGGCTGCTGCCTGTACGAGCTGCTCTGCGGCCGGCCGCCGTTCGACGGGCCGACGCCGTTCGCGGTCGCCTCCGCACACGTGAACGAGCGGCCCCTCCGACCCGGCTCCATCAGGCCCGGCATCCCAGAGGAGCTCGAGGCAGTGGTCGCCAGGTCGCTGGCCAAGCACCCCAACAACCGCTTCCAAACCCCGGCCGGACTACGCCAGGCCCTCCAGCGGGTCGCCAACCACCCCCGCCCCACCCCGATCCCCTCGGCGGCGGCGCCCCCGGCACCCTCGCCCTTGGCACCCGTCCCCCCGGGCACGCCGGGACCGCACCCGCCGGTTCTCGGGGCCCCTGAACGGGAGGGTAACCGACCGCCGGAAAGGGTGCGCACGGCTGTCCACACCCCCACCCTGACCCCCGTCGCCGGCCCCCCGTCGACCTCCACCCCGGCCCCCGCCCCGGCCCCCGCGGCCGCCTCTGCGTCGGCTCCCGCCCCGACCCCTGTACCGGCCCCCGCCCCGGACGCGGCCGGGGCCACGCCTGAGCGCCGCCGTCTGGTGGCGGCCTTGCTGGCGGTCGGGTTGGTGGCCGGTACGGTCGCTGCGCTGGCGGCGGCCGAGACCTCCCGGGAGACGCCGTCCCGGGAGGAGCCCTCCCCGGTGGCGGCCGCGTCGGCCACCACGGCGGGGCGGCCGGCCTCGGCCGTGTCCCCCGCGACCAGCTCCTCAGAGCTGGTGCCGGTGGTCGCCGGCGCGACCCAGGCCGAGGCGACCGAGCGCCTGCGCCAGGCCGGGATGCCGCTGGGGGCGGTCCGGCGCATCCGCGACGGCGGCATCCCCCGCGGTCACGCAATCGGGACCAGCCCGGCGGCGGGGGAGAGCCTGCCGCCTGGCGAACAGGTCACGCTGGTGCTCTCGACCGGTGCCAGCCCCTCCAGCGTGGCCGACCTCATCGCCCTCGTCGACGCCAACCCCCGCGCCGCCGGGCCGCGCGCGCCGGGGTTCCGCAAGCGGCTCGCCGCCCTCGACGCCCTGGACGGCCGGCGCCGCCGCGCCGAGCTGGCCGACCTGCTCGGCATCGCCCGGGCCGGCGCCGCCAACGGCGACTTCAGCTTCAGCTTCAGCGCCGCCGCGGTTCGGGTCCTGGACCGCCTCGTCTAGAAGTCGGGTCGCCACCCGGGGGCGGCGCTCGAGCCGAACCGCTGTACGGATGCGTCGGCGCCGCATGCGGCGCCGCATCCATGGCCACCTGTTCCAGCGGCTCCACCGGAACCGGGGCGGCCCACCGGCCTCAGCGGACGACGGCGAAGGCCAGGCCGTAGGCGTCGAAGGCCGCCAGCACGATGGCGCCGCAGGCCAGCAGCACGGCCGTCTCGGCCCGTTCCATGGCGACCCGCGCCCGGGCCCGGGACGGCGTGGCCGGGCGGGCGGCGGCCAGCGCGGCCAGCCCGCCTCCGGCCGCCAGCAGCAGCAGCAGGATCGTGGAGGGGCCCGCGGCGGTGACCTGGACCTGCGCGGCCGCGACCGCGAACAGGGCGGCCAGCCCGGTCAGCACGAGCGGCAGGACATGGACGGTGCTCGAGTAGCGCCGGGCCCGGAACAGGAGCGCGGCGCCGAGCAGGGCGGCCAGGACGGAGCCGGGGACCCCGCCCTCGGCGGCCAGCCGGCCGGCGGCCAGGGCGACGGCCACGCCGGTGCCGGCCAGCAGCGCCGCCAGCAGCTCCCGAGCCTGGCCGGCGGCGAGCTGGATCCGGTCGCCGCGGACGGCGCCGCCGTCGGCGACGGCATCGGCCAGCCGCCCCAGCCCGGCCAGCTCGATGGCGACCCGGGGCAGGGCCGACTGGAGCGCGACCAGGGCCAGCCCCACCACCGCGGCGGCGCGGCCGGCGGTCAGGCCGGCGACGACCAGCCCCGCCCAGACCTGCACGGCCAGGGCGACGGTGACCGTCCCGATCAGCGCCGCCCAGCCGAGCCCGTGCTGGCCCCGGGCACCCAGCAGCCCCGCGACCCCGGCGGCGGCGGCCACCGCCCCGGCGGTCGCGATCACCCTGACGGCCCCGGTCGACCCGGCCGTCAGAGCCACCGCCGCGCTGGCCACCGCCGGCAGCAGCGACCAGCCGAGGGCGCCGCCGATCAGGTCGTGACCGGCCAGGCCGGCCCCGGCCGCCCCTACCAGCAACGCGACCGTGAGAACGAGCACCGGCGCGGCCGCCGCCTCCGGGCCGAGGCGCCACACCAGCAGTGGCCCGGCCAGCCCGAGCCAGAGGGCGGCCGCGGCGGCGAGCACGAACCGGGTGGCGCCCTCGGTCCAGCTCCCGGCCGGCCGGCCGGCGCCGGCGGCCTCCTCGGCGGCGTCCTCGGCGAACGGCGGGAGGTAGCCGTCCCCGTGCCGGCGCAGGTAGAGCAGCTCGCCGTCGAGGACGCCGTGCTCACCCAGGGCGGCCTCCGGGCCGAGGTCGCCGCCGGCCGGGCTGGTGAGGACCCATGGCCCGTCGGCGGTGGCGTCCAGCAGCGGCCGGACCTGCTCGATCACCAGGGCGGCGGGGAGGTTGTCGGGCACCGAGACGTCGGCCCGGCGGGTCGGGCCGACGAAGGTGACCCTGGTGAACCGCCGGCCGGTGTCGGCCTGGGCGCCGGTGTCCACCGGCAGCGGCACCACGGCCTCGACGGGGAGCTCGCGGAGCATGTGCGCACGTCCTTCCGGTCAGGTGTCGGCGGGGAGGTAGGCGACCTGCACGAGGGTCGGGCGCCGGCCCCGGCGGGCGAGCTGGCCTCGCCCAGGGGGCAGCGACGACGGGTACACGCCCGGCCACAGCTGGCCCTCCTGGCGGTCACCGCGCAGGACCAGCCCGGTGGCCCCCAGCTCCCGGAGCCGCTGCAGGAAGGGCTCGAACAGCGCCCGGCCGATGCCGCCGCTGTGCCGGGCGGCGACCACGTGCAGGCCGAGGTCCCGGGCCTGGGGCAGGTAGGGGAGCAGCGGCGCCAGCGGGCTGCCGCCGTCGCCGCCGAGCAGCTCCAGGTCGTCGATCAGGACGACGATCTCCGGTCCCGCCCACCAGCTCCGGGCGCGCAGCTCGGCCGGGGTCAGCTGGTCGCCGGGCAGCCGCCGGCCCAGCTCCTGGGCCAGCGACCGGGCCAGCCCGGCCGCGGCCTGGGAGGTGGGGGCGTAGGCGCCGAGGGAGGCGTCGGGGACCAGGCCGAGCAGGCTCCGGCGCGGGTCGATGACGGCGAAGACGAGCTCGTCGTCACCGTGGCGGTCGACGCAGCCCCGGACCACGGCCCGCAGGAACGACGTCTTGCCGCTGCCCTGGTCGCCGACGGCCAGCACGTGGGTGTCGGCCCCGAGCAGGTCGAGCCCGACCGGGCGCAGGTCCCGCTCGCCGAGGCCGAACGGGATCCCGTCGACGCCGTGCCGGCCGGCCCGCTCCAGGTCGGGCCAGGGCAGCAGCGCCGGCAGCAGCCGGACCGGCGCGACCCCGGGCCCGGGCCAGGCCTCGGTGGCCGCGCGTCCAAGGTGGACCAGCGACTCCTGGAGGCCGTCGACGCTGCCGCGCCCATCCACCCTGGGCAGGGCGACCTGGGCGAGGAGCCGGTCGCCGGTCAGGCAGCGGCCGGGCTGGTCGGCGCGGATGTTGGCGGCCAGCTTGCGGTCGATGATCGAGTCGAGCGGGTCGCCGAGCCGCAGCTCGATCCGGCCGCCGATCGAGGTCTGCAGGGCCGGGCGCAGGTCGTGCCAGCGCGGCGCGGTGACGACCAGATGGACCCCGTAGGCCAGCCCCCGGTGGGCGATGTCGGTCAGCAGGTCGGCCAGGTCCTCGTAGTCGTGCTTGACGGCCAGGTAGTTGTCGACGACCAGGAAGACGTCGGCGTACGGCTGGTCGGGCAGGTCGCCCGAGCGCCAGCGCTGCCGCATGGTCTGGGCCGAGTCGATGTGCAGATCGGCGAAGAGCCGCTCGCGCTCGTCCAGCAGGTCGGCCACCTCATGGACGGTCCGCCGCAGCCGGTCGGGGTCGAGCCGGCCGCAGACGGTGCCGACGTGCGGCAGCTCGGCCAGGCTGGCCAGGGCGCCGCCGCCCAGGTCGACGCAGTGGAACGCCACCTCCCCGGGCGTGTGGGTGAGCGCGGTCGCGGTCACCAGGGTGCGCAGCAGCATGCTCTTGCCCGTCTGGGGCGCGCCCAGGACGGCCAGGTGGCCGGTGGCGCCGGACAGGTCGGCCACGAACGGCTCCTGCCGCTGCTGGGCGGGCAGGTCGACCAGACCGAGGGGGACCCGCAACCGGCCGGTCAGGGTCGATGCGGGCCCGGTGACCGCGTCGAGCGGCAGGGCCGCGGGGAGCGGCGGCAGCCATACCTGGTGAGCCGGGGAGCCCGCCTCGGCCAGCCGGCCAACGACCATGTCCAGCAGCGAGGGGCCGCCTGCGCCGCCCGCCGGGGCCGGCTCGCCGGCCTCCCCGGCCGCCTCGGGCCCGGCCGACGCCGGCCGGCCCCGGTTGAGCAGCCCGAACGGCTCGCAGGCACCGGGTGCGGCCACCGGGGCGGCGGCCATCGCCCCGGCCGGGCCGGACACGAACCCGGCCTTGAACCGCTCGAACAGAGTCGTGTCGACCTTGAGGTAGCCCGACCCGGGCAGGGGAGGCAGCTCGTAGGCGTCGGGGACGCCGAGCACGGCCCGGCTCTCCTGGGCGTTGAAGGTCCGCAGGCCGATCCGGTAGGACAGGAAGGACTCCAGGCCGCGCAGCCGGCCCTCCTCCAGTCGCTGGGACGCCAGCAGCAGGTGCACGCCGATGGAGCGGCCGATCCGCCCGATGGCCAGGAACAGCTCGATGAACTCGGGCTTGGCCGTCAGCAGCTCGGAGAACTCGTCGACCACCAGCAGCAGGCTGGGCAGCGGCGGGAGCGGCCGCCCCTCGCGGCGGCGCCGGTCGTACTCGGTGATGTCGGGCAGGTTGCCCGCCTGGAGCAGGATCTCCTGGCGGCGCCGCAGCTCGCCGAAGAGGGCGTCGTGCATCCGGTCGACCAGGCCGAGGTCGTCCGACAGGTTGGTGATCAGCCCGGCGGTGTGGGGCAGGCGTTCCAGGCCGGCGAAGGTGGCCCCGCCCTTGTAGTCGACCAGCACCAGCGACAGCCGCTCCGGCGGATGGGTCATGGCCAGGCCGAGGACCAGGGTCCGGAGGAGCTCGCTCTTCCCCGACCCGGTGGCGCCGACGCAGAGGCCGTGGGGGCCCATGCCGCCGTGGGCCGACTCCTTGAGGTCGAGCAGCAGCGGCCCGCCGTCCGGCCGGACCCCGATCGGGACCCGCAGGAACTCCCGCTGCTCGCGCCGGCGCCACAGGGTGGCGACGTCGTAGCCGGCCGGGTCGGTGACGCCGAGGAGCGGCGGCAGGTCGGTGGTCGCGGTCATCGGCCGCTCGGCGGCGGGTTCGGCCACCGGGCGCAGCGGCGCCAGGGCCCGCGCCAGCACCTCGAACGGCACCGGCCCGAACCGGTCGAGGGCCCCGGCGGCCCCGGGCGCACCGGGTTCCCGCTCCCCCGGGTCGGCGGGGCCGGCCGGACGCTCGACGGTGACGGCCTCGCCGGCCACCACCACCCGCACGTCGACCCGCTCCGGCTCCTCGTCCCTGTCGGTGACCAGCCGGATCACGCTGACGCCGAGCTCGGCGAGGCGGACGCCGGCCTCGGGCGGCTCGAGAGCGCCGGGCTGCCGCCCGTCGGTCTCGTCGACCAGCACCACCAGGTGCCGGGTGGGCGTGGCCCGCCCGCCCAGCCGCCGGGCCCGGACCGCCTGCCCGACGGCGGCCTCCAGCAGCTCCCCCAGCTCGAGGCGGAGCCCTTCCAGGGACTCGGCGGCGAGCGTGCGGGGCGGGCCGCCGTCGCCCGCCCCGGTGCCCTGGCAGTGCGGCAGCCACTTGGCGGCCGACCACCGCCGGTCGGCCGGGCGGGGGCAGCAGATGGCCAGCCGCACCTCCTCGGGACTGTGCAGGCCGGCCAGCTGGGCGAGGAGGAGGCGACCGACCCGCCGGGCGTCGTCGGGCGCGCCGACCACGGTGATGCTCTCCGCCCCGGCCACCGGGACCACCACCGGCTGGCTGCGGAGGTCGCGGTACCCGCTCACCAGCAGGTCGGCGGCCCGGCGGCAGACCGGGTCGCGGGGGTCGAGAGGGTCGGTGGCCGCCGGGAGCGCGACCCGGAGGGATCGCGGGACGGTGCCCAGCCCGATCCGGAGCTGGAGGAAGTCGGGGTCGCCGGGCCGCCGCTGCCACAGCCGGGCCGGCTCGGCGGCCAGGTCCGCCAGGGCACCGGGATGGGGATGGACGAAGGCGGCCAGGTCGGCCTGGCGGCGGGCGGCGGCGCGCAGCTCCTCGCGCTCGTCCTCCAGGTGGGCGAGGTAGCGCTCGCGGGCCACGCGGACCTGCCGGCGGGCGCCGCTGCGCTGGCCGAGCAGCAGCGCCGCCGCCCCGCCGAGGGTCGCCGCGACCATGACCACCCCGGCGAGCAGGAACACCGGGTTGCCGTTGGCGACGACGAACAGCACCATGCCGAGGCCGCCCATGACCGGGAGCACGGCCTGCATCGCGGTCTGCCCGGCCCCGGCCGCGGCCGGGGCCGCCGGGAGCTGCGGGAGGGTGCGGGTCCCGGCCGCCGGAGCGGCCGGGAGGACCCGCGCCGGGCGGTGCACGACCCGGTACCCGGACGGGCGCTCCTGGAGCGTCAGGCCGGCCATGGTCACCGCGCCCGTTCGAGGCGGCCGAGGTCGGCCGTCGCCCCGGACCGGCCCTGGGCGAGCTGGTCGGCCACGAAGGAGCCGGCGGCGATCACCGCGCACACGACCAGGCCCAGGACCAGTCCCACGAGCACCCGCCTGGCCGTGCCCCGGTCGGGCCGGTCCCGCCAGGCGGCGCCGTGCAGGAGCATGCCCAGCAGGCGGCGCCGCCCGAGCGCGTGCTCCTCGAGCCGCTGCTTGTCGTCCATCGCCGGGTCCGGTCAGCCCTGCAGGGTCTGGCTGACCCTGGCCCGCATGGTGTCGACCGACTCGGTGGTCTGGCCGAGGGTGGCGCGGATCTGGTCGAGGATGTCCCGCACCTGGCCGGCGGCGCCGTCCCACTTGGACTGGATGCCGCGGTAGATGTCCTGCTCGTCGCCTTCCCAGTTGGCACAGACGCCGTTGACGTACCCGCCGAGCTCGTCGAGGCTCCCCTGCAGGGAGGCGATGGTGCCCGACAGGCCGCCCTCGGCGTCGCTGGCGACGGCGGAGTCGTAGCTGTACACGCTCATGGTTGGCTCCTTGTCCCCGTCAGCCCGTGAACCGGGCGGCGTCCCAGGCGGCGGCGCCGGTGACCCGGCCGATGGTGGCCTGCTGGTCGGCGTGGTACCGGTCGTAGAGCGCGCCGGACTCGCCGACCCGGCCGCGGATCTCGGCCAGGGCCATGTTCAGGTCCCGCGACGCCTGCTCCCAGCGCTGCTGCAGCTGGTCGAACGACTGGAAGGCGGCGCCCCGCCAGACGCCGGGCAGGCCGGCGAGGGCGTTGATGAACTGCTGGAGGTTGGCGTTGAGGTCGGCCACCGACCCGTCGAGGTTGCCGGCGTGCCGGTTCACGGCGTCGCCGGTGATCGAGAACCTGGTCCCCATCGGTTGCTCCTGTTCCGGGCTAGCTGCCCTGGTAGGCGGCGGCCAGGCCGGCGTCGTGCTCGGCCATCGTGGTCGCCGCGGCGGTCGTCGCCTCGCCCAGCCCGCGGGTCTGCTCCTCCAGCCGGGCCACGGCGTTGTCCCAGTCGTCCTTGAAGTCGCCGAGCGCCGAGACGAGGTCCCCGTACGCCTCGGCGCCGTTGGCCCCCGGGAACACCGCCCCCGACGCCACCGTCGAGGCGATCTCCCCCAGCCGCTGCCCCAGGCTCTGCACGTCCGGGATCGAGGCGCTGAAGTAGGCGCTGGCCATCCGTCCTCCTTTCGTGTGGCGAGCTATACGGGCCCGGGACGGCGGGAGGTTCAGGCCGCCGGCATTCGGCCTCCTCGTTGAACCGGGGACAGCGGCGACCCCGTATCCGGCGCCGACAACCCGGACGGTTCGAACGAGATGGGGCTCGGCCATGGCGACCTACACGTTCCCGGCGGACAGCTTCACTGTGGAGGGCGACCCCGAGGGGGTGCGGGAGACGGGCCGGGCCTACGGCCGGTTCGCGTCCGTGGCCGGCGAGGCCGCGGCCACCACCGGCGGGCTGGACTCGGGCGGCTGGGTTGGCAGTGAGGGCGACCTGTTCCGCGCCCGCGCGGCCGAGATCCCCCCGCACCTGGACACCGCCCGCACCGCCTTCGGTCAGGTCTCCCGGGCGCTCGACGAGTTCGCCGAGGTGCTGGCCGCGGCCCAGCGGCAGATGACCGGCGCCCGCGACCAGGCCACCCAGACGTTCGGGTCGCTGGCCGGCGCCCGCGCCGACCGGGCCGGGCTGGACGACGCGGCCGGCGGCGAAGCCGCCGACCTGGACGCGCGGATCGACCGGCTGGAGAGCGCCTTCGACGACCAGGTCGCCGTCGCCACCGGGATCCGGGCCCAGGTCCTGGAGGCGGCCCGCCGGAGCGCGGCCGCCATCCGTGGAGCCGGGCGGACCTCCCCGACCGCCGGTCAGAACTTCATCGAGGACGGCCTGGAGAAGACCGGCCGCTGGGCGTCGCGGCGCCTCGACGACCTCAAGGGGTTCCTGGCCGAGCACGCCGAGTTTCTCCACGGGCTGGCCCAGGTGCTGCGGGTGGTCGGCGTCGTGCTGGTCGCCGTCGGCGCCGTCCTGGCCATCTTCGGCGTCGGCGCGGCCGTCCTGCCGGTCGGGCTGGCACTGTGGGGCGCCGCCGACGTCCTGGACACCACCGTCGACTGGGCCGAGGGCAAGATCAGCGGCCAGGAGCTCCTGTGGCGGGCCGGCACGGCCATCGTCCTCACCGTCGCCGGCGGGGTCGTGGCCAAGCTGGGCGCCAAGCTCCTCGAACGCCTCGGCCCCCGGATCCGCCGCCTCCTCGGCACCGGCGGGGGCCGCCTCGACGACTGGACCCCGGGCAAGGCCCTTCCCGAGGCGCCGTCCGCGGCCATCGACGACGCCAAGTTCCTGAAGTACTCCATGGACCCGGGCAACCCCAACAACGGCGGCAAGTGGAAGGCGTGGTCGCAGCTCGGCTACGACGTGGACGACCTGACCAACCGGACCGCCGCCTCCGACGACGTGATCCGCCAGGTCCGCGACCAGCTCGAGACCCTGCCGGCCCAGGCGGGCAAGGAGACCGGCTTCGGCCGCCGCTTCGAGGTCAACATCCCCATCACCGGTCCCAACGGCCGCACGGGCACGTTGTTCACCGTCTGGCAGTTCGACGAGGGATCGACCACCCCCCGTATGATCACCAATCTGCTCAAGGTGCACCAGTAACCGCACCGCCCCCAGGGAGACGAACCACCATGAAGGCGAGCCCCAACGACCGCGTCCGCACCCTGGTCGACGTCACCGCCGACTTCTCCGACCGCGTCATCCCCGCCGGCACCGGAGGCGTGATCGTCGAGGCCTACGACACCCCCCGGGAGGGCTACGCCGTCGACCTCGAGATCGAGGACGACACCCTCGTCGGCGGCTACGACTTCGAGAACGTGGTGCTGGGACCGGAGCAGTTCGAGGTCGTCGAGTGGGGTGGTCCTGATGGCTGAGCGCGAACACTGGCAGGTCTCAACGGATGCTGCCGAGGTCTATGAGTCCTGCTTCGTGCCGGCGATCTTCGGCGCCTGGGCCGGCCCGGTTGCCGACGCCGCCGGGATCAGGCGGGGCGACAGGGTCCTCGACGTCGGCTGCGGGACCGGCGTGCTCGCCCGCGAGGCCCTCAGGCGGGCCGGCGAGCAGGGCCAGGTTGCTGGCCTTGATCTCAATGAGGGGATGCTGTCGGTCGCCGCGCGAACCGAGCCGAGCATTTCCTGGCGACAAGGGGACGCGGCCTCCCTCCGCGAGATGTGGCGCACCCTCGCGCCAGGGGGACGCCTTGCGGTGGCCGCCTGGGCGTCCATCGATCACGCCCCCGGCTTCCAGATCCTGCGGGATGTCGCCGGCCGAGCATGCGGGCGTGAGGC
>Ga0307416_100000279_pt1 | contig 27040 bp, 19 predicted proteins | sample DK1Cmetagenome_2_FD_203821 | JGI IMG/M metagenome (GOLD analysis project Ga0307416, IMG submission 203821) | Maize rhizosphere microbial communities from greenhouse at UC Davis, California, United States - DK15-C-3 | ecosystem: Host-associated > Plants > Roots > Rhizosphere > Soil | place...
ATCGGGCACGGCAACCTGGCTGAGCGTGCGCTGCAGGCTGTGCTGCCTCCATTCGAGGATTTCCCCTACACGATCCGCATCGTCTCGGACGTTCTCGAGTCGAATGGCTCATCGTCGATGGCGTCGGTGTGTGGTGGCTCGCTCGCGCTATTCGATGCCGGCGTGCCGGTGCGCGCCGCGGTCGCGGGTGTCGCAATGGGTTTGATCAAGGAAGGATCCAAGTACGCGATCCTCACCGACATCCTCGGCACCGAGGATCATCTGGGCGACATGGACTTCAAGGTCGCCGGAACGGAGAACGGCATCACGTCGATCCAGATGGACATCAAGATCGAGGGGATGGACATCGCGATCATGAAGGAAGCGCTGGCGCAGGCCCGCGACGGACGCCTCCACATTCTTGGTGAGATGAAGAAGGCGCTCGAAGCGCCGCGTGCGGATCTGTCACCATACGCGCCGCGCATCGTGACGATGCAGATCAATCCTGAGAAGATCGGCGACCTGATCGGACCGAAGGGCAAGACAATCCGCGGTATCCAGGAAGAGACGGGTGCCGAACTCACGGTCGACGATTCGGGCACGGTCACCATCGCTGCTGTCGGCGGCGAAGCAATGGAACGGGCGCGGCAGATGGTTGCCGCGATCACGGCCGAACCGGAAGTCGGCGCCGTCTACGAAGGGACCGTGAAGAGCACCACGACCTTTGGTGCGTTCATCGAAATCATGCCTGGCACCGAAGCGTTGCTGCACATCTCCGAGATGCGCCACGGCCGCACGGAGAAAACCGAAGACGTGGTCAAGAAGGGCGACCATGTGAAGGTGAAGCTCATCGACCGCGATGAACGTGGCCGACTCCGGTTGTCCATGAAAGCGTTGACGCCGAAACCCGAGGCGGCGCCGTCAGAAGGAGGCGACGAGAACACCGGCGGCGAAGGTGAGCCCGTAGCGGCAGGCGCCGGAGCGTCCGAAGGTGAGGATGCTGGTGGCGGGGGCGGTGGTGGTGGACATCGTGATCGTTCGCGCGGTGGCGGGCGTCCCCGCCGCGGCGGTGGCTCCAGGGGCCGCGGAGGCCGTGGCGACCGAGAGTGACGAGCGTGCCTTCGCGGGGGCTCATCTCGGCTATCGCCGGTAGCGTCGCGGAGGCATCTCAGCCCGGCGCGGGATTTCGCCGCACCACGTTGTCCAATGGCCTGACGGTCGTTTCCGAGTACATGCCGAGTGTACGATCCGTGGCACTCGGCGTATGGGTGAAGCGTTCGTCGGTCCACGAACGCCGCGACGAGATGGGCGTCTCGCATTTCCTCGAGCATCTCGTGTTCAAGGGAACGGAGCATCGCAGCGCAAAGGAAATCGCCCTGTCGCTCGAGAGTCTGGGCGGATCGCTCGATGCGTTCACGTCACGCGAGCACACGTCGTTCCAGGCGCGCGTGCTGGACGAGCATCTGCCACAGGCGGCCGATGTGCTCTGTGACCTGATCTTCCGCCCCACGCTCCGGGAAAGCGATCTGCTGCTCGAACGGAATGTCGTGCTCGAGGAGATCGCGATGGTGGAGGACACACCCGACGATCTCGTCTTCGAGCTGCATAACGAGGCGCTCTGGGGCAGCCATCCGTATGGCTACGCGATCCTGGGCACGCGTGAGACGATCGGTGCGCTGCCCGTCGAAGCGGTTCGTGCACTGCACTGGAGCGCCTACCGCCCGCAAAACATGGTGGTGGCGGCGGCGGGTCGTGTCGAGCATGAAGCGCTGCTCGACGTGCTGTCCCGCACGGGATGGAGCGCGGTGCCCGGTGGAACGACCGAAGCGGCCATCGTTCCGGCTCCAGTCGCCGAGACACCGATCCGCCGTCACATCGATCGTGACGGCCATCAGACGCACATCGTGCTCGGGAGTCCGTCAATCGCCTACACGGATCCACTGCGATACGCCGTGTCGCTCGTGGGCCTGATGCTGGGCGGCGGCATGTCGTCGCGGCTCTTTCAGCGCGTGAGGGAAGAACTGGGGCTCGCCTACTCGGTGTACGCGTTCCAGTCATTCCATCGCGACACCGGGATGCACGGCATCTATGCCGGCACGTCGGCGGAGACCTCGGGGCGTGCTCTCGAGGAGATCGACCGCGAGCTGTCGCGCATGGCCTCGGAGGGGTTTCCCGCGGACGAGATCGAGGCGGGGAAGAGCCAACTGAAAGGCCAGATCACCCTGTCGCTGGAATCGCCGGCGTCGCGCATGTTTCGCGTGGCCTCGGCAGCGCTGTACGGCGAACCATTCCTTCCGCTCGATGAAACGCTGGCCAGAATCGATGCGATCACGCTGGAGCAGGTCGCAGAGGTCTGTCACACCCTGTTCCGTCCAGACCGACAGACGGTTGTCACGCTTGGCCGTTCCGTCGACCTTTCCTGACCCATTACTTCCGAGCTGTACCTAACGACTATGCAGATCGGCGTACCAAAAGAGATCAAGACCAACGAGAATCGTATCGCGCTCGTTCCCGCCGGGGCCGAGGCGCTGGTTGCGGCCGGACACCAGGTGCTGGTGGAGAAGGGGGCAGGTGAGGGGAGCGGCTTCGAGGACGCGCAGTACGTCGCGGCCGGGGCGAAGATCGCGCCTGACGCCGATGCAACCTGGGCCGCTGCGGACATGATCATGAAGGTGAAGGAGCCGATCGAGCCCGAGTGGAAGCGGATGAAGCGGGGCCAGCTCGTCTTCACGTACTTCCACTTTGCGGCGGACGAGGAACTGACGAAGGCGCATATCGAGAGCGGCGCAACGTGCGTCGCGTACGAGACGGTGGAACTGAAGAATCGCGACCTGCCGCTGCTGATCCCGATGTCGGAAGTCGCCGGCCGCATGGCGGTGCAGGAAGGCGCGAAGTATCTCGAGAAGCTGTACGGTGGGCGCGGCGTGTTGTTAGGCGGCGTTCCCGGTGTGCCACCGGCCAAAGTGGTCATCCTCGGCGGCGGCATCGTCGGCATCAACTCGGCCAAGATGGCCGCCGGCATGGGCGCGCGCGTCGTCATTCTCGACATTTCGCTGGACCGCTTGCGCTACCTTTCCGACGTGATGCCGGCCAATGTGCAGCTCATCTACTCGAACCGGCACAACATCCTCGATGCGATCGAGACCGCGGACCTGGTGATCGGGGGGGTGCTGATTCCAGGCGCGAAGGCGCCGAAGCTCGTCAGGCGCGAAGACCTCAAGCGGATGAAGAACGGGTCGGTGATCGTGGACGTGGCGGTCGACCAGGGTGGATGCGTTGAAACGATCAAGCCCACGACCCATGAGGATCCCACCTACGTGGTGGAGGGCGTGATCCACTATGGCGTCGCCAACATGCCCGGCGGCGTCCCGCGCACATCGACGCTGGCGCTCACGAACGCCACGTTGCCGTACGCCATGCAGCTTGCCGGCAAGGGCTGGAAGCGCGCCTTACGGGAAAACGAAGCTCTGCTGAAGGGCCTGAACATCACCGATGGAAAGGTGACGTATCCAGGTGTTGCCGAAGCGTTCGGGATGGAGTTGCACGATCCATCGAAACTGCTCAGCTGAGTGCGGGTTGCGAAGCCATTCTGTTTTCGCAGTTTTCAGAATCTTACAGATAGAAGTCACGGCTCAGGACGCAAAGCAACGCAAAGGGTCAAGACATCATTCCTTGACGTCCTTTGCGTCCCTTTGCGGTAGCCAATCCAGTTTTCGGTAAGGCGGCGATCGGCAGTGAAAGTACTTCTAACTCGGCTGGCTTCGAATCCTGATTTACCATTGCCCTCGCGCCAAACCGCGCACGCGGCGGGTTACGACGTTGCGTCGGCTGAGCAGGATGTGGTGCTCGCGCCCGGCGAACGACGCGCCGTCGGCACCGGGCTCGCGTTCGAGATTCCCGAGGGATACGAGATGCAGGTGCGCCCGAGGTCGGGGTTGGCGCTGAAGCACGGGATCACGCTGCCTAACGCCCCGGGGACCATCGACGCCGATTACCGCGGTGAGCTGAAGATCATTCTGCAGAACGGCGGGAAGGAGCCGGTGACGATCCACCGCGGCGAGCGTATCGCGCAGCTGGTTTTCGCCCGGCATGAATCGCCGGAGCTCATGGAGAGTGAATCGCTCGGCGAGACCGCCCGAGGTGCGGGCGGGTTCGGGAGTACGGGGCGGTGAGAATGCAGAATACTGAATTCTGACATTCGAATTCAGATTGAGTGCAGAACGCAAAATGCAGAACTGCGAACACGCAGTTCTGCATTCTTCATTCAGTATTCTGACTTCGTAGTACAGCCGTCCCCGGCCCGGTCGGGCGCTTCACAACCGGGTCCGGAGCCGACCAGAGGTTCCCGTTACTTCTTGAAATACACCAGAACGTCACCGCTATCGAGAATATCGACAGCGATCACGTCTTTCGCTTCGGGCTTGTCCTTATGTCCAGCGAGCGCAGTCGTGTAGACCATGTTCTTACCGATCGCGGCCCTGAGAGCCGCAATCGCGTCCTTGTGTTGCTCGAGTGCGGCCTTGATGGGCTCGTCGCTCTCTGAACCCATGATCGTGGTTACGTCCACGACACGGATGTCGGTCGCAGTTACGGTGCGGGTGCCGATCTTTTCTGTTGCGGCTGGGGTCGCTCCCAACGCTGCGATCAGCGATTGATATGATGGAGTGCGCGCCAGAGCACCCGGACGCTGGAGCGTATCCTGGGCGCCGGCGGAATCGGCAAGGAAGGAAGCGGCCGCGATGGACAGCGAGCCGATGAGCAGGAGTCTTTTCATTTCTCTTCTCCGTGAGAATGCGCAGTGCCCCTGCTGCGCGGAACAACGGCGGAAGCGTCATCGGGGCCCGATGCCGAGCGAGAATGCGTCGCAAAAAGACCCCGCGCTGCGACGTAGATCACTGCTTCTGAAACAATCGTTAGGCAGTCGAGGCTGTTAGAAGCAGGCCCAGCGACTCTGAACGGTAGAAGGCAATCAGCGATCACCAGGCGATTGGCAATTAGTGGCTGCCCGGCCGGAACCCACGAGCAATGCAGCGAGCAGAACAATGGATTGGCTTCTGAGACTGGAAGCACCCTGTCGCTACCCGGTTGCTGATGGCCATTCCCTGATCGGCCAGCCCTCGCCGTTCGCTCATGCGCTCCGACACTCGCTGCCCGAACCGGCCTTGTGCCCTTACCATCACCTTACGCGTCTAAAGAGGCGCCTCCAGCAATGCGTCAACGGAACCGTCTAGGTTGTGGAAAACCAATGGCTTGCACCACTGATAGGGCATCACTAGCTTACGCCGCGTTCGTCACAACCTGGTCTACGGCTATTCCCGACGCGGTTTTCGCGTCCCCTGCTCCATAAATGCGCTGGCCATTCCTGAAGATCCCCGCCAATGCGATCGCGGTTGACCTCGGCACCGCGAATACGCTCATCTACGTGAAGGGAGAGGGCATCGTCCTCAATGAGCCGTCGGTCGTCGCGATCGACCGCGAGACGAAGCAGGTCAAGGGGGTCGGCCTCGAGGCCAAGCGCATGCTGGGGCGTACGCCCGACGGCGTCATCGCCGTTCGGCCCATGAAGGACGGCGTCATCGCCGACTTCGACGTCACGGAGAAAATGCTCCGCTACTTCCTGGAGCTGATCATCCGGAACCGGATGTTCAAGATCAAGCCGCGCGTGATCGTCTGCGTCCCGTCAGGCATTACCGAGGTGGAGAAGCGCGCCGTGCGCGACTCCGCGTTAGGCGCCGGCGCCAAGGAAGTCTTCATGGTGGCCGAGCCCATGGCGGCCGCGATCGGGGTGGGACTGCCGATCGAGACGCCCACCGGCAACATGGTCATCGACATCGGCGGCGGCACGACCGAAATCGCGGTCATCGCGCTGTCGGGCATCGTGTCCGATACGTCGATCCGGACCGGCGGCGATGAACTCGACACGGCCATCGTGCAGTTCATGCGCAAGAACTACAACCTCCTCATCGGCGAGCCAACGGCCGAGCAGATCAAGGTCGGTATCGGGTCGGCCGCCCCGGTCGGCGACGAGAAGGAAATGGACGTGAAGGGCCGCGACCTGGTTTCGGGGATCCCGAAGACCGTACGCGTGCATTCGTCGGAAATCCGTGAGGCCATCCAGGAGCCGATCCAGCAGATCGTCGACGCGGTCCGTCGCGCGCTGGAAATCACGCCTCCCGAACTGGCTTCAGACATCGTGGACCGTGGCATCGTCATGACGGGCGGCGGCGCACTGATTCGCGGTCTCGACCTCGTGCTCCACCAGGAGACGGGGCTCCCGATCCACGTCGACGAGGATCCGCTTACCTGTGTCGTTCGCGGCACGGGTCGCATTCTCGACGACGAGGAGAAGTACTGGTCCGTCCTGCAGACCTGATTTCGTCGTGGCGCGGGCCACCCGCTCCGGCACGCGTGTCGATACGGTCGTCCTGGCCGCCTGCCTTTTTGCGTCTCTGCTGGCTCGGGTCCTTCCCGCAGACACTCGTCAGGCAGTCGCCGGCCCCATTCGTGAGACCTTCGTCGAGCCACTGATCCGGCTGCAAGTCAATGCCGAGCGCGCCCGTGGCGCCTTCCTCACCCGTGACATCACGGCTGCACGCCTCGACAGCCTTGTCCTGCGCAACGCCGAGCTCCGGGAGATGGCGCTCGAAAATGAGCGACTCAGGTCTCTCCTCGGACTCGGCGCGCGGCTGCGCACCGGATTCATCGCGGCCGAAGCGCTGCACCGGCCGGAATTCGGCGACGCGCACACCGTGATCGTCACCGCCGGCGCCCGAGCCGGCGTGGTCGAGCGTTCGGCCGTCGTTGCTCCCGAAGGGCTGATCGGGTACGTGGTCAGCGTCGAGGAAGAAACCAGCGTGGCGCTGCTCTGGACGCACCAGGACTTTGGCGTCAGCGCAACGAGCGCCAATGGTCGCGTGTTCGGCATCATCAAGCCGCACCTGGGGCCGGACGTGGAGCGGTTTCTCCTCGAGTTGCGTGGCGTCGCCTTCCGGGATTCGCTCTCGGCCGGCACGGAAATTCGCAGTTCGGGGATGGGGAGTGTCTTCCCACGAGGCATTCCCATCGGCATCGTGGTTCGCGACATCACCAGCCCGGGGAGTTATTCCAGGTCGTATCTCGTTAGGCCGAACGTGATGCCGGCGGACGTATCGGTGGTCATGGTGTTGTTGCCCTCGTCCGGGAATGTCGAGAACGCGTGGCGCTCGCCCTCCGCGGATTCGCTGCGGCGGGCGGTCGGCGCGGCGGGGGATTCGCTGGCTAGAGCGGCCCGACTCGACTCGCTCCGGGACACGGTGCGGCGCGACACGGTGCCGCCGGTACGGCGTGACACCGTGCCACCGGCGCGGCGTGACACCGTGATAGATGGTGCGGCGAGGCACATTCCGTGACAGCCCTTCGATTCCTCAAGGGCATCGGTGTTTTCACACTGTTGGTCGCGCTGCATTTCCTGATCCGGCCACTGATCGCGACGCGTGTCTCGATCGATTTCCTCGTGATCGCGGTGCTGCTGGCCTCGGTGCACGTTCGCCCTGGCGTTGCGGCGATCATCGGTTTTCTCACCGGCTTGATCGCGGATTCGCTCACGCCGTTGTCGCTGGGCGCCGGCGCGCTGGCCATGAGCGCCGTCGCGTCAGGCGCGTCGTGGCTCAAAGCTGTGGTGTTCGGTGACAACGTGGTCGCGCAGGGAATTTTCCTGGGCGCCGGCAAACTTGCCTTCGACATCATTTACCTTGTCATCGAGGGCCGGCTCGCGATGAGCGACCTGCTCGTCCAGCTCCTGCTCTGGTCACCGTTATCGGCGTTGGTCACGGGACTGACCGGCGTCCTCGTCGTTTTCACGTTCCGGATCTCGATGGAGTCACGTCCGTGAGTCTTCATCCGAATGAACTGCAGCGCCGTGGCAGCTCTGCCGCCATCCTGGCCAGCATCGCCCTCGGCGTACTGCTGGCGGCATTCTTCCGCGCCCAGGTCATCGAACACGCCGAGTTCGCCCTGCAGTCCGATGACAATCGGCTGAATGAGGTTCCGCTACCCGCGCCACGCGGGATGATCCTCGACCGGAACGGACAAGTCATCGCCGAAAACATCCCGGGGTACAGCGTATCGATCCTGAGTCCGAAGGTGGACTCGCTTCGCGCAACGTTGAGCCGCTTGTCGTCCATCCTGCCGCTGTCGGACAGCATGATCGAAGTTGTCGTCAAGCGACATAAGGCGGCGCCGGCGCGTCCCGCCGTCATTTTGAGCGACGCGTCGTTCGAGCAGGTGTCGATCCTGGAGGAAGAACGGAATCGCTTCCCGAGCCTCGTGATTCAGGCCGCTCCCAAGCGCCACTACCCGGATAGTCAGGCGGTCGCATCGTTCGTCGGGTACACGGGGGAAATCAACGAAGCGGAGCTCGAGACCGAAGCGTACAAGGAGTACAAGCCCGGCCAGCAGGTTGGGAAGGCCGGACTCGAGCTGCAGTACGAATCCGTCCTCCATGGCAAGGACGGCTCCCGCTTTGTGGAGGTGGATGCCAAGGGTCGAGTCGTCAGGCAGGCCGGCGCCGCGCGTCCCGACAGCCTCCCGACCGCCGGTCCGGATCTCCGGACCACGATCGACCTCGATCTGCAGCGGTTCACCGCCACGCTGTTCGACTCGACGATGCAGGGTGGCGCGATCGCGATGGATCCGGTGACGGGGGCCGTGCTCGCTTTCCACAGCGCCCCGGCGTTCAACCCTAACGACTTCATCGGCGGTATCTCGAACAGGAAGTTCCAGGCCCTGCGGACGGACAAACGGAAGCCGCTCTACAACAAGGCGCTGCAGGGGACGTATCCACCGGCATCCACGTTCAAGCTGGCCACGGCGATCATCGCGCTGCAGTCCGGCGTGGTGGGACTGGGTGATCGTATGCCGGAGCCGTGCCGAGGGAGCTACAAATTCGGGAACCGGCCCTTCCGCTGCTGGGAGAAGAAAGGCCACGGTTCGCTCACGCTGGCGCAGGCGATCGAGAAATCCTGCGACGTCTACTTCTATCAGCTGGGCCTTCGTATGGGTCTCGACAGGCTCCTCGAGGGTGGTCACAAGATGGCTTTCGACGAGCGCACCGGGATCGACCTCCCGCAGGAGAATCGTCCGGGATGGCCTGCGGCTGCTGATTACTTCAATCGGAGGTATGGAAAGGGGAATTGGACGAATGCCGTCACACTCAACCTGTCCATCGGCCAGGGTGAGAATGACCAGACCGTGGTCAACATGGCTCGGTTCTATACGGCGCTTGCGACTGATGGGCACGCGGTCAAGCCACACGTCGTCGAGAAGCCTGTCGAACGGACCAAGCTGTTCGATCTCACGCCGGAACAGATGGCCGGGCTGCGCGAAGCGCTGCACGGCGTCGTCTCGACTCGCGGTACGGCGGCCAGCGCGGCGTTGAAAGGAGTTGAGGTCGCCGGGAAGACCGGAACCGGACAGAACCCGCATGGTCCCGATCACGCCTGGTTCGTCGGGTTCGCCCCGAAGAACGATCCGAAGATCGTCGTCGCGGTCCTGCTCGAATTCGGCGAGCATGGATACCTGGCGGCGCGCGTCGCGTCGAAAATGATCGAGCGATACCTGAAGGCTGCCATCATCCAACCCGTGAACGTCACCGGGGGATGATCAGGAAAGCGGTCGCGGATTATCCGCTGGCGTTGATTGCGCTGTTGTTGACGGCGTACGGTATCGCCGTCGTCTACAGTGCCGGGCAGACGGAGGTGCCTAACGCGGCTGTCGCCAACGCCTGGATCCGGCAGCTCACCTGGCTGGCGGTGGGCATGACGGCATTCCTCATCGTGACGCGGATGTCGGTGCGATTCCTCGAGTGGGCCGCGCTCCCCGCGTACCTGGTCGGCTGCGGGTTGCTGTTGCTGACGCTGATCTTCGGCACCGGCGCCGGCACGGCCGAGAGCATGAAGGGCTGGATCACGATCGCTGGTCGGAGAATCGGACAGCCGTCGGAGTTCGCCAAGATCGCCGTGGCGATGATGCTGGCCCGGGTGCTGTCGTCCACCAAGTTGGCGCCGAAGAACCTGGCGGACCTGATCAAGCCCGGGATCGTCGTTCTCATTCCCTGGCTCCTCGTGATGGCGCAGCCCGACCTGGGCACGAGCCTCGTGTTCATCGGCATGTTCTTCGCGATGCTGTTCTGGTCCGGAGCCTCGGGCACGCTCATGCTCTTTGCGGTGAGCCCTGTGATCAGCTTGCTCCTCGGCGGGAGCACCGGGTTGTGGGCCACGTGGTTCATCCTGCTACTCGTCGTCGTGTGGCTGGTGAAGCCCTACGTCGTCGAAGGCGTTGTCCTCATCGTGGCAAACCTCATCATGGGTGTTGCGGCTCCGGTGCTGTGGGGACAATTGAAACCGCACCAGAAGGAGCGGTTGCTGGTCTTCCTGGATCCATCGCGCGACCCGAAGAATTCCGGATATCAGGTCACGCAGTCTCGCATCGCGATCGGATCGGGAGGATGGACCGGCAAGGGTTACACGCAGGGATCGCAGAAGCGAAACGGATTCCTGCCCGAGCAACACACGGACTTCATCTTCGCGGTCGTCGGCGAAGAACTGGGCTTTCTCGGCGTCACCCTGGCGCTGACGCTCTTTCTCCTGCTCTTCCTCCGCATCATCCGCGTCGCGACACGGGCGAGCGATTCCTTCAGTAGCCTTGTCGCCTTCGGGCTCGCGGGAAGCTGGTTCGTTCACGTCATCGTGAACGTCGGGATGACGATCAACGTCATGCCGATCACGGGGATTCCGCTGCCGTTCTTCTCGTACGGCGGATCGTTCCTGCTGGCCTGCTGGATCGCGGTGGGGATGCTCGTTCGCATATCCGCAGAAGGTCGAGGCAGGCCTGGTGAGTTAGGACTGGCTTAGAACTTCAAAAGGCGCAGTGCACAAAGAGCGCCGTGCACAGGGGGCAGCAATGCCCAAACTGCGCAAGACACAAACGACGCACGACACAAACAGCGGCCTAACGGCGGTCACCACCTCCGATTGTCGTCGCTGATCCGCGCCTTCGTCCGACGTATGTGTGCTGCGGGGTATGTGTGCTGCGTTTCTTGTGCACTGCGTCATATGCGCACTGCGCCTCGTGTGCCCTGCACAGTTTGGCGTTCCGGCGCCTCCCGAAAGCCCCCTCCCGGGGCCATTTTACGTCATGGCCTGGTTCCGTAAGGAAAAGAAGCCGCGACAGCCGCGGACTGAACGCCTCGAGATTCCCGCCGACGTCTGGGAGAAATGCGAGGCGTGCGGCCACACGGATATCCGCGAGAAATTCCTGCGGAACTTCAGTGTCTGCCCGAACTGCGACTACCATCGCCGGTTGCGCGCGATCGATTACGCCCGGCTGCTCTTCGACGAAGGGTCGTGGACGGAAACCGAGACCGACATCCGCTCCACCGATCCGCTCCAGTTTCCCGATTATCAGGCGCGCATCAAGAAGGCGCGGACGGTGGCGGATTACGACGCCATACTCACGGCCGCGGGGACGATGGCCGAGATGCCGGTCAGCATCGGAATCATGGATTTCGCGTTCATGGGCGGGTCGATGGGATCGGTCGTCGGTGAGAAGATCTCGCGGCTCGCGAATCGCTCGCTCGAGAAGAAGCATCCCCTGATCATCGTCTCGGCGTCGGGCGGCGCGCGCATGCAGGAAGGCGTGCTGTCGCTGATGCAGATGGCGAAAGTGAGCGCGGTGTTGTCACAGCTCGCGGAGCGACGGATTCCGTACGTGTCCATTCTGACAAATCCAACGACCGGTGGCGTGAGCGCCAGCTTTGCGATGCTCGGCGATGCCATTCTCGCCGAACCGGGCGCGGTCATCGGGTTCGCGGGACCTCGCGTCATCAAGCAGACGTTAGGCCAGGACCTGCCGGAGGGTTTTCAGACGGCCGAGTTCCTGCGCGACCACGGCATGGTCGATTGCGTCGTGCATCGCCGTGACCTCAAGACCACCGTCGCGCGCTTGTTGCGTCATATGAGCGGCAAGCCAGCCGTGGCGGGGTGGGCGAGCGCCTGACGAGTTACCGTGCCGCGCTCGATTACCTGTTCGAGCGCACGACCGGCGGATCGAGGTTCGGACTCGAACGTACCGCGGCACTCCTCGGGGCGCTCGGCGATCCACATGAGCGCTTGCGCATCTTCCACGTCGCGGGCACGAATGGAAAGGGAAGCGCCTGCGCAACCCTCGAGGCAATCCTCCGCGGCAAGGGGATGCGGGTTGGAAAGTACACGTCCCCGCACCTGGTCGATTTCCGTGAACGTTTCCTGATCGACGGCCGTGCCGTGACCGAGGAGTACGTCGTCGACTGGATCAACCGATGGACGCCGGACGTCGAGCGGACCGGTGCTACGTTCTTCGAGGCGACGACGGCGATGGCGTTCGATTGGTTTGCCTCGGCCGGCGTGGACGTCGCCATCATCGAGACCGGCCTCGGTGGACGCCTCGATTCCACGAATGTCGTTAGGCCGATTGCGGCCGGCGTGACGGCAATTGGCATCGACCACGTCGAGTATCTCGGCACGACACGAGAGAGCATCGCCTTCGAGAAGGCCGGCATCTTCAAGGCGGGAGCGGCGGCGGTCATTGGCGAGCCCGACGCGGCCATCGCCCACCTGCTCGAGCAGCACGCGCAGACGCACGGCGCGCACCCGATCGTCAGCGTCTGGCGTGACGCGCCGCCGTCCCACATTTCGGTCAGCGGGAACGGTACGTCATTCTTCGTCACGATGAACGGGGAGTCCGGCCGCTTGCAGACGCCGCTGGCCGGAGCCCATCAGGCGTCGAACACGATGACCGCGCTGCTGATGCTGCGCGCCGCGGGCGCACCGTGGGCGGTCACGATGGCTGAAGCAGGAAAGGGACTCGAGAGCGTGAAGCTGCCGGGCAGGTTCCATCGTGAGGGTCGATTCATCTTCGATGTTGCGCACAACCCGGATGGCGCGGCCGTTCTGGCAGCCACGCTCAAGGCAGTCGGCGAACCGCGTCCCCTTGCGGCGCTCCTGACGGTGCTCACCGACAAGGATTGGCGTGGCGTGATGGGCGCACTCGCGCCGGTCGTTGATGTGTTCGTGCTGACATCAGCGCCGACCGCACCCGCAAGTCGAGCGTGGAATGCTGATGAAGCGCTGGCGTACGCCATGTCGCGAGGCTGGGAGGCCGTGCTCGAACATGACTTCGACCGCGCGATAGCGATGGCGTCGTCGCTCGCGGCCACAGTCGTGGTGACGGGATCTTTCCACACCGTCGGCGACGCAATGGCTCGCTTGCAGGTCGATCCGCTGGCCGGGTAGCTTTCCCCAATGTCGGCGGGAGCGCTCCCCGGATTTCGAGATTTCTACCCGAAAGAACTGGCCGAACGCGAATACATCTTTCGCGCCTGGCACGATGTCGCGCGCCGCTTCGCGTTCGAACAATACGACGGTCCGCCGCTCGAATCCCTGGAGCTGTACACGAAGAAGAGTGGTGACGAGATCGTAGGTCAGCTCTACAACTTCACCGACAAGGGCGGACGCGAAGTGGCACTCCGTCCGGAGATGACGCCCACGTTTGCGCGCATGGTGTCGGCGAAGGTGAACTCGCTGCGCAAACCGGTGCGATGGTATTCCATTCCGCAGCTCTTTCGATACGAGCGACAGCAGAAAGGCCGGCTGAGGGAGCACTTTCAGCTCAATGTCGACATCGTCGGTGACAGTGAGGTCGCGTCAGACGCGGAACTGCTCGCCGTCGCCCTGGAGGTCATGCGACAATGTGGTCTGACATCCGAGGACGTGGTCGCGCGCGTCTCCGACCGGCGGTTGCTGACCGCGTTGCTTTCCGCATGGGGTGTGCCTGACGAGTCGGTGCCGGCGGCCTACGCGGCGATCGACAAGATCGAACGTGACCCACGCGATCGCCTCGTCGAGCGCCTGCGGGATGCGGGTGTGCCGGACGACGTCTCGGCGCTCGTTCTGGACTCGGTGTCAGCCTCGGACACGCGCGCGCTCATGACCTCGTTCGGGCACATTCCGGCGGTGCGTATGGGGCTGGAGCGCATGGAGCAGTACGAACGCCTCATGGAGGCGCACGGCCTGCGCGGCTGGTTCCGCTTCGACCTTTCGATTGTCAGGGGCCTCGCCTATTACACGGGCATCGTGTTCGAGCTCTTCGATCGAAAGGGTGAGTTCCGGGCGATCTGTGGCGGCGGGCGTTACGACAACCTGCTGAGGGATCTCGGGGGGGCCGACCATCCAGCCCTCGGTTTTGGCATGGGAGACGTCGTTCTGGGCGAATTGTTGCGCGCCAGGGGGCTGATGCCCTCTGAGCACCGTGGTGCGGACTTCTATATTGCTGCAGAGGAGCCGATCACCGACGCCGAGGTCGTTCAGCTTGCGACTTCGCTGCGAGAGCTGGGAGCGTCGGTGGAGTATTCCTTCAGGCGCGGCGCCCTGGGAAAGCAACGCAAGGCGGCGTGGAGCGCCGAGGCGAAATACATCCTCGAAGTGCGCCCGGCGACGGACGGGAATCGGGTAACGCTGCGCGATGGGGCCGGGGCGGGGTACGTGAGCGCAGTGTCGAATGAGCGTACGCTGGGTGATGTGCTCGGCGAGGCGCTGCTGGAGCCGGCGGACTTGCTGAAGGTTGTGAAAGCGCACCCACGTTCGGTGCGGCCCGACTTCAAACCAGAGGCCTGAGCTCGGGGCCAGAAGCGCAGAGGCGTACGAAGTGCTGAGTAAGGAATCACCAGTCACGAAGAAGATGGCGGACGACAAGAAACTCACTACTCGTCAGGCGGATTTCTCTGCCTGGTATAATGAATTGGTCCTGCGCGCCGAGCTGGCGGATTACTCGCCGGTCCGGGGGTGCATGGTCATCCGCCCTAACGGTTACGGAATCTGGGAGCGGATGCAGCGGGCGCTGGACGCGATGTTCAAGGCGAGCGGACACGAGAACGCGTACTTCCCGCTGTTCATCCCGGAGAGCTTTCTTCACAAGGAAGCCGAGCATGTCGAGGGCTTTGCGCCCGAAGCGGCCGTGGTGACGCACGGCGGTGGTGAGAAACTCGCCGAGCCGCTGGTCGTGCGCCCGACGTCAGAGACGATCATCTACTCGATGTACGCGAAGTGGGTGCAGAGCTACCGCGACCTGCCCATCAAGATCAACCAGTGGGCCAACGTGGTGCGCTGGGAGATGCGTACGCGCCTCTTCCTCCGCACGCTGGAGTTTCTCTGGCAGGAGGGCCACACCGCACACGTCACTCACGACGAAGCTGAAGAAGAGACTCGCCTCATCCTCGGCATCTATCGTGAGTTCATGGAGCAGTGGATGGCGATGCCGGTCGTGACCGGGCTCAAGACGCAGTCCGAGAAGTTTGCGGGCGCGCTGCGCACATACTCCTGCGAAGCGATGATGCAGGACAACAAGGCGCTGCAGGCCGGCACATCGCACAATCTGGGTCAGAATTTCGCCAAGGCGTTCGAGCTGCAGTTCCAGAGTGAGTCGGGGGCCATCGAGCACGCCTGGAATACCAGCTGGGGCGTATCCACGCGGCTCGTCGGTGGACTCGTCATGACCCATGGCGACGACAACGGACTGCGCACCCCGCCGCGCCTTGCGCCCATCGAGGTCGTCGTCGTTCCGATCTGGAAGAGCGACGAAGAGCGCGCCCGCTTGCTCGAAGCGGCCGATAAGCTGCGTGAGCACCTGACCGGGTGGAACGGGCGCGGCGACGATCGCGTTCGCGTTCGAATCGATTCGCGCGAGGGCATCAAGCCCGGTGCGAAGTACTACGAATGGGAACTGCGTGGGGTACCGCTGCGGATCGAGCTCGGCCCGCGCGACCTCCAGAACAACGCCTGCGTCGCCGTGCGCCGTGACAGGAAGGAGAAAACGTCGCTGTCCCTCGACGGGTTGGCGACGACCGTCGGTGCAGTCCTCGATGACATTCAGCAGGCGATGCTGGCGGCCGCCCGTGAGCGTCGCGAGACAAACAGCGTGCGCGAACCCATGTCGTACGACAAGTTCCGCGAGTTGATGGAAGGGGACGGCGCCTTCGTGTACGCCGGCTGGAACGGCGATCCCGCGGTCGAAGCGAAGGTGAAGGCCGAGACCAAGGCGACGATCCGCTGCCTGCCTGACGAGGAATTCCGTTCAACCACCAAACCGGCCATGTGCATGGTGACCGGCGAACCCGCCAAACACGAGGTCGTGTGGGCCAGAGCGTACTGACCCCCGTGCTGGCCCTTCGCGACGGTTCGCTCGCCTGCGAAGCCGTCTCGCTCGACGTACTGGCCGAGCACATCGGGACGCCGGCGTACGTGTATTCCTCGTCCTCCATCAGGGAGCAGTTCGCGAAGCTCGACAAGGCACTCACCGGCGTTCCCCACCGCATACACTACTCGCTCAAGGCCAACGCCAACTGGGCGATCCTCCGGTTGATCCGGTCGTTAGGTGGCGGCGCCGAGGTGGTGTCCGGGGGCGAGTTGTATCGTGCGCTTCATGGGGGGTTTGCGCCTGACGACGTCGTATTCGGCGGCGTCGGGAAGAGCGCCCGTGAACTGGGTGAAGCGGTCGACGCCGGCGTCCGGCTCGTGAACGTCGAGTCCGAGGCCGAGCTCCGGTTGCTGGATGGCATCGCCTGCGAGCGTCGTCGCAAGATCCCCGTCGGCCTCCGCCTCAATCCCGAAATCGCAGTCGACAATCCGCACGCGTACATCAGGACCGGCGGCAAGGGACACAAGTTCGGCATTCCGTACGACGAAGGCCTGTCGGCGGCGCGGCTGGCAGCGTCGCTCCAATGGATCGAGCTGGCCGGTGTCGACATGCACGTCGGCTCGCAGCTCGCGGTACTCGATGCCTACGAGCGCGGACTGGAACGCGTGCTGTCGCTGGTCGAAGCGGTGCGCGCGGAAGGGATTCGCACGCTCCGCTATCTCGACATCGGTGGCGGACTCGCGGTGCCTTACGAGGACGAGAAACCACCCGATCTCTCCGCGTACGGGCGCATCGTTCGTGAAGTCGCGAAGCGTACGGGTCTCGAAATCCTTGTCGAGCCGGGGCGGTTCCTGGTCGCGGATGCCGGTATCCTGCTCACGCGTGTGTTGTACCGGAAGCGGAGTGGTGGTCGCGAGATCGCGGTCACCGACGCCGGCATGACGGAACTGCTTCGTCCATCGCACTACCAGGCGTACCATCATATCGAGCCGGTTCGCCCGCGCCAGCGCGCCAACGCTCGCATCGACGTCGTGGGACCGGTCTGCGAAAGCGGCGACTTTCTCGCCCTCGATCGCGAGATGCCCGACATCGAGGCCGGCGATCTGCTCGCCGTGCGCACGGCGGGCGCCTACGGCTACAGCATGGCGTCGAACTACAACGCGCGGCCGAAGGCTGCCGAAGTGCTCGTCGACAGCGACAAGTGGGCCCTGACGACTGAGCGGGAAGAGTACCGCGACCTGACGCGGCTCGAGCGCATCGGCCTCGAGTGGAAGACCACCTGATGCTCATCGGCCTCCTTTCCGACACGCACGACCGGCTCCCCTCGATCGACGGGCTGGTCCGGGAGATGTTGAGCCGGGGAATTGGCATGGTCCTGCATGCCGGTGACTTCTGCTCGCCCTTCTCGTTGCGTCCACTGCTCGAGCATAACGTGGCGACCGCCGGTGTCTTTGGAAAAAACGACGGCGATCACGAAGGGTTGAAGGCGTATGCGGCCTCCGGCTTCGGCATCGAGTTGTTCGAATCACCGCACAGCATGGACGTCGCCGGGCATCACATCCTGGTGGTGCACGATCTCGGTGACGTCAACACCCGCTCGATAGAGCAGCACGAAATCGTCGTTCACGGATTCACGCATCGCGAAGAGATGAAGACACGCGGCGACACGTTGATCGTGAATCCCGGGGAAGCCTGCGGGTGGTTGTATGGACCGCCGTCGGCCGCCGTCCTCGACCTGGACACCAAGCGGGTCGAGTTCATTCAGTTGACTTCCAGTTGATCAGCGCGGCATGACCGATCCCACGACAGGGAGCCGGATCCTCATCATCGACTACGGTTCCCAGTTCACGCAGCTGATTGCCCGGCGCGTTCGCGAAGCGCGCGTTTATTCGGAAATACACCCGCCCACCGTCACGCTCGACTGGATTCGAGCGTGGAATCCGACGGGCATCATCCTCAGCGGCGGACCGAATTCCGTCTACGACGATGGTGCGCCAACGGCTCCACCCGGAATCCTCGACGTAGCGCCCATCCTTGGCGTTTGCTACGGGATGAACCTGATCGTTCAACTCGAAGGCGGGCGCATCACGCCATCGACGCACGCGCGTGAGTACGGCCGGGCGATGCTCGAGGTGGAGGAACCGTCCGGCCTCTTCGAGGGATTCAAGTCACACGAGGAAACGCAGGTCTGGATGAGCCACGGCGACCAGGTCGCGGAATTGCCGCAGGGCTACTTCGCCGTCGGACGCAGTGGTAGCAGTCGTTATGCGGCATTCCGCCACGAGCACCGCCCGATTTACGGCGTGCAGTTCCATCCCGAGGTGGCGCATTCGCTGCGGGGGAAGGACATCATATCGAACTTCCTGTTCGACATCTGTCACGCGAAACCTACCTGGACGCCTGGCGCCTTCATCGCCGAGGAAGTCGAGAAGATCCGCGGGTTGGTCGGCACGTCGAAGGTGATCTGCGGATTGTCAGGCGGAGTGGATTCATCGGTGGCGGCGATGCTCGTTCATCGCGCCATTGGAGATCAGCTGACCTGCATCTTCGTCGACAACGGGCTGCTGCGGTTGCACGAACGGGACCAGGTCGAGCGGATGTTCCGCGCGCATCACGGAATGAACCTGATCGTCGTCAGGGCAGAGGATCGATTCCTGTCGGCGCTGCAGGGCGTGGAAGATCCCGAGCAGAAACGACGGATCATCGGTCACACGTTCATCGACGTCTTCGAAGCCGCCGCCAAGGACGTTGGAAGCGACGTGAAGTTCCTGGTGCAGGGAACGCTGTACCCCGACGTGATCGAAAGCTTTTCGCCGCGCGGTGGGCCATCAGTGACGATCAAGACGCACCATAACGTCGGCGGACTCCGCCCTGACATGCCGTTCGCGTTGATCGAACCGTTACGTGAATTGTTCAAGGACGAAGTGCGCAACGTCGGGCGCGAGCTGGGATTGCCCGAAGAAATGGTTGGACGGCATCCATTTCCCGGACCGGGATTGGGTATCCGCGTACTCTCCGACCTGACCGTTGAAAAGCTGGATGTTCTCCGTCAGGCAGACGCGATCTACCTCGAGGAGATCCGCGGGGCGAACCTGTACGACGACATCTGGCAGGCGTTCGCCGTGTTACTCCCGGTGCGGTCGGTGGGGGTGATGGGCGACTATCGCACGTATGAGAACGTCGTCGCCCTGCGGGCGGTGACGAGCACGGACGGAATGACCGCGGACTGGTTCCCGTTCCCTCACGACACGATGGCTCGCATTTCCTCGCGCATCATCAACGAGGTGAAGGGCGTCAATCGTGTGGTGTACGACGTCTCCTCAAAACCGCCGGCTACTATCGAGTGGGAGTAGCTCCACGGCCTTTCGCTCGGCCGCCTCGCGTTCCTGGTGGAGCGCGGCGTCGGCGTACCTGAGCCGCTCGGCGACCTTTCTATAGTAGCGAGCCGCCATCGCGGTATTGCCGCGCTTTTCGTGGATCCGGGCCGTGCCCAGTTCCGCCTGCCAGACGAGCATGACCTCGAACGGCGACCGCGATCCGAGCTGGGCGTAGAAGCCTAACGCGTCGTCATACCGGCCGGTCTGCTCGAGCAGCTGGGCGCGCAACAACCGGTCGTACGCTTCGAGCGACGTGGCGCTCGCGACGCGCGCGCCGCTGATCTCCTCGAGGAGGTTCAGTGCTTCACGCGTGCGGCCACGGGCCGCCGCCAGGTGGGCGCGCAGACTCGTGGCGAGCATGCGACCTGGTGCGTTGGCGGGGAGTGAACCGGTGGCCGTATCCAGCCGCCGGGCGATCGACTCGGCCGCCACGTGATCATTCGCGCGCAACGCGATCAAGCCGAGCCGGTGGAGCTTCAGGTACGGATGCGCCGCATCGTGGCTGGCGGAGTCGATCGCCATTTCCGTGGGATGCGCTTCACCGGTCCATGAATTGAGGTCGTGCAGGATCAGGTTGATCTCGCCTTTTTCGAGGGGCACGAAGGAAAGTGCCGCCAGGCGTGACCGCGCCTCGAGTGCCAGGCTGTGGTTCGTCGTGCTGCAGCTGTCGAGCAGCGCCAGGGCGGCCAGGATCCGTCCCTGGCCGGCCTCGACCAGCGACTGCAGGCGCAGCCCATACCCTCGCACTTCACCCACCGAGAGGCGCCGGGCAAACTGGCGCAATTCATCCGGCCCGGCATTGGCGAGCAGGTCTACGGCATCGCTGATGGGCACGCTGCTCGTCGGCCGACGACCGCGGGCGTCATTCGTGGCGTCATCGAGGGGAACACCTAACGACATCACGTGCAGTGCATAACGCGCGACCGCCCGGTCCGGGGCCAGGGCACGGGCGCGGGCGATCATACGACGGCTGCGGGCTTCGTCGTTTTCGAGCGCGGCGATGCGGGCGAGATGCAGCCAGGCGCCGGTGCTCAGCGAATCGAGTTCGGCGGCGCGCTCGAAGGCATTCCGGGCAGCCGTGGCCGGCTGACCCTCGAGAGGATTCAGGTGGAAAAGCGTCTCTCCCAGTCCATGCCAGGCCTCGGCATCCGCGGGATAATCGCTCGTGAGCTGGGCGTATGCCCTGCGCGCGCCCGAGACGTCGCCCTGTTGACGGGCTACGAATGCAGCGAGCAGTCGTCGCTGGCGATTGGGGAGGTGCGCCGAGTGCTTCACGGCCTTGGCGGCCGCGTGTAGCACGACATCGTCGTCGCCAAGCATATCGGCGGCTACGGCCAGGCCGTAATGGGCCAAGGCGAATGTCGAGTCGAGCTGGACTGCTTCCTCATAGGCGTCGATGGCGGCCCGGAAGCTACCTTCGGCCAGCGCGGCCTCGGCGCGGTAATACGCCTTGGCGGCGGGAAGGGAGGACGTGGTGACCGACGCGACGCGGACCACATCCCGTCGGCCACCCGCGATCCGGCCGGCGAGGAGTTGCGAGGCCACGCGATCGACCAGGTCGAAGATCTCGGTACGCGCCCCTTCGGCTTGGGCGCGGTCAAGGAGTGACTCGTTACGACGGCTTCGAAATTCCGCGGCAATGCGGACGCGGTCTCCGCTCTGAAAGATGTCCCCGGAGACGAAAAAGCTTGCCTTGAGGTTCGAAGCCAGACGCTGGGCGGTTGCGCGTCGTGTCGCTGAATTCGGCGACTGCAAACTATCGTTTCCGCCGACTGCGAGGGCGCGGAGGCCCATCGACCCGTCGAGGCTCGCCGCGAGAAGCTCTGATACGACGGAGCCGAAGTCTCCGGATGTCTGGTCGCCAATGACAGAGAACGGCATAACGACTGCGTCCGATGCTTCGGCATCGGTTTCGGCCGCGGCAGAGGGACCGAACTTGCTGACTGCGAAGGCCGCCAACGTGCCCACGACGACCAGAATCACGGCGGCACTGGTCAGTCGCGTTGTGAACCCAGCGATCCGGCGTTCACCCGTGGTCCAGGCGCGCCGGTCGCGCCGTGAGTGCTCGGAAATCGGGCGGAGACGCGGTTCGTGTGTCTCACGCGTGGCGGGCCCGGAGATGGTAAGACCATTTGCACTCGTGGCTGCAGGAATCCCATTGGCCGGTGTTCTCGATGCATCGCGACCGTTAGGTGCGAAGCCATTGGAGTTGCCTGGTACCGCAAGCATGGCAACAGCCGGAGTCTTGGCGGATGCGTCCCGTGCCGTCGGTGCCAGCACGATTGCCTTGACCGAGGGCGGCGTTGGGATGCGAACGGTGCTCGGGTTGCCGTTTATCGGGACGCCACTGCGAAGGTCTTCCATCAAGCGGAGAAACGACGGGCTGGGCGTCGTCTCGAGTTCCTGCTTGATCAGCTCTGCGTGGACCTTCGCCTGCTGGATGGCACCGACGGTGTCGCCGGAAAGGGCGAGGGCCCGGACCAGGCGCTGCGCATTAGTGTCGTTCAGGCGGTCCGCGGCCACGGCCTTTCGCCACCATTCGATGGCCGAGGCGTAATCGCCCGAGGCTTCGGCACCTAACGCGAGTGTGCTGACGGCGCCAGCGTAGAGGTGACAGAGCTTTTCGCGCTCACTTTCGACCCAGCGCTCGAAGTCGGCGAGTCCGCTGAGGTGGAAGCCGGCCAGGAACCCGCCGCCGTACAGGGCAACCGCCCCTTCGGCGTCCCGGTTCGCGATGGCCCGCTCGAAGTCCCAGCGGTCGACACTGAAGAGGGCAGGATCGAGACGCAGGGTGGTCGACGTCCGGAGGAACGCGTCGCGGCCCAGCGACTGTCTGAGTGTGAAGGCGACCTGCTTAAGGTTGTTTCTCGCCCGAGGCAGGTCGAAATCCGGCCAGAGGAGCGCAAGCGCACGCTCATCGCTGACACCGGCTTCTCCAGCGGACGAAACCAGAGCGAGCAAGGCAAGTGAACGCCGGCGCGCTACGGTGCCCGAAAGGGTCGACCCGTTCGATGAAATCGAAAGGCCGCCAAGCGCATGCAAGCGCAGCGCGTCGTGAATTTCAGAAGAACCCATTTGGCGGCAAACTAACCCGGATCTAACGAGGGGCTAAACGTAAGTAGGCATTAATCCGGCACGCCAGATCACAATTGGAACTGTGATGACACGTGTTCTATTAGAGAAGCCCAAGACGACGTAAAGTTGAGTCAGGCACTGAGATAGATGATTTGGCACCTTACTGTTGAGTTTGATTCAATGCCACGTTTGTAACGGAAGTTCGTGCGGATGTTGTTCACAATTGCTGACAGCCATTCACGGAAAAGAACGGGACCATGCCCTCGGTAATCCGACTGCATGGTCCCGTAAGTTTGGTGTTAGATGGAGTTTATCGTTAGGCAGTTACGCTGTGTGGATAAACTATCGGCCCACCCACACGGTCTTCTGCTCGATTGAGCTTTGACCCTTGATGTCGGCGACGGTAAGTGTCACGACATAGACACCCGATAACAGATACTTGTACGCCGCCCTCGGCGACGTACTGGTCACCATCGGACGTCCGTCACCAAAGTCCCAGATATAAGAGACGATCGCGTTATCGTCGGTCGACTGACCGGCATCGAACGAGCAACGAAGCGCCTTGTTGCAGCTGAACGTGAAAGCGGCGTCTGGTGATTGGTCGGGCGGCGGCGGGTCAGTTGGCGAGGGCGCAGGCGCTGGCTCTGTTGAGTTGAAAGCGCCTGCGTACAGCAGCAAATCGGGCGTCGAGCGATCGATCATGCCAACGGCACGGGTGGTCGCGGTGCTCGTGATGGCGTTTGCGACCTGCGCGGGCGTGGCTGACGGATTGAGCTGCAGGTAAAGCGCCGCGGCGCCTGCGACGTGCGGAGCGGCCATCGACGTCCCACTCATCAGACGATAGGCGTTATCGTCAGTGGTGGCGGCGGAGTAGATAAACGACCCGGGCGCGAACAGATCGACGCATTTACCGTAGTTCGAGTAGAAGGCTCGGTTGTCGAGGCTGTCGGTGGCCGCAACCGTGATCGCACTTGGTTCGGACGCGGGCGACCACATGCAGGCATCGTTGGCGTAATTGCCGGCGGAGACTGTAAGCGTGACGCCCGACGCAACCACGTTCGCCACCGCCGCGTTCAGCGCCACTGAGAGACTTCCTCCAATGCTCATGTTTGCGACGGCGGGTGACACACGGTTTTGCGCAACCCAATCGAGTCCCGCAATCAACTCACTGAGCGAGCCGTAGCCGGCGCAACTGATCACGCGGACAGCGTAAAGACGCGTGTCCTTCGCAACACCGGTCGTGCTACCACCGACCGTTGCCGCCACGTGCGTACCGTGTCCGTGACAGTCTTCAGTTCCCATTCCGTCGGCAATGCTCGAAAAACCTGAATAGGCACGACCTCCGAACTCGGAATGCGTGAGGCGAATACCGGTGTCGATGATGTAGGCGTTTACGCCGCTCCCGGTGGAGCTGAATGAGTAATGACGATCCAGAGGTAGGGACTTCTGATCCATCCGGTCCAATCCCCAGGACGGCGGAGTAACCTGGTCCCCATCGGCCGTGATCACAACATCAGGCTCCACAGAGGCCACGTTAGGGTTGTTCAGTAACGCAGCCGCGGCAGCGGCGGACATCTTCGCCGAGTATCCCCGGATCGCTTTTGTGTAGATGAACAGGACTTTGGCGTCTGAGGCTCTTGCAAGCTTCCACACGAGCCCCGGTGTAACCGCGACGCCCTCGCGGAAGCTGACGACATATTGATCGGGGAGAGCGCTGCCTGCCGCTGGTCGCGGAGATGATGCGAGCGGTACGACTGGCGATGTAAGAGTAGAGTCCGCTGAACAGGCAGCGAGACTTGTCATGAGCAGAACGAGGTAAGCGCTCCGGATTCCCTTTGCGACACGACTTGACCTGGCTGGCCGCCATGGACGCGTTCCCATTCGATCTCCACGAGGATTGTTCGGCGGCCTGGCCGGCGTGACGCGACACGTCCTCGTGCGCGCTTTAGCCCCGTGGCTTTGCGTCCCCGGCTTTCGCCGAGTTTGCCTTTTTCGCAACCCTCGACGTGTCGAAGGCGCGATCACTTGGATTTGGCGATGGTTTCAGCCGCTTCTTCTCATCGCGTTTTCACCTCCCGGACGCCCGCAAGTTGAACAACGTCACGGGTCTACGATTTCGTATTTGACGTCACTTTTGGCCCATGCGCGGCATTCCAAAACAGCATCAAAAAACCCTCGCAAAATGCGTGTCGCGAGTTCGTGACGTTGAAGAGCGGAAAAGATTTGCAGCATTTAACTCGCGTCTAACCGGCCACTAACGGTTGCTGCTCAGTTTGTGCGGCAATGGAAAGCAGTACCGCGCGCGCGGAGGCCCTCGGGTCCAGCCGCGGCTTTCGTCTTCCCGCGGTTGGGAAAGCGGTCGGCCTTCCAGAGCGGGCGGATTCCAAGCCTCGGAGTCGAGGCAACACGAACTGGAGGAGTGGTTATGCGGAGAACGGAGTTGCTTGGTTCTCGCGAGGGATGGACGTCAGGGTCGGGGGTCCGCCGGGTGGGACTTTTGGCGCTGGCGTTATTCGTCGCGGCTTGTAGCGATGGTACACAGACGACCGATCCGGATACGCTGCCGATCGGTGGTATCCTGGCTGATCACAACCCAGGGTCGGGTGACCCCGGCCAGTGCTTCGGCGACGACGCGGTCACGTACAGCAACTTGGTGTCGGGCATGGGTACCGACCCCGAGGAAGTCAACTGCACCGCGAATGACATCGACATTGCAATCGCAATCGTCGGTGGCGTCGAAGGAATTCCGAACTACCAGCCGGGCGATCCGGTCCAGTGCGCGCCAGGCCCCGGTTCAACGATCACGTTGAACATGTCGGCACAGCTGGTCCAGAACGCGAATTCTGACCGCCAGGACATTGGCGTATGGATTGGCACGGGCCAGGCCTCTGCCGTTACCGGAGAGTGCCGCCACTACTTCCTCGACACCGACCTCGCCGGAACGTTCAATGGTGATAACACCGCTGAGGCACCGGATCACTGCGCCGGCATGTCGGTTGGCGCCAGCGCGACTCTGCCGCTGGGGAACATCACGGTTCCCTGCGCCGCGGTAACGACTGATCCGCCGGGTGACCTGCAGGGTCCTGGCACGTATCTCCAGGTTGGTGCTTGCATCGGCTGGAAGATCCCAGGCGCCGATACTCAGTGCCCGGATAATCAGGCTAACGATGGCGTCGCCATTACTCCTGAAGATTTCCGCGCCGGCACGCTGCTCGCCAACAAGTCCAAGTGCAACTGCGAGCCGTTCTTCATTCCGCTCATCATTCCGGGCACGATCACCATCAACAAGGACGCCGTCCCGAACTCCGCTCAGGATTTCCAGTTCAACACGACGGGTGGTGGTAACCTCCCGGCGAGCTTCTTCCTGGACGACGATGCCGACGGCACGCTGCCGAGTTCACGGACGTTCAACAACCTTACGCCGGGGACCTTCACGGTCACGGAAGCCGCAGATCCGGCTGGCTGGCAGTTCGGCAGCCTGAGCTGCACTTCCACGGGCGCTGGCACATCGACGTCGACGGCTTCGAAGACCGCGACCATTACCCTCGCGGGTGGTGGCGTCGCGACCTGCACGTACGTGAACAACGGGACCGGCTCGATCACGGTCACCAAAGACGCAGTACCGAATGACGCCCAGGACTTCCAGTTCAACACCACGGGCGGCAGCACGGTACCGGCGAGCTTCTTCCTGGACGATGACGCCGACGGCACGCTCCCGAATACCCGGACGTTCACCACCGTCGCCGCCGGCACCTACACGGTGACGGAAGCCGCGGATCCGACCGGCTGGCAGTTCGGCACTCTGAGCTGCACGAATTCCGGCGGAGCCACGTCGACGTCGACGGCCGGCAAGGTTGCGACGATCACGCTCGCGCCTGGTGGTTCGGCGTCCTGCACGTACACGAACAACAAGCAGGGCTCGATCACCATCACCAAGGACGCAGTACCGAACGCCGCCCAGGACTTCCAGTTCAACACCACGGGTGGTAGCACGGTACCGGCCAGCTTCTTCCTGGACGATGACGCCGACGGTACGCTCCCGAATACCCGGACCTTCACCAACGTTGCGTTAGGCACCTACACGGTGACGGAAGCCGCGGATCCGGCGGGTTGGGCGTTTGCAAGCCTGAGCTGCACGAATTCCGGCGGAACCACATCGACGTCGACGGCCGCCAAGGTGGCGACGATCACGATTGGCGCCGGTGGCAGCGCTTCCTGTACGTACACGAACAACGGGTCGGGCTCGATCACCATCACCAAGGACGCAGTACCGAACGACGCCCAGGACTTCCAGTTCAACACCACGGGCGGCAGCACGGTACCGGCGAGCTTCTTCCTGGACGATGACGCCGACGGCACGCTCCCGAATACCCGGACGTTCACCACCGTCGCCGCCGGCACCT
>Ga0307416_100000281_pt1 | contig 27004 bp, 24 predicted proteins | sample DK1Cmetagenome_2_FD_203821 | JGI IMG/M metagenome (GOLD analysis project Ga0307416, IMG submission 203821) | Maize rhizosphere microbial communities from greenhouse at UC Davis, California, United States - DK15-C-3 | ecosystem: Host-associated > Plants > Roots > Rhizosphere > Soil | place...
CTTGCCTGGATTGTCGGAGATCACGAGCGCGAGCTTGTGCCGACGTAGCAGCTGGTAAAAATCATGGGTGCGGAAGCTCTCGTGTCGCACTTCAACGGCATGGCGCATTCGCCGTCTGGGATGTGGCGCCTTGATCAACGCTTGATCATCAGGTACCCGCTGATCATGATCGGCGGCAATACTCGCGGCGGATCCCGTCGTACGCGGCAGTTGTGCGAAGAAGGCGTCCATCCGATCCGAATTGAAGCCCAGGTTCGGTGGCAGCTGCCACAGGATCGGACCCAACTTTTGATCAAGAGCAAGAATGCCGGATGCAAAGAAGTTCGCTAGCGGCGTTTCGATGCCGCTCAGTTTCTTCATGTGGGTGATGAATCGCCCACCTTTCACCGCAAACACGAAGTCCTGCGGTACCGAGGTCGCCCATTCCTCGAAGAGCGCACGGCGCTGCAGTGAGTAAAAGCTGCCGTTGATCTCGACAGAATTCATCCGCTCTGCGGCGTACCGCAACTCCTGGCGCTGCGGTAGCCCGCGCGGATAGAACGTCCCTCGCCAGCGTGGGTATCTCCAGCCCGAAATACCGATCCGGATCGTCACAGCCGTATGCCGTAGCGTCCCAAGATCGGTTTCAGCGCCGCCACACCGCCGTCAACCGGAAAGAGCTCGCTATGGATGCCGATCTCTCGAGCGCCGGCGACGTTGCCCTCATGATCATCGATGAAGAGCACTCGGTTCGGTGCGACGTCAATACGGTCCATGATCGCGTTAAAGTACCCGGCCTCAGGCTTGGCAAAACCGAGTTCGAAGGAGTAAAACTGCGCGTCGAAGATCTCCTCGAAGCCAAGTGAGCTGCGCATGTACGTGCCGCGCAGGTTCTGCTGATTGGTCGCCAGCGCACAGCGCAATCCAAGATCACGAACTGCACGCACTGCGTCCAGCATTGGTTGCCTGACCTCAATCCAGCACTTCTGATCGATAACATCCTCGAGTTGCGCATCGATCTCAAACTGTCGCAAGACCTCCCGCATCGCGCCGCCGAAATCCTTGCCGGTCAGGCATGCGACGTCCGCCGCTGCCATAGCAAGCAGGAACTCTTCGATTCGCGGCCCAGCCCAGGCGGTGAGGTCCTCCATCCAGCCCTCCCGGGAACTCTGGAGTACGCCATCAGCGTCAAAGAGCACCCAGTCGAACTCCACGGCAGCGCAGCCTACTCGCGTCTGCCTGCGGGGTCGTTTTCGATCACAAGCGCCCACACGACCTCGATTCGGCGTCGAAGTGGGTCGTTTGCGAGCACAATCGCCCAAAACGCCCTGAAACCCATGTCGGGCGCGATCCGTTGGAGCAGACTTCGCAGACTCGCGGGACGTTTCCGATCACAAGCACCCAGACGACCCGTGTGGCCCAGGGAGATGGGGTTGTTTCCGATCACAAGCACCCAAACGTCACAAAAGGCGCCCCAAAGAGATCAGGTCCAGCTTGGAACAGCATCCGGTTTTCACCATCCCGGCATAAGGTGCAAGGCGTGGCAGAAGCGGGTCCTGACAACCTCCAGTCCTCGGAGGATGAGCCAAATCGGATCGAGCATGCCCAAGATGAGGGGTTGTTCGACGACGCCAGCAGCAGCGCGTCCACAAGTGCAGCCCCCCTAGCCCTCTACCGCCGCTACCGCCCGGACACATTTGCTGAGGTCATCGGTCAGGACCATGTCACGGAGCCCCTGCAGCGCGCCCTAACCAACAACCGGGTCAACCACGCCTACCTGTTCTCCGGACCAAGAGGTTGCGGAAAGACCACATCAGCGCGCATCTTGGCCCGCTGCCTCAATTGCGAAAAGGGTCCGCGGGCCGTGCCGTGCGGCGAATGTCGCTCCTGCCCGGATCTAGCGCGAAATGGTCCCGGCAGCATCGACGTGATCGAGATCGACGCGGCCAGCCATGGGGGCGTCGACGACGCCCGCGACCTCCGCGAACGAGCCTTTTTCGCTCCGGTCAGCAGTCGCTTCAAGATCTACATCGTCGACGAGGCGCACATGGTGACTACCGCCGGCTTCAATGCGCTGCTGAAGCTCGTCGAGGAACCACCGCCGCACGTCAAATTCGTCTTCGCGACCACAGAGCCGGACAAGGTCATCTCGACCATCCGCTCGCGTACCCATCACTATCCGTTCCGACTGGTCCCGCCCCGGCTGCTGACCGAATACTTGGCCAAACTCTGTGACGCCGAACAGATTGCGGTTGAGCCCGCCGTGCTGCCTTTGGTGGTACGCGCCGGCGGCGGCTCGGTCCGCGACTCGCTCTCGGTCCTTGATCAACTCCTCGGCGGCGCCGATGAGTCCGGCGTCTCCTATCGGCAAGCCGCGGCCCTGCTGGGATATACGCCCGACTCATTGCTCGATGAGTTCGTCGACGCCTTCGCGGCCGGCGACGCCGGGGGAGTCTTTGCCTGCGTCGACAAGGTGATCGAGGTCGGTCAGGATCCACGACGCTTTGCCGAGGACCTGCTGCGCCGGCTGCGCGACCTGGTGATCGTTGCGGCGGTGCCGGATGCGTTGACCTCCGGACTCGTGGATGTGGCTCCTGACCAGGCCGAACGCCTGGCATCCCAGGCTGCCGCACTTGGCGCCGGTGAGCTCACTCGGGCGGCGGAGGTGATCGCCACCGGCCTCACCGATATGCGGGGTACCACCGCGCCCCGGCTGCACCTGGAGCTCATGTGCGCTCGGGTGCTGTTGCCGGGCGCCGACGTTGACGACCGCGGCATTCATGCCCGCCTGGATCGGCTCGAGCGGCGCATCGGCGTTACTGGTTCACCGAGCCCAACACCTCCGGCGAAGCCTCCGAGGCAGCCGACGCCCAGTACACCCACTGCCAGCACATCTCCACTACCCTCGGCTCAGGAGATCACTCCATCACTTCCGCCGCAGCCCCCACAGCCGTCGCCGCCCAACGCTCAGCAGCAACAAGAAGCCCAAGCTCCTGGACTCACCGTCACCGACGTACGCCGGCTCTGGCCCGAGGTACTGGAAGAAGTCAAGGGCAAGCGGCGCTTCACCTGGATCCTGCTCAGCCAGAACGCACAGGTCACCGAAGTGCGCAACGGCACGCTGCTGTTGGCGATGTCCAATGCGGGCGCGCGGGACAGCTTCGCCCGTAGCGGCAACGAGGACGTCTTGCGCGAGGCAATTGTCGTCGTGATGGGCGCCGACTTCGCGATCGAGACGATGGTGGACCCTAGCGCCACTCAGAGTCCCGCTGCGCCGCGTACGGTCCAGGCCACCGGCCGGCCGGCCGTTACACCAGGGACGACATCAAACTCGCCAATAATCCACGCCAACAACGGCGCCCGACATGACAGCGTCGAAGATCCAGACGCGCTGGCGAGCCCCGATGACAGCGACCTGGAAGAGGAGGCGGCGTCGCATACCGAACTTCTCGCGCGTCATCTCGGCGCGGAGATCATCGCTGAGGAGGATCACGGCGCATAGGCTGGGGCGCGCGAGAACCTCCACCCCGAAAGGCCCGCGATGATTCCCGAAGGCGACATGTCTGGATTGCTGGCCCAGGCCCAGGCAATGCAGGAGCAGTTCATCAACGCTCAGCAGGAGCTGGCCGAGATGGAGATCGAGGGCTCTGCTGGCGGTGACCTGGTAACTGCAACCGTTACGGGCGCCGGCGAGTTGGTGGGATTGGTGATCAGTCCCGAGGCGGTTGATCCGAGCGACACCGAAACGCTGGCCGACCTGATCGTGGCCGCGGTACGCGATGCCACCAACAAGGCCCAAGCGGTCGCCGCCAGCAAGCTCGGACCGCTGGCCGGCGGGCTGGGCGGCATGGGCGGCGGACTGCCCTTCTGACGAGCATGTACGAGGGTCCGGTCCAGGATTTGATCGACGAGCTCGGGCGGCTGCCCGGGATCGGGCCGAAGAGCGCCCAGCGACTGGCTTTCCACATCCTGGCCGCCGATCCAGACGATGTCATGCGCCTTGCCGCGACCCTTAAGAAGGTCAAGGAGACCGTCAAGTTTTGCGAGACCTGCTTTAACGTCTCCGAGGACACTCAGTGTCGGATCTGCCGCGACCCACGACGCGACGAAACCACCATCTGCGTTGTCGAAGAGGCCAAGGACGTCGTCGCGGTGGAGCGTACTCGGGAGTTCCGCGGCCGCTATCACGTCTTGGGCGGCGCGATCAGCCCGATCGATGGAATCGGGCCGGCGGATCTCAAGATTCGTGAGCTCTGTCTCCGGCTCGCCGACGGTACCGTGACCGAAGTGATCTTGGCGACCGATCCCAATTTGGAAGGCGAGGCGACCGCAACGTACCTGAGTCGCCTCTTGTTGCCCATGGGTGTCAAAGTCAGCCGGCTCGCAAGCGGCCTGCCCGTTGGCGGTGATCTTGAGTACGCCGACGAGGTAACTCTGGGGCGGGCCTTCGAGGGTCGCCGCTATGTCGACGCCTAATCCCCTTCGTCGACGCGGCACTTTGAAGGCTCAGCGGGCACTCCGCATCAGTTACTTGGACTCCGCACTATCTGCAGCTGATGCGATGTTCGAGTAGCTGATGCGGAGTGGCGCCAAGAGATTGGAATCCTCCTGGTGATAGACGCCCAGCTTTTCGCACGCCTCATTGAGGATGCGCTGTACGGCGAGCGTGTCCTGCAGCGGCATGGTCAAGCTCTCGATGCGACCGGCGGCTACACACTGCGTCACCTCAATCAGCTCGTGTGAGTAGCCGACGCCAAGCGGCAACCGGCTTATCGCCTCCGGCTCTTCGCCTCGCCGATGGAGCACGATGCGCTGCGGATGGTGAAATCTCGGCGGCACCTCGATCCAGCCCTTAGTGCCGTGGATTCTCGCAGCCCCAGGCGTGTGGTGCTTGACCGAGATGAGCAGCGTCGCCGCGCGGCCGTCCTCGTAGCCCAGCAGGATCCCCGCCTCGGCGTCAACCCCAGTAGGGGTCAAGGAGCCAGTGACCTCGACCCGGTCGGGGGTACCGAGGAAGTACTGCGCGAAGGACACTACGTAAACGCCCAGGTCGAGCATGGCACCGCCGCCCTGTGCAGGATCGAAGAGCCGGTCGGCCGGGTTGTAGGGACGATCCACACCAAGATCAGCTTGCAGCTGCCGCACCTCGCCAATCGCCCCTTCGTCGATCAGTGCCCGAGCCGCCACGATGGCGGGTTGGAAACGAGTCCACATCGCTTCCATGACGAAGACCTCGCGATCCCGGGCGGCGGCGATGACCTCCTCGGCACCTGCAACGGTGGCGGTGAACGTCTTCTCAATCAGCGCAGCCTTGTTCGCGGCAATGGCGGCGAGTGCGATGGCGTGATGTTGTGGATGCGGCGTCGCGATATAGACCACGTCCACGTCCTCATCGCCCATGATTTCTGCATAGGACCCGTACGCGCGCAGCAAGCCATGCTCGGTCGCAAATGCCTCCGCTCGGTCCATCGATCGGCTTGCAACTGCTAGCGGCTCGGCACCGTCGACGTAAGTAAAATCCTTGATCACAAGGGATGCGATACGCCCAGGCCCGATGATCCCCCAGCGAACAGGTCCTGAATCCGTCATCTGCGCTGGCCCTGCCGCTGCTGCCGCATATTGCTCGCGATCGAGGAGATGAAGATCGGGATGAAGATCAACCACCAGTAGCTCCAGCTGGTGGCGAAGCAGAACAAGATCACCGCAGGCCACGAGGCAGCTGCGGCAACGGCCAACGCAGTCTCGGTCTTGCTGCGTTCCGGCAGTGCCGGGGGCGCGCGATGCGCGATTTCCGGGCTGGTTGCCGGCGTACGCTGCCACGGCGGAATTTCGAAGGAGTGATGCTCTTGGAGCTGCTGCCAGGGCGGCGCTTGGTACGTCGCAGGAGACGATGGACGCGGCTCCGGCAGATCATCAAACAAGACGGCGAGCTCGGACGCCGTTTTCGCCTTCAGGGCACGGCCCATCCGGTCGTCAAACTCCGAAGCGTCAATCCGTCCCTGTGCCATGTGCTCCTGCAAAAAAGCGACCGCCTGGTCTCGATCGGCATCACCGATGCGAGGTTCTGGGGGTCGCTTTCTCGGATTGGCTGGCTGCTGCTGAGGCGCCTCGGCTGGCTCCGGCTCGGGCGTGGACGACTCATTCACAACCCCCAGTATCCTCTGGAGCACCCGTAGACAAAGATCAATCGCCGGGCGGCGCCCACTAGACTCTCGGCGTGGAACAGGAGCCACTGTGGGCCGGGTAGTGCAAAAGTACGGCGGCTCCTCGGTTGCCGACGCCGACAACATCAAGCGGGTAGCCAAGCGGATCGTCGCCACAAAGCAGCGGGGTCACGACGTGGTCGTCGTGATCTCCGCGATGGGCGACACCACCGACGAATTGATGAGCCTCGCGCTGGAGGTGTCGCCGCTGCCGCCGCCGCGCGAACTCGACATGTTGCTGACGGCTGGCGAACGGATGAGTGCGGCGCTGCTCGCCATGGCGATCCACGATCAGGGCATGCATGCGCGTTCGCTGACCGGTTCGCAGGCCGGCATCATTACCACCGGAACCCATGGCAATGCCCGGATCATCGACATCACCCCCGGACGGATTACCTCTGCCCTGGACCGCAACGACATCGTGATCGTGGCCGGGTTCCAGGGCGTTTCGCAGGACACGAAGGATGTGACGACACTCGGGCGGGGCGCCTCCGATACGACCGCGGTAGCCCTCGCTGCCTCGTTGGGTGCTGATCACTGCGAGATCTATACCGATGTCGATGGGGTCTATACCGCTGATCCCCGTATCGTGCCAGGCGCTCGTCTTATCCCGAAGATCAACTATGAGGAAATGATGGAGATGGCGGCCTGCGGCGCCAAGATCTTGCATCTACGGTGTGTCGAGTACGCGCGCCGCGAGCACGTACGGGTGCACGTGCGGTCCTCCTTCACCGATAAGGACGGTACGTGGGTGCAGGAGCCGAAGGAAGGAACTGCAATGGAGCAGGCGATCATCTCCGGTGTTGTTCATGATCGAAGCGAAGCCAAGATCACCATTGTTGGTGTGCCGGACAGGGTGGGCGAGGCCGCGCGGATCTTTACGGCCGTCGCTGCCACCGACATCAACGTCGACATGATCGTCCAGAACGTTTCGGCCGTCGAGACCTCGCGCACCGACATTTCCTTTACTTTGTCCAAGACCGATGGCCCGACCGCCATGGCGACTCTGAACGCGCTCAAAGAGGAAGTCGGCTTTGAGCATGTGCTTTACGACGATCGAATCGGCAAGGTGTCGGTGATCGGCGTCGGGATGCGATCACATCCCGGTGTCACGGCGAAGTTCTTCTCGGCCTTGGCCAACGTCGGGGTGAACATCGAAATGATCTCCACGTCGGAGATCAGGATCTCGGTCGTTGTTGATCAAGACGATGTTGATCGTGCTGTGGTGGCGGCACATACTGCCCTGGGCTTGGACACTGGCGAAGAGGCGATCGTTTACGCCGGTACCGGCCGCTGAGCGCCGTTAGTAGCCTTCCTCGTCTTCCTTGTCGTCGAAAGTTGGCATGACAACCGGCCCATTTCCCGGCAAGCCTGGCGACATCTTAGCCGGCGCCAAGTCGCATGGTTTGGCGACATTTGCGCTTGTCACGCTGATCTCTGTGGTCCCTCGGGTGAGCCGAGCGAAAGCCGAGACGCACAGGTTGTCGGTCCCGTCCACCTGGACACCGACTACCGGGTCAGTATCGCTCATAGAAGACTTCCCGATGGTCGGGGCGTTGGTATATGCCAGCGTCACAACCAGCGTTCCCTCCGTGTCCGCAGGGGACCGCTCCGCTATGGCGCACTTCCGGTCACCATCGACATACACCGTGAGGGTGATCTTGGCGTCCACGCCGGGCGTGCTGGACGGCCCGGTCTTTGAGACGGGCTGCTGGGCGATGCCGCTCGTGCATGAGGTCACTGATTTACCCGTAGGGGTCGGATAACGCGGGGTCGTTCCGCTACCGGACCCACCCGTGCCCCCAGCCACGCCACCCGCCGCGTACCCCAGCAGGGCCAGGAACAACAAGAACAGGATGAATCCAAATGCGGCGTCGGTACCGTTGCTGTCAGCCATGCCCTGCCTCGATCGTTGCCGTGCAACACTTCTTAACCACGCTCTGCCCGGTTAAACCTCAGGCAAAACGATTGTTAACTGCGATTTGACTCGATCAAGCGAAGTGCGAAACCACTTTGATCATTGTGGGTGATCATGCACGGTGTCAAGTGCAGGACGATCCCGATACCTTAGCGCTATTACGCGAATGTCGCTCCAGCTGATCATCGGGGCGCGGTGATCATGTAAATGACTCCGCGTCCTTTACTATCACTTCGCGCCAGTTGCAACTGATGCCAAGTGATAGCAACTGATGCGGAGTGAGCTGGCAGCAGGCGCTTCGAGCATCTAGAAAACCCCTGGACCGGCTTTGGTACCTTCGAATAGTGATGCTCCGATGACGCCAGGGGATGTGGCATCGCCAGCTATCTATGAGGACCCGGGTAACCGAGTCCGCTCAACCTACCCACCTGGAAGCGATGCATTCTTCCGGCGCTGGGTCGCCTGCACTGTGGCTGGTGAGGCCGCCGGCTTTACCGTCGCCGCCGCACTGGCCGCGACTCAGGACCTTACCCACATGTCGGCGCTGTTGATCTTGCTCGGTGCTGGAGCGATCGAAGGGGCGCTGCTCGGCCGGGGCCAGGCGATGGCGATGAACAGATTGCAGCTGCCAGCGGCGATCCTTCGTCTTTGGCCAGTCGCCACGAGCGTCGCGGCCATGGTCGCGTGGTCCATCGGCCTGATTCCCAGCTCTCTGGAGCGGATCGCCTGGACGTCGTGGACGGCCTGGCTGGTGGCTGGCGTAATCGTCGTTGCCCTGCTCGCATCCATCCCGACGGCGCAGTTCATGCTGCTTCGCACCGCACTCCCCGGCGCGGGACGGTGGATCACCTTCAACGCCCTCGCCTGGCTGCTCGGGCTCAGTTGGACTTTTGGACCTCCTGCGCTGGTCAAACCCGACACCCCGGTCATTTCAGAGATCGGTGTGTACGCCATCGCCGGAGTGCTGATGGCAACAACGGTCGGGATCATTACGGGTTTGTGCTGGTTGAGCTGGCTGAAGCAAGGCAACGTACGGCCCGTAATCCGGGTTCCGGACTGAAGCCACCTCAGATCGCCGACCAACCACCGTCCGACGGCAGAATGGCTCCGTTGCCGTTCGCACAATCCAGGCGCAGCGGGCACTCCGGGTGCTGGCGTGGACGGAACGCTCCTCGCCATTCGGAAGGTGGCGGATGTGCCTGGAGTACGCCGTGGACTTGCCTCGCTGCTGTTCGACGCCTCCACCGACCACTGACGAGCCCATCACGCCGACTTGTCAGAATCTGAGCACCAAATATGGTCCTCAGATTCTGACAAGTCGGCGTCCGTCAGGGAGCCTCGTTTGCGTAGCCTTCCTCACGCGCGCGACGGATGAGTTCGGGATTCAACGGGCCCTCACCGACTGCCGCATCAACCTCCACCTCAGCGCCCGAGATGTGCTCGTGCATCCAGGGATCGGCCTCTTTCTCTGCCTCGACACCGTGGGTGGAAGTATGCGCGTCGCCGATGAGGCGCCGGCGCACCGCGTACACAATGAGGACCACCGCCCACGCGAGCAGACTCAGGATCAGCTGCGAGCGGGTGTCTGCGTTCCATCCCATAGCAATCAGGACGGCCACGATGGCGGCGGCGGTCAGCACAGTCAGCACCGGATAAAGCCACATCTTGACGATAAGCCGTTCGGGCGGCACCATTCGCCGCATCCGTAGCTGGGACAAGCAAATCAGCAGGTAGACGAACAAGATGATCGCGCCGGAGGAGTTGAGAAGGAACAGGAAAACGCGGTCAGGCGAGACGGCCGCGGCGATGACGCAGAGGAAACCCACCACAGTCGAGAAAAGGATCGCCCACAGTGGGACGCCCTTCCGGTTCAGCGTGAGCAGCCGCTCCGGTGCTTCGTTGCGGGCTGCGAGCACGAACAACATCCGTGATGCGGTATACAGCCCTGAGTTCAGGCAAGACAACACCGCCGTCAAAACGACGAAGTTCATGACCTCAGCAGCAAAGCCGATGCCCATCTGCTCGAACGCCGCGACGTAGGGAGACTCTCCTAGCTCGGTGGAGTTCCAAGGCAAGATCGTTGCCAGTAGGAAGATCGAGCCGACGAAGAAGATGATCACCCGCAGCACCACCGAGTTGGTCGCCCGGACGATAGCCCGCTCCGGCTCATCCGATTCTGCTGCCGCGATAGTGGCGATTTCGGCCCCCACCATGGAAAAGATCACGACCACGATGCCGGAGAACAGGGCACCGACCCCGTGCGGGAAGAACCCGCCGTTCGCGGTGAGGTTGGAGAAGTCCATGTCCTTGCCCGGCCACAAACCGAGAACGAACAATGAGCCGAGCACGATGAAGATCACGATCGTGGCCACCTTGACCCCAGCGAACCAGTACTCGAACTCCCCGTAAGAGCGGACTGAGTACAGATTCGTAGCAGTCATCAGCACCATCAAGATCAAGGAGAGCAGCCAGAGTGGCAGGGGAACCCAGCGCTGCAAGATGCCCGCCCCGGCGACTGCCTCAAAGCCCACGACGATGACCCAGAAGTACCAATACAGCCAGCCGACGGAGAAGCCAGCCCATCCGCCGAGGGACTGCCGCGCGTAATCGGCGAACGACCCGGTCGCCGGATTGGCGGCGGCCATCTCACCGAGCATGCGCATCACCATGATGATGAGCACACCGGTGAGTGCATAGGTGAGGAATGCGGCCGGCCCGACCTCGGCGATCACCGCGCCCGATCCGACGAATAGCCCGGCGCCGATCACGCCACCGATGGCGATCATGGCCAGGTGCCGCTGCCTGAGACCCTTCCCGAGTTGACCTTCCGAACCATGAGCCATTGCTACCTCCTGGCGGGGGATGTCGTTTGGGTTGCGCCTTGTCGACACGCTACCGCGTATTGACTGCTCTGCTCTAGAGCGCTGCTATCCACGTGTCGCTGGAACGACTTGGTGGCGCAGCACCCATGGTGGCCTATCAGTCCGGTGCTCGCTAAGCTGAAGCTGGACGCCGCTGTTGGCGAAGGACCGCTTGAGCCAACTCATCCGCTAGGTGCGCTCCCGAGTTCTATGCCAACGAGGGCAAGTGAGCATCGATCATGTGTCGTTGCACACCGCGTCGCGACAGAGCAGGAAACCGCAAGACCTGTGATATCGACGCATGGGAGGCACGATGGTCAACCGAGCGTTGTTGTGGGCGACGAACAACCCCCGCCTGCAGCACCAGATGACTGAAAACCGGATCGCTCGCCGAGTCTCGCATCGCTTCGTCGCCGGTGAACGACTCGACGAGGCCCTCGAGGTGGCAACCCAGCTCAATTCCGAGGGGATCGGCGCGATTCTCGATCTCTTGGGTGAGGGTGTGACTGATCTTGCCGGGGCCACCCATGCCATCGAGCAGTACGAGGAGGCGACCGACGCGATCGCCGAGCGGGGTCTGGACGCCACGATCTCGATCAAGCTCTCGCAGCTGGGTCAGACGGTGGATCGAAGCGCCTGCGTGGCGAACCTGAACGAGATTCTTGATCATGCCCAAAGTGTCGGCGTCCGGGTCGAGATCGATATGGAGGAGAGCGGCCTGGTCGCCGACACGCTCAGCCTTTTTCGGGAGGCGGTGACCAAGCATCCGGAGACGCGGCTCGCCATCCAGGCGGCCTTACGGCGGACTCCGCTTGACCTGGAGGCCATGGCATCGCTGAAACCACGGATCAGGTTGGTCAAGGGCGCCTATGCCGAACCGGTTGAGCTTGCGCAACAGGGCAAGGACGAGATCAAGGCGCAGTACAAATACCTCACCGACTGGCTGTTTCAATACGGTACTGATCCGGCATTCGGTACCCACGACGGCGAACTGGTCGAGTACGCGAAGCAAGCAGCGGTCAAGGCCGGCAAGGGACCCAAGGACTTCGAAATTCAAGTTTTGTATGGGATCCGGCGTGACCTTCAGCACGAGCTCACCAAGGCCGGCTACCGGGTTCGTGTCTACATACCGTTCGGTGAGGCCTGGTACCCGTATCTCACCAGGCGCATGGCAGAGCGGCCCAGGAACCTGTTCTTCTTCCTCCGCGCCGTCGTCGGCCGCTGAGCTTTTGTGAAGGGTGATTCGACATGATTGACGCCGTCACCGATGTTCCAACACCGGTCAATGAACCCCCGAACAACTTCGCACCAGGCAGCCCAGAACGCAACGCCCTCGAGGAGCGACTAAAGCAACTGGCGAGTGAGCGCGCAGAACTCACGCTGACAATCGGCGGTGAGCAGCGGCTTGGAGGCGGGAAGCCCATCGACGTCGTGCAGCCGCACCGCCAGGACGCCGTACTCGGAACGCTCAACAATGCCACGGCCGACGATGTCCGGCAGGCTGTTGATGCGGCCCGCGCCGCCGCTCCAGGTTGGCAGCGCATGTCGTATGACGACCGCGCCGCGATCTTCTTGAAGGCCGCTGAGCTGCTCGCTGGTCCCTGGCGTATGACGCTGGCCGCGGCCACCATGCTCGGCCAAAGCAAGACCTGCTACCAGGCCGAAATCGACACACCGTGCGAGCTGATCGACTTCTGGCGGTTCAACGTCTACTTCGGGCGGCAGATTCGTGCCGAGCAGCCGAGCAGCGCACCCGGTGTCTGGAATCGGTTTGATCACCGCCCTCTCGAGGGTTTTGTCTTGGCAATCACACCGTTCAATTTCACCGCGATCGCCGGCAACCTACCTACCGCGCCGGCCTTGATGGGCAACACCGTCTTGTGGAAGCCGGCGCCGACGCAACAGCTTGCCGCGCACTATACGATGCGGTTGTTGGAGGCGGCAGGTTTGCCGCCTGGGGTGATCAACATGCTGCCAGGAGATGGTCAGGCGGTCAGCGAGGTGGCGCTGACGCATCCGGATCTGGCCGGCATTCACTTCACTGGTTCTACGGCGACGTTCGGACATTTGTGGCGCTCTGTGGCTGAGAACCTCAGCACGTACCGTGCGTACCCGCGACTGGTCGGCGAGACTGGTGGTAAGGACTTCGTGATCGCTCACCCGTCGGCCGACGCCGATATTCTGCGCACGGCTCTGACGCGCGGCGCGTTCGAGTTCCAGGGCCAAAAGTGTTCAGCGGCGTCCCGGGCATACATTCCGCAGTCGATATGGTCGCGCCTGCGAGATGACTTCATCGACGAGGTGAACAGCTTGTCGATGGGCGATGTCACTGACTTCAGCAATTTCATGGGCGCGGTGATCGACAAGCGGTCCTTCGACCGGCTCAGCGGTGTGCTGGACCGGGTACGCGGCGAAGACGGCGTGGACATCCTGGCCGGCGGCACAGCCGATGACAGTGAGGGCTATTTCGTACGTCCCACGGTCGTACAGGCCGACAACCCGGCACATGACGTGTTCACCACCGAATACTTCGGCCCGATCCTCGGCGTGTTTGTCTACGACGACGCCGATTATGACGACGTGATTCGGCAGGCTGCCGACATCGCGGCGTACGGGCTGACCGGAGCGGTGATCGCCCAGGACCGCGCGGCAATCGTCGAGGCAATGGAAGTGCTGCGCTTCTCCGCCGGCAATTTCTACATCAACGACAAACCCACAGGTGCGGTGGTCGGACATCAGCCGTTCGGCGGTGCCCGGGCAAGCGGTACCAACGACAAAGCCGGGTCCATCTTCAACCTGCTGCGTTGGGTGTCACCGCGGTCGGTGAAGGAGATGTTCGTACCGGCCACGGATTACCGCTACCCACACATGGGGTGAAGCCGCAGTGCCATGAGCCTGAAATCCCTGCATTCACTAGGGGTGGGCGGGAACAGCAACGCCTGGCAGTTGCGGGTCCAGGCGTGGAACACCATAACTGATCTTGCTAAGCAGTTGTCGGATGCCACATTGGCACCTGATGGTCGTGCCAACCGAGAGCAAGAGCTAGCCCGCCTCATTGACTTCGTGGCTCCGCTGGAGAGCTATTGGGCAGATCCAGGACCGCAACGAATGAGTGAGCTGCGGAAGCTCGCCGCGGCTGGTGACTACGAAGTTCTGGGCAGTATCGCTGAGCCGATTGCTCGCGGCCTCGTTGGCGATCTCCGCTCGCCGCAGCGGCATCGTCCATCGTTCGACGTGCTCATGGTTGGCGACATTGGCTCCCAAGAAGAGGCAGCACTTGCCGAAGATCTTCGGGAGCCGCGGCGTCCCGATGATCCATTCAGCTACGAGCTCGTCTTCGTACGCAGCTTCGCCGACGCGATCATTGCCGTTGCAGTGAACGAGCGTCTGCAAGCCTGTGTGATCCGACCAGGGTTCCGGTTGCGCTCAGAAAATGACCTCCACCAGATTGATCAGGTAGTGCCGACATTCGATCTGAAGTCTCTCGAGGACATGTCCAGGATGCAGGCCGCGGAGTTGCTGGCGCAGCGCATCAGTGACCTGCGTCCCGAACTGGATCTCTATCTCGTCGGGCACGCAGCGATCGAAGCGATGACCGGCGAGGTCGACCACAGCTTCAGTCGCGTGTTTCTCCGCCAGGATTCCTTCGAGCTGCACCTGTCGATTTTGCGTAATGTCGCTGACCGCTATCAGACACCGTTTTTCACCGCATTGCGGGAATACAGCCGGCAACCCACTGGGGTATTTCACGCACTGCCGATCTCCCGGGGAAAGTCGATCGTCAACTCGCCGTGGGCCTCCGACATGGTCGACTTCTACGGTATGAATATCTTCCTCGCCGAGACGTCGGCCACATCTGGTGGTCTTGACTCGCTCCTCGAACCAGTGGGTCCGCTCAAGAAGGCGCAAGATCTGGCTGCTCGTGCTTTCGGTGCCCAGCGCACCTTCTTCGTCACCAACGGCACCTCAACGGCAAACAAGATCGTTGCCCAGTCGATCATCACTCCGGGCGAGATCGTGCTGGTGGATCGCAACTGCCATAAGTCTCACCATTACGCGCTCATGCTGGCTGGAGCAGAGGTCAACTACCTCGATGCGTACCCGTTGGACCAGTTCTCGATCTATGGCGCGGTACCGCTGGAAGTGATCAAGCGCCAGCTGCTGGCGTACCGGCGAAGCGGCCGACTTGATCAAGTGAAGATGCTTGCACTGACCAATTGCACATTCGACGGCATCGTCTACGACGTTGAGCGGGTCATGGAGGAGTGCCTCGCGATCAAACCCGATTTGGTCTTTCTTTGGGACGAAGCCTGGTTCGCCTTCGCCCGCTTCCACCCGTTGTATCGGCAACGCACTGCGATGGCGGTGACTCAGCGGCTGCGGCGACGCTTCCGTGATCCGGAGTACCGCGCGCGGTATGCCACACAGGCCGCGGCCCTGGCCGACGCCGACGACGAGACCTGGCTTCGCACTCGGCTCCTGCCCGATCCCGACAGAGTCCGTTTGCGGGCGTACGCGACGCAGTCAACACACAAGACGCTCACCGCATTGCGTCAGGGCTCCATGATCCACGTCTTCGACGAGCTTTTCGGCCACCGCAATGAGGAGGCTTTTCGCGAGGCGTACATGACCCATACGTCCACCTCGCCCAACTACCAAATTCTGGCGTCCCTAGACGTAGGGCGTCGACAGGTCGAGCTTGAGGGCTTCGAGTTGGTCCGTCGGCAGCTGGAGATGGCGACAGCGTTTCGGGACGCGGTTCAGAATCACAGCGGCCTCAGCCGACATTTTCGGATTCTCACGGCGGAGGACCTCATCCCGGCTGAATACCGACGCGAGGTGTCCGATCAGGAGGATATGACGGGGCTCCAGCAGGCGTTCGAACAGGACGAGTTCGTGCTCGATCCCAGCCGCATCACCCTCGACATCGGTCTCACCGGAGTGGACGGCGACACCTTCAAGCACACCTACCTCATGGATCGCTACGGAATTCAGGTCAACAAGACCTCCCGCAACACCGTGCTGTTTATGACCAACATCGGGACTACGCGGAGCTCTGTTGCCTACCTGCTCGAGGTCCTCATCAAGCTGGCGCACGAACTCGACGACGAAGTCGGGCGCATGGGACCCCTCGATCGGCGAGCTCATGAGTTGCGAGTACAGGTCCTCACCAGTCAGCCGCCGCCGCTCCCCAACTTCTCCGCCTTCCATCCACGCTTCCGGGGCGACCCGAACGGAAACACTCCAGAGGGCAACCTGCGTGAGGCCTTCTTCCTCTCCTACAACGAGCGGATGTGTGAATACCTCACCGGTGATGAAGCCGAGGCGCGGCTCGATGAGGGCCGGGATGTCGTCTCGGCGACATTCGTAACTCCGTACCCGCCCGGGTTTCCGATCTTGGTGCCCGGACAGATCATCAGCCGTGACATCTTGGAGTTCATGCGCGCTCTCGACACCCGCGAAATTCACGGTTACCTAAGTGGGCTGGGTTATCGAGTTTTCACTGAGGAGGCGCTCCTCTAGGGCGCAGCGGCCTCGTGCGCCCTGATCCTGTCGAGGGTGCCTGCCGCCGCCTAATGGTGCATGCGTTTCTCCGCACACGGCCACAAATGCCACCGGATCTGCTGTCTGCTGGCTGCGTTCCTCCGCACAACCACGAGCGAAGCCGGTGGGACAGGCGGGGTCGTGAGAATGGTGGTCGGTTGCGGGCAGCGGATCACCATCGGTCGGTCTTCCTACGTTGTTCCGAACCAGGCCACGAATGAGGGCCTTTGAGGCCGTTTTGACCTGCCTTCGTGGCTTTGTGCGGAGAAACGACGCGGTGATTGGGGATTTCCAGCCATCAATGTCACAAGCGCGGCCGGATCGGTCCCTGCTTCTCTGCGAGCTGGAGCTAATTCGTTGCAGCAGCGGTTCTCGTACCGGTGACTACGTGTCTATTTCACATAGCGCAGCGGCTCGAGTACCGGCGGCTCTGCGACCGGCTCACTTTCATACAGCCCGCGTACGCCATCGATGTATTGACGAGCGTGCGCGGTCAGTCCTTCGGCGGTTTGCATCCGGCCCTTGGTGACGAGGATGCCTAGGTCGGCTCCCTGGAAGCGGTAGTCGCCGGCGCCATAGACACGCATAAAGAACGCCTCATCCTCGTGAGTCACCTCGTGCCAATCATGAGACACCCGGATGAAGTTCAGCGAACCATCGTCATTGAGGTGGTATGTGCCGGTCGCAGGGGCTGCGAGGATCCGTTCCACCACATCATTGGGTTCCTTCATGATCAACTGTGCCCAGATATCTACAGCCGCCAGTTCCCGCCAGCGGTCGTTGATCTCATCCACGTCGATCACGAAGTCGACGTCCATGTACTCCAGCAGGTGGAACAAGAACAACGGAATGTCGGCGTACGCCCCGGCCGTCACGTTGGTCATGGACGAGACTCCGGAGATACGCGGATTGAGTTCGCCAAGGTAGACCTCATCGGTATCAAGATCGACAAGTACGTCGACCTCAAAGAAGCCGGTATATCCTTCATCCCCAAGCCGCTGCCCGAGCCGACGTACCAGGTCGATGGCATGCCGGCGTTGATCATCAGAAAGCGCCTCCGGGAAAAGATCATTCCCGCACCAGCCGCCCTGGTATGGGGTGAGTTCCGGATAACCGGTCAGGTCAGTCATAAAAGGCCCGACGATTGTGCCGCGGCGGGTCAACACCGCCTCCACCGCGGCCGCCTTATTGTCGATGCGCTTCATCACCTTCGCCTGCTGACCGACGATGTCGTCGGCGTAGGTCGACCAATCGCCGGGCGACTTGATGAAGAACGTCGTCTTGCCGGAGTCGCCGTACGGCGTCTGCACGACAAGATCAGTACCCAGTCCCGCATCGGTCGCGACCCTGACGAGGGTGCCCCAGGAGTCGACCTCCACGAGCACGTTCGGCACGCTCGGTGCTCCGGCCTCGTTGCCGAGCTGGGTGGTGACGATCTTGGAGTCGAGCCGCCGCCGCAGCTCATGCCGCGGCAAGATCAATTGATAGCCCTTCTCCTGACAGATCTGCTCGGTCTCTTCGTCGAAGAACACCATGGCGATCTTGGGCCGTCCCCCACGGGAGGCCAGGAACGCCTGGACCTCGGCATCACGCAGCAGGTAGTTGTTGATGTCTTCGCTGCTCTCGAACTCCACGTACGGCTTTGATCTTGGGCTGAACACCCGCGGGTGGGCACCATCCCAGGAGTCGTAGTAGGTGACGTAGTAGAAGTTGCGCACCCAGCGATCGACGCCCAGCAGATTGAATGCGGTAGGCCCAAAGAAATAGACGGGCTGGGTGTTGGTTCGGAAGAAGCCACGGATCTCCGAAATACCGTTCAGTCGCCGCCGAGCATCAGTTGGGGCAGGAAACTCGGGTTCGGTCATCTCGCCCTCCGCGTCTATTCAGGTGTTACCGCTATTGGTAGAGCGCTGCAGTCATCAGCCTAGTGAGGACTACTGATCTGTGCCATTGCGTGCGGGGCGTGCCCGAGCGGAGCCAGTGGCAACTCCTGGCAGCTTAAGTCCAGGTACGCCGTACCGTTCCTGATGTAATGGCAAATCGGCTAGCACGGCACCCATGGCATCAAACATCCGGAGGGTGTCATGCAGCATCGTGGGCGATTGCGCGGTGGGCCAAGAAGACAACTTGACCCCGACGATATGGGTGCCGCGGTTCACGTAAACCATCTGCCCGTTAATTCCCAGGCAAAGCAGCACGTCCCCATGGTCGCGAGGCACAAACCAGAACTGATTTCGATACCAACCGCCTGGAAGGTACGGCTCAGATGCCGAGCTCCGAAACGCGGCGCGGATATCCGGATCCACTTTCCAAGATCGCTCCAGCCAGGCGTTTGGCACCACCTGGTGATCATTTGCGGAGCCGCCGGCGAGCAACATGGCGCCGAAGCGGGCGACGTCTTGCGCGGTAGCGCAAACGCCGCCGTCGTGGATCGCGGTACCGATGAAATCGCAGGTGATCTCGGCGTCGAATCTGGCACCTAGTGGGGACCAGATCAGTTCGGAGATCAGGTCTGCCATTCGGGTGCCCGCGGCGCGTTCACACACCCATCCCAGGACGTCGGTTTCGCAGGAGCGATAGTTGAAGGCGCCGCCGTGTTCTTCGCGGTCCTTGAGGGTCGTCAAGTATGCGTACATGCCGTGCCGGACATCTTGATCATGGGAGATGGGACGCCAGCCCATCGCCTGCTCGATCACGCGCACATCTGCATTGCGGTCGGTGTAGTCCTCGTTGAATTTCACACCCGATCGCATGTCGAGAAGATCTCTGACCGTTGCTCCGTCGTACCCGGTGGCTACCAGTTCAGGGATGAAATCGGTGACCTTTCGGTCTGTGTCAAGTTCCCCGCGAACTTCGAGGTTTGCCACCACACAACCCACGATGGACTTCGAAATCGACATCACCAGATGTGGCGTGTCGGTTTTGGTCTCGCCCAGATACCGCTCCAAAACCACCTTGCCTCGGTGCAGCACGACAATGGCATCGGTGTAGGTATTCGCGAGCACATCCTCGACGTTGCCATCGCGGTCGTCCACCAGATGTACGGGCACGTCACCGAGCGGTTGGTGATCGACTTCCAGCGGCCAAACCGGTCCCGAGCCTCGCGAAATCCGCTGGGTCGGGACCACTTCACGTAGGTGAGAAAAGGACCAGCGGTTGTACGGAGGCTCCTGCCAATTGCCGAGCGTCACTCTGGCGGGTTCGGGTGGCGGAACCCCGTGCATGAGCATCCCCTGAGGTTAGCCGCCGTCCTCGCTCGGATCCGGCACTCCGCATCAATAACTTGGCCTCCGCATCAGGTACACATCTGATGCGGAGTGCAAGCAAGTGATGCGGAGTCCCTCAAATACCGGCGTTATAAATGCAACCCCGGCACCAGCTCTGTGTCAAGGATCACTTGACAAAGCAACCCTTGTCAGGGGAACCTTGACAGCATGAAGACAATGACCTTTTACGGAATACGTGAGCTCGTCCCGGGTCCTCGGTGGCGACAACTGTTCGACGCCACCTGGAGCGGATACCGGAACTGGTACTTCAGCGAAGGCGAATCAACACGACCATCGCTCGAGGTGGCACGTCGAATGCTCACGCGATATATGACCGAGTTGACTCCGACATGGGAGCGACTCGTGGACCTCACCGACGGGGAAGAGTCGGCCGCACGCATGCTCAGCCTGTACGACCCGCCGGCATTCTTGTCGGCATGCTCGCAGCTCGCCCTCACCGGCGATACACCCATGCTGATCCGCAACTACGACTATTTGCCGGACCTTTGTGAGCGTGTGGTGTTTTCCAGTGCGTTCACCGGACGCCGAGTGATCGGCTCCAGCGATTGCCTCTGGGGCCTGCTCGACGGCATGAACGACGCAGGGCTCGCTATCTCGCTCGCCTTCGGCGGTCGCCGCGGCGTCGGTGAGGGCTTCGGCATCCCGCTGATCATCCGCTACGTCCTTGAGGTTGCCGACAGCCTGAGCGAGGCGGTGACTGTGCTGTCCCGGGTGCCGGTCAACATGGCGTACAACCTCACGATCATGGACCGCAACGCCGATTCGGCGAGCGTGTTTGTGGCACCTGGCGCCGAGCCGGAAGTGTTTGCGCATTGCGCCGCCACGAACCATCGAGGCGTGGAGCCGGAGGATGTTGATCACGCTCGGCGCTTCCGCAGCGTGGAGCGGCAGCAGGCGCTTTTTGCCCTGCAGGCTCGTAACCCAGATCCAGACACCGCCGTGTCGGCGTTCCTGCGGCCGCCGCTACACAACACCGAATATGCGCAGGGCTTTGGGACCATGTACACGGCCGCGTACCGTCCCAGCGACGGTGTGGTCGACTATGTCTGGCCCGGCTCCACGTGGCGGCGCGGATTCGACTCGCCCGACGGCACGCATGAGGCGATCTTTCCCGCGCTCACTTGACCTACGCCGAGCTGATCCACAACCTTTGCAGTATGTGGAGTCGGGAGGACCTCGCTCACGCGACACCGAGCGAGTTGGCCGATGTTGCTGAGACGAGCATGCGGCTGCTCGCGGAAAGCGACGATCCCGCCGCCTTCGGATATCTGTTGCAGCTGACCCGCCTAAACGGCGAGTGCCTGGGGCTCGCCGCTCGCACCCTGGCTCAAGAGAGCTCCTGGTCACAAGTGGCCAATATCGCTGGGACGAGCCGCCAGGCCGCGTGGGAACGATGGTCCGGCCGCTGACCCAGGGGTCGGACCACATCGTGCCGCTGATCTTCGATGAGGTCACCCCGCTGGCGATGTCGGCAAACGTCGCGATCATCGGCGGCGGGATCATGGGTACCAGCATCGCCTTCCATCTCGCCGAGGCAGGTGTTCGCGACGTTGTGGTGATCGAGCGGGGCACTTTGGGCTCGGGCTCGTCGGCCAAGCCCCTTGGCGGCGTACGGGCAACGTTCTCCGATCCCGGCAACATCCAGCTTGGTCAGCGCAGCCTCGAGATCTTCGAGCAGTTTCACGAGTTATTCAAGATCGACATCGGGTTGCGGCAGGTCGGCTACTTGTTCCTGTGTCGTAACGAAGCCGAACTGGCTGCGCTGGAGAACGCCACGGGTGTCCAGAACGGCCTCGGCTGCTCGGCGCGCATGGTAACTCCAGATGAGGCCGTCATGATAAATCCGCTGCTTCGGCGGGCAGCGCTCCTCGGCGCCTCGTTCTCTCCGCGCGACGGCTATTCCGAGCCGTCGAAAGTTGTCAAGGCGTACGCCAAGGCCGCCACAGAGCTCGGCGCAGCTTTCCATCAGCACACTGAGGTCTTAGACCTTCAAAAGTCGGCAACAGCGACCCACGAGATCCACACGAGCCGCGGAATGATCATGGTGGACACAGTGATCATCGCGGCGGGCGCATGGTCGCAGAAGATCGGCAAAATGGTTGGGGCGTACCTGCCTGTTGAACCAGTGAGGCGTCAGATCGGCATCACCGAGCAGCCGGCAAAGCCCTATCCCACCGTGCCGTTCACGCTCGATCTCTCAACGACGCTGTACTTCCACAACTATCGAAACGGCATGCTCCTCGGTATCTCGAATGCTGACGAGGAGCCAGGCTTCTGCCGGGAGTTCTCGTACGGGTGGACGACGGCGTTCGACCAGGCCGCCGAAATCATCGCACCGTCCCTCGCGCACGTTCCCCTGGTGGGCGGTTGGGCAGGTCTTTATGAGAACACCCCCGACCACAACGCGTTGATCGGAAAGGCCGAGCACCTCGACGGGGTGTTCTATGCCACCGGATTCTCCGGGCACGGGTTCTTGCAAGGTCCCGCCGTTGGTGAGCTGATGCGCGACCTCTATCTGGGACGCGAGTCGTTCATGGACCCGACCTCGTTCAGCGCTAGGCGTTTTGAGGGTGTTGAAGCAGCCAGAACCGAGATTCACATCATCTAGGACATCAACAAGAAAGGCTGAATCGTCCGCAACTCGCTAACGTGCTTGTGACATGGGAGCAGCTGAGTTAAGCGGGCCAGCCGACGACCGCGAGGTAGAGGAACCCAACCCTGATCGGCTCATGCAGGCAACCTCGGTTGCCGTGGTTGCCGCGGCCCTGGTTGTGTGGTGGCCGGCGTTCGCCTTAGGCGCGTACGGTGTCGTTTTCTTCCAGCAGTTCCTGGCGCTATGGGTCGCCTCAACCGCCATTTTCCTGGCAAGTCTGGCGGCTGATCGACGCGCTCGCGTCTCTTGGCCGCGGCGGTTGGCGCTCCTCATTCCCACTCTCTGGGTGCTGCTCGCCTTTGCCCTTCCCGAAGGTGTAACGCGGCCCTGGTCGCGAGTGCTGTTCTACCTTGCTATCGCGCTCACTCTGGGGGGAGCGCCTTTCCTGGCTGCGCTGCTGCTGCGGGTGACGATCTCGGGATACGAAGAGATACCGCCCAGGCGCCGGCTCATCGGCGCGGCCGTTGTGGTGATTGTGGCCATCGCATCGTTTGGACTCGGCCAGTTCAACAACCGCTTTCTCACCTGCAATGACTTCATCGTTAGTGGCAACGACACCCCCGTGGCTGTGCTGAGGGTCACGGCCACTTAGGCAGCCGGTAGCGCTGGCCAGTGATCGTCGGGCTGGCTGGCGTGACCGGCGATCCAGGAGCAAGGTAGCCGTGTGGGGAGCGACGCATGTGCAGACCGACGGCACGGAGCTGAAGAGGAGTCCGGCCAGCTCGGGCTAGCTGGTCAGCTCTCCGATTTGGTTGTTATTGACCTTTCGCGGGCCGTGGCTGGGCCGCACGCAGCCATGCTGCTCGGTGATCTTGGAGCGAAAGTGATCAAGATCGAACGACCTGGCCATGGTGACGAGGCGCGCGGCTGGGGACCGCCATTCGTGGTCGGCGTCGATGGCAAGTCGGCGTCTACCTACTTCCTCGCTGCCAACCGCAACAAGATGTCCATCACGCTCGACTTGAAGGACGCCGACGATATGGGCCGGCTGCGCCAATTGCTGGCGACAGCGGATGTGCTCATCGAGAACTTCCGTCCGGGCATCCTCGCCAGACTCGGTCTTACCGATCAGGAACTGATGGCGCAGAATCCGCGTCTCGTCGTGCTGTCGATCAGCGGATTTGGACACGACGGTCCCGAATCCGGGCGTCCAGGCTATGACCAGATCGCCCAAGGCGAGGCCGGTCTTATGTCGGTGACCGGTTCCGGCTCGGACGATCCACAACGTGTGGGCGTGCCGATCGCTGATCTGCTCGCCGGCACCTATGGCGCGTACGGTGTCCTCGCGGCATTGCATGAGCGAAGCCGTACCGGCCGCGGGCAGATCGTGCGGACATCACTTCTGGCCGCCGTCGTTGCGTCGCACGGCTATCAAGGGACGGCCTGGACTGTCGGAGGTGTGCGGGGTGAGGCCCGCGGTAACCACCATCCATCGATTGCCCCGTACGGGCTGTTTCGTTGCGGCGACGGCGCTATCCAGATCGCCTGCGGCAACGATGCCCAGTGGCGGAGGCTCAGTAGCGCCTTCGGTTTGGAGGGTGACGAGGGACTGGCCACCAACCCGCAACGAGTCGAACGCCGTACCGATGTCATCAGGATCCTCGAATCAGCTTTTTCTGCCCTGACCGCGGCCGAAGTGCTCAGCCGCCTGCAGACTGCAGGTGTCCCAGCCGGGCGCGTACGGAGCATAGATGAGGTTTATGCGTGGGAGCAGACCTTGTCACAGGGCCTTGTCATTGACGTTCACCACGCCGCGCTCGGACCGATCCAGCTGCCTGGCTCACCGCTCCGCTTCTTCGTGATCAACGGCGATGAGGAGGTCGAGACAACACGCCAGCATCACGAGCCGCCGCCAGTCCTGGGAGCCCATAACGCCAACGTTGACGCCTTGCTGGGTTCGGACACACCAACGCAACTGTGAGCCAGGGGGCTGTGATCGGGACTGCTTCTCCACTCTCGCAGAATGGGGTCGTGCTGGATGTCGCGTTGCCAGAGGACTCTGGTCTGCCCGTGTTGACGCGGTCGTTCGCGGCATGCCTAGCGTCGGCGATCGAGATTCCAGTCGCTCGGCTGCCGCTGCCGCCGCAGGAGCTGCCCGGCGCGGTCGCTCGGTGGCGGAGCTGGCTGGCCGGGAAGGGACTTGGCTTGGTGCCCATCGCCGATGCTCCCAAGTTCAATTGGCCTGGTTACTGGATAGCCCTTCTCGGCACACAACCTGAGCAAACCGATGGGCAGAATCAGATAGCTGCGCTCATGTTCGGCACCCCGTCGGGAGTGGTTCTCAGCCCACAAGATTCGAGTCTGCTTGGGCATGCTTCGCTCGAGCTCCCGGTGCAGAAGGGTTATGTCATCGCAAACTTCGATCCCGCCCTTCCGGCTCCGGTCGCGCTCCCACCCCTTCGCGGAACGGTCGAGGCGATCGCTATCGCGGCGACGGCCACCGGGCCGATGCGATTGATCGAAGAGGCGCAGGCGCTGGCCGGACGCGGCTTGCAAGGAGACCGGTACGCCGCCAAGGCTGGCACGTTCACACCGTCGGGCAGCCGCGGATATGGCTACGACCTGACTCTCATCCAAGCGGAGGTGCTCGACGATCTAGTGCTGGACGACGATCGGCGGCTCGGCTATGCGGAGGCGCGGCGCAATCTGATTACCCGCGGTATCGACTTGAACGCGCTCGTTGGGCGGCGGTTCAAGGTCGGTGAGGTGGAGTGCGTCGGTCAGCGGTGGTGCGAGCCTTGCGCCCACCTCGAGCGGCTCACCACCAAGGGCGTGCTCCGCGGGCTGATCCACCGCGGCGGCCTACGTGCCGACATCCTCACCGACGGCTACATCCGCGTAGGATCCGCCATCGAAACCACTGGCGGACCGGCTTAGCTGATACCTCCCTGGACAGCGACCGCAATGGCGAGCCAGGCGACCACCGCGACCGCGCCGACGCCGATCATGATTAGCGCTTTGACGGCTGAAGGATCCACGTACGGGCGACGACCAAGTTGACTACGAGGCCTAGCGCTCTCGTGAACTCCACTCCGCATCACTTGCTAGGACTCCGCACCAGCTGCAGCTGATGCGAAGTCGGAGTACGTGATGCGGAGTGGCGTCACCGGCGATGTCCAGCCGTTGATGATCCGCATGCCAACGTCAGGCGCATCGAGGGTGACCACTGTCGCTGCCAAGGTTGATGGCCGCAGAATCGGCTGTCCATCTTCGCGAAGGCCGTCAAGATGGAATTTGATGGCTTCACTTCCAGGCAGGCGCCAGCTACATCGTCTCCGGACGTGACCTGCTGACCCGTTACGCGTCGAGAACATGGCAAACAGCGAGAGAAGATACTTCCATGACCCAGACCGCTACCACAATCAGAACAACTATTCCCGAGCGGATGCGCGCCAGCGTGCTGACCGACGTCAAGACACTCAGCATCGAGCAGGTGCCCACGCCTCCGATGGCCAGCGACGAGGTGCTGGTCGAGGTGGCTGCTGTAGGCGTATGCGGCTCCGATACTCACTACTACCGGCATGGTCGCATCGGCGACTTCGTTGTCACCGGTCCCCTGATCCTCGGCCATGAGCTGTCGGGGCGGATCGTCGCTGTCGGCGAGGAGGTGCCGCAAAGTCGGGTCGGTGAGCGGGTGGCCATCGAGCCGCAGAAGAACTGCCGGAAATGCCGGGAATGCCGCGCCGGCCGCTACAACCTGTGCCCCAACATGGAGTTCTACGCCACCCCGCCTATCGATGGCGCGTTTGCGCAGTACTGCGTAATCAGAACCGAGTTTGCCCATAAGGTGCCGGACTCGATGTCGGACGAGTCCGCGGCCCTGCTGGAGCCGCTATCGGTGGCGGTGACCACGATGCGCAAGGCCAAGATCGTCCCTGCCTCGAGCATTCTGATCGCCGGTGCGGGACCGATCGGCATCATCTGCGCTCAGGCCGCACGGGCATTCGGTGCGTCGGAGATCATCGTCACCGATTTGGTGGCGGAGCGCCGAGAGAGGGCCCTGCGTTACGGCGCCACCCGCGCACTCGATCCTCGTGAGACCGACGTCGCAAACGCCGGTCTCGACGTCAACGCGTTCGTTGACGCGAGCGGTGCGCCGCCTGCGGTGATGTCGGGCATCAAGGCCGTACGCCCCGCCGGAACCGCCGTACTGGTGGGTCTTGGCTCGTCGGAGATGGCTCTGCCTGTGGAGCACATTCAGAATCTTGAGATCACTGTGACTGGCATCTTCCGCTACACCGACACCTGGCCGGCCGCCATACACCTAGTGGCCAGCGGCCAGGTTGATCTTGATTCTCTTGTCACAGGCCGGTTTGGCCTCGAGCATGCGGCTGAAGCGCTCGAGAGTGATGTCGACCCGAACAGCCTCAAGTCGGTTGTCTATCCCAATGGGCTACCAGGATGAGACACCGGGTCTAACAACTGATCCGCGAACTGCAACCAATCGGCTCGTGACTTAGGCTCGCTGCTGCCCGCGCAGGGGGTGCCGCTGGTTCGACTCCGCCTATTTCATTGTGCTGCTCGGGTTAGCCGCTACCGGCCTCATGCTCCATAGGCCT
>Ga0307416_100000283_pt1 | contig 26909 bp, 26 predicted proteins | sample DK1Cmetagenome_2_FD_203821 | JGI IMG/M metagenome (GOLD analysis project Ga0307416, IMG submission 203821) | Maize rhizosphere microbial communities from greenhouse at UC Davis, California, United States - DK15-C-3 | ecosystem: Host-associated > Plants > Roots > Rhizosphere > Soil | place...
TGGGGACCCACCAGCCGAAGCTGATCCCGGTCAGCAGGTTGGCATGCAGGAAGCCGGCCAGGTCGTTGGCCCGCCGGGAGCGGAAGAGCTGCCGGTGGCCGGCGTCGTGGCCGATGAAGGCGACCTGAGTGAACACAAGCGCCAGATACGCGGCGGTCACAAGCTGCCACCACGACTCGCCAATGACGGCGAAGGTCACCCACCCGACGGCCAGCAAAGCCAGGTTGAGACCGATCTTGCCCGCGTACCAGCCGTGCCGGCGCTCCAGCAGGCCGGCCTGCTTGATCTGCCGCGACAGCTGGGTGTACTCACGCCAGCGGCCGGCGGGGGCCGGCACCCGTACGGCCGTTGCTTCCTGCTCCGGGCTCATGCGGCTCCTGTTCGTCGCTGGCCGGACGCGAGCACCCGGCGGCGGCGGTTGCCGCTCGGGCGCCGCCGGTCGGCGGCCTGATGGCGCTGCGGGCCCGTGGGCAGGGGCGAGGTGGTCACCTGGGCGCGCCGGTGCAGCTGGGCGACCTCGCTGGTCTGCTCGGGCAGGACCAGGGTGATCACGGTGCCGGCGGCGCCGGCGCGGGCGGTGCGTCCCGAGCGGTGGAGGTAGGCCTTGGGCTCGGCCGGCGGGTCGAAGTGCACCACCAGGTCGATCCCGTCCACGTGGATACCGCGGGCGGCGATGTCGGTGGCCACCAGCACCGGGACCGTGCCGGCGGCGAAGGCGGCCAGGGCACGGGCTCTGGCCGGCTGGGCCAGGTTGCCGTGCAGGGCGCCGGCCCGGACCCCGGCGCGCTCCAGCTGCCACGCCAGCCGGGCGGCGCGGTGCTTGGTGCGCACGAACACCAGGGTCCGGCCGGGGCGGCCCGCGAGCTCGGCCGCGACCGCGACCTTGTCGGTCGCCTCGACCGTGCGGACCTGGTGGTCCATCCGGGCGGCCGACGCCGCCGTCGGGGCGACGGTGTGCCGCACCGGGTCGGTGAGATAGCGGCGGACCAGGGTGTCGACCTGCCCGTCGAGGGTGGCCGAGAACAGCAGCCGCTGCCCGCCGGGCGGCACGCGGTCCAGCAGCGAGGTGACCGCGGGCAGGAAGCCCATGTCGGCCATGTGGTCGGCCTCGTCGACGACGGCGACGGCGACCGCGTCCAGCGAGCAGGCACCCTGGCCCAGCAGGTCCAGCAGCCGCCCAGGGGTGGCCACGATGATGTCGACGCCGCGCCGCAGCCGCTCGACCTGCCGGCCGAGCGACACCCCGCCGTAGACGGCCAGCAGCCGCACGCCCAGGATGGCGGCCAGCGGGACGAGCTCGTCATGGACCTGGTCGGCCAGCTCCCGGGTCGGGACCAGCACCAGGCCGCGGGGCCGGCGCGCCTGGCGCCTGCCGCTCCCGGTCGCGGTCCGGACCAGCAGGGGCAGCCCGAAGGCGAGGGTCTTGCCCGAGCCGGTCTCGGCCCGGCCGAGCACGTCACGGCCGGCGAGGGCGTCGGGCACGGTGCGGGCCTGGATCGGGCGCGGGCTGGTGATGCCTCGGGCCGCCAGGGCCGCGGTCAGGGTCGTGGGCACGCCGAGCTCGGCAAAGGAGCTTCCCGGCGCGGTGGATGAAGGAGTCGGGGTGGTAGGGGTTGCAGGCAAGTGCGAACGACACTCCGTTCGGGATAGGTAGAGTCTTGTCAGCCCCTGCGGGGGGGCGCTGCCCGCCGTGGGGTCGCGGGCGACGAGATGGTGGAGGCCGACCCGGGCAGACGGCGCCTGACGTTGAGGCGACGCAGGTTGGCGGCCTGCTGGAGCTGCTCGGCGAGGTTGTCGAGCAGGCTGGTGGCGGGCACCGCGGGCTCGGCCGCCAACCGTTCGATCAAGCCGTCCACCATCACGTGGGCGAGCCGTTCGATCTCAGGGTCGACGGTCGCGACCGGCTGGTCGGGCAACATCCTGGGGGTGCCACCGAGACGGGCCATGCTCGGATCAACTCCTCGCTGGTGGTGGCCGGTCGCCGGCCGTGGAGGGGTGGTGCCGGTGGGCCTCGGTCCGGCTGGCCAGCTCCAGCTGCTCGGCGAGGGCCGGGCTCACCGACCGCAGCACCAGCTCGCCACCCTTGCGGCGGGACCAGGCCGACACCCGGGCCAGGACCTCGACCCCCGCGGAGTCGATCAGGATCATCCCGCGCAGGTCGAGCACGATGTGATGGTGCCCGTGGCCGATCAGATAGCTGAGGTACTCCCAGAGCTGACTGGCGGTCCGGGAGTCGATGTCGCCGCGCACGGTGACGATCGCGTTGCTCTCCGACAGGGTGGTGGCGGACTGCAGCAGTGGGGCCATCGCGGCCTCCTCTACGAGGTGGCGACCGCCCGCACGTTGGTCGCCTGGGGGCCCTTCTGGCCCTGGGTGATGTCGAACTCGACGGCCTGGCCTTCCTGCAGCGAGCCACCATCCTGGATGGCGCTGGCGTGGACGAAGACGTCGTTGCCGGACTCGGGCTGGATGAAGCCGTAGCCCTTGTTGGCGTTGAACCACTTCACGGTTCCAACAGTCATGCTGGTTGTCCCTCCCTCCGTTGCCTCGGAGGTATCGATCATGCCGGCGCCCGGTGGGCGCGAGCGGCAGAGGGACAAGCTCGACCGTGAACGACCAGGTCAACCGTGAACCTGTGCTCCCTTGAGGGTAGCGGCTACGGCCATCGACCGCTACCAGGCGGGTGGAGCGAGCCGTACATGTCTTGAAGTGGGGCATTCCGCCAACTAGATTCGCAGGCCGGGGTCGGGAGCGGGTCAAGGGAGGCAGCGGTGAGCTCGGTGCGCTTGCGAGGTGCCGCGGGTCGGCTTGGTGCGGTGGTGCTGGCGGTGGCGGTCCTGGCGGTGGCCGCCCCGGCCGGGGCGGCGGACCGGTTCACCCCGGGGTCGGCTGGGCTGGGCGATCCCTTCTTCCCGCTGGCCGGCAACGGCGGCTACGACGTGGCCCACTACTCGCTCCGGCTCCGCTACGACCCCGCGACCCGGCACCTGGACGGCGCGGCGACCATCCGGGCCACCGCCACCCAGAACCTGTCGCGGTTCGACCTGGATCTCCGTGGCTTCAAGATCACCCGGCTGCTGGTCAACGGGCGGAGGGCGTCGTTCACCCGGCGAGGGCAGGAGCTGGTGATCACGCCGGCGGCGGGGCTGCCGGCCGGGAAGGCGTTCACGGTCGCGGTCGGCTACGCCGGCACGCCGACCGTGGTCACCGACCCCGACGAGTCGATCGAGGGCTGGGTCCCCACCGACGACGGGGCCTTCGTGGTCAACGAGCCGCAGGGGTCGCCGGGGTGGTACCCGGTCAACGACAACCCGCAGGACAAGGCGACCTACACCTTCCGGGTCACCGTGCCCAAGGGGCTCACCGTGATGGCCAACGGCGTGCTGGTGTCGCGGACCTCGGCCGGCGGCCGGACAACCTTCCTGTGGCGCGAACGCCTGCCGATGGCGCCGCACCTGGCGACCTCGACCCTCGGCCGCTTCGACCTCACCCGGTACCGGCTGCCGAACGGGCTGCCGGTGTACATCGCCGTGGACCCGACCCTGCCGCCGATGCCGGTGCTGAGGAAGCTGCCGGCGATCGTCCGCTTCTACAGCTCGATCTACGGGCCGTACCCGTTCGACGCGGTCGGCGCCGTGGTCGACGACGCCGAGAACGTCGGCTACTCGCTGGAGACCCAGACCAAGCCGATGTTCGACCAGCCGCCGGACGAGGCGACCCTGGCCCACGAGCTGTCGCACATGTGGTACGGCGACTCGGTCACCCTGCGAAGGTGGCCGGACATCTGGCTGCACGAGGGGTTCGCCACCTGGTCGGAGTGGATCTGGAGCGAGCACCAGGGCCGCGAGTCGGCCCACCAGATCTTCCGCGACCTCTATGCCACCCCGGCGGCGGACACCGACTTCTGGTCGCCGGCCCCCGGCAACCCGGGAGCGCCGGCCAACCTGTTCGACGGGACCGTCTACGACCGGGGCGGCATGACCCTCCAGGCCCTGCGCGAGAAGGTGGGCGACAAGAAGTTCTTCCACATCCTGCGCGCCTGGGCGGCCCGGCACCGCTACGGGAACGTGACCACGGCCCAGTTCATCGCCCTCGCCGAGCGGGTCAGCGGCCGGGACCTGGACCACTTCTTCCAGGTCTGGCTCTACCGGCCGGGGAAGCCGACCTCCTGGTGAGCTAGGCGGGCAGGACGCCCGCGAAGCGGAGCAGGTCGGCCAGCTCGAACCTGCCGGGGGTGGCGGCGGGGAGGGTCGGGGTCCAGCCAGGGGTGCGCAGGATGGAGTCGTCGCTGCGGCGGACCAGGCCGACGAGGACCTCGGCGACGATCGTGCTGCCGACCGGGCCGAGGCGCTGGCCGCCGTGGTGCCTGGCCTCGGCCAGCAGGTAGTACCAGAGCGGGGTGCGAGTGAGGAACCCGGTGCTCTGGAGGACGCCTGCCTGGGTGGTGCTGGCCGCCGCGGCCTTGAGCTCGGCGGCGGTGAGGGGGGTGAGGCCGAGGTGGTGGGCCATGGCCTGGCCGGTGGGCATGCGCAGCCCGTAGCCGCGCAGCAGGTTGCGGACGGCCAGGTTGGCGGCGTCGGCCGGGGTCTCCTCCTGGCCCTTGGCCGACTGGAGGTGGAACAGGCCGGTGGAGACCTTGGTGTCGAACCTGCGGGCCCGGTTGGTGGCGCCGGCGCCGACGAAGCGCTCCCACTCGATGATCCAGTTGTCGGGCAGGGTGTCGAACTCGCCCACCTGGCCGCTGAGGGCGGTGAAGGTGAACAGCAGCCCCAGGTCGGCCGGGAAGGTGCCAGGGTCGCCGCTGCGGTTGAAGTTGAGGTTGAAGTCGTAGTCGTCGCGGATCATGGTGTGGCCGAACCGGTAGGCGGCCACGGTGAACTCCAGCGGCAGGAAGAACGGCTCGGCCAGGGCGTCGTAGAACTGGTTGCCGTTGGTCAGGACGTTGTCGGCGATCGCCGGGTCGGCGATCCGCGGCAGGAAGTCCCGGATGACGATGTGCTGGTAGTGCTGGCGGAGCACGCGCCGGGCCAGGGCGAAGGTGCGGCCCTGGTCGACCAGCCGGTTGTGGGCCTTGAGGAAGGCCAGGTGCAGCTGGGCGACGATCAGGTTCTCGTCGTTGCGCGGGTCACCGATCCTGGCGGCCCGGTCGTGGGCGAAGTCGGGGCTGCGGGGCTCGCGTGGCAGGTCGTTGTCGTCGCCCTTGCCGATCGGCCGCAGCGACGGCGCCTCGGTCCCTCCAAGGGAGACGACCCGGCCGATCAGCATCTTGTTGAGGTTCGGGAAGGCCCGGGGGGCCGGAGGACCGTACAGGCTGTCCAGCTCCAGGGTGGCGGCGCGCAGGTTCTTCAGGTCGTTCCGGATCCTGGCCAGGGGCAGCGGCGCCATGGTCGACGACACCAGCTGGGCGGTGGTGAACGAGCCGGACTCAAGGGTGATGTCGTGGTCCACGAACTGGCCGAAGTAGGTGTAGATCGCCGGGATGCCGCTGTCGCCGGTGGCCGCGCCGGGGTCGACCATGGCCCGGCCGAGCTCCTTGAGCCGGGCCGGGGTGGCGGCGGCCTCGGGCAGCAGGTTGGCCGGGTTGCTCTGCAGGGTCGGGAACAGGAAGTCGAAGTCCTGGAGCACGGCCGGGCCGGCGACCGCGAACCCGAGGTGGATGCCGGCGGTGCGGCTGGTCAGGGCGCTCTGCGCCTCGCGGACCTGCTCGGGGGTTGGAACTGCTCCATGGGCCAGACGCGGCATGGCCGTTCCCCTTCCTGGTGAGCGGACCATTCATCGCTCTGCGGGCGAATGGCCAGATGATCGCCGCTTGTCGTCTCCGCGTCGAGGATGCAAAGTTTCCTTCTTGCACCATCGACCGAGTCCGCCGTCGGCGCCCTCACCTGGGGCGCGGGGGTGATGAGCGTGCGCCGAACTCTGACCAGCCTGGCGGTCGTGGCCACCCTGGCCTGCTGGCCGGTGGTCGCCCATGCGGCCCCGTCCGACCCGCAACGACGGTCCGCGACCGGCCACTCCCCCGCCGCCACCGCGGCGGCGGCGGTGTCGGTGGAGGCCGACTTCGACAACGACGGCTTCGCCGACCTGGCCGTCGGGGTTCCGCGAGAGGGCGTCGGCGGGGCCGCCCTGGCCGGCGCCGTCAACGTCCTGCCCGGGTCGCCGACCGGGCCGACCGGTGCCGGCAGCCAGCAGTTCTTCCAGGGCGGCGCCGGCGTCCCCGACGCGGCCGAGGCCTTCGACTTCTTCGCCAACGCCCTGGCCGCCGGGGACTTCAACAACGACGGCTTCGGGGACCTGGTCGTCGGGGTCCCCGGCGAGGACGTCGGGACCATCGCCGATGCCGGCGCCGTCACCGTCCTGGCCGGGTCGGCCGGCGGGCTGTCGGCCACCGGCAGCCGGTTCTTCTCCCAGGACAGCGGCGGGGTGCTCGGCGCCGCCGAGACCGGGGACGGCTTCGGGTCGGCCCTGGGGGTCGGCGACTTCGACAACGACGGGTTCGCGGACCTGGCCGTCGGCGTCCCCTCCGAAGGCCGCGGAGGGACCTCCCAGACCGGAGCGGTCAACGTCCTGTACGGCTCGGCCGGCGGGCTCACCGCCGACGGGAACCAGCAGTTCCTGCAGGGCGTCGGCGGCGTGCTCGGCACCGCCGAGCTCGGCGACCAGTTCGGCTTCGCCCTGGGCGGCGGGGACTTCAACAACGACGGCTTCGCCGATCTGGCGGTCGGGGCGCCGTTCGAGGACGTCGGCACCGTCTTCGACGCCGGCGCCGTCAACGTCCTCTACGGCTCGGCGGCCGACCTGTCGGTCACCGGCGACCAGGTCTTCTTCCAGGGCGGCGGCGGGATCGCCGGCGTCGCCGAGCCGAGCGACTTCTTCGGGGCCGCCCTGGCCGGTGGCGACTTCAACAACGACGGTCCGGTCGACCTGGCGGTCGGGGCTCCCTTCGAGGACGTCGGATCGGCGCTGGACGCCGGCGCCGTCAACGTCCTGTACGGCTCCGCCGCCAAGTTGTCCGCCACCGGCAACCAGCAGTTCTTCCAGGGCGGTGGTGGCGTGGTCGGGGTCGCCGAGGACGGCGACAGCTTCGGTGTCGCCCTCGGCGTCGGGGACTTCAGCAGCAACGGCACCGACGACCTGGCCGTCGGGGCGGTCGGCGAGGACGTCGGCGCCATCCAGGACGCCGGTGCCGTCAACGTCCTCTACGGCTCGCCGGCACGACTCACCACCACCGGCAACCAGCAGTTCTTCCAGGGCAGCGGCGGCCTGGTCGGCACCGCCGAGGAGGGCGACTTCGCCGGCGCCGCCCTCGCCACCGGCGACTATGACAACGACAGCTTCGCCGACCTCGCCATCGGTGCCCCCTTCGAGGACATCGGCGGCATCCTCGACGCCGGCGCCGTCGACACCCTCAACGGCTCGGCCGGCACGCTCACCAGCACCGGCGGCCAGCAGTTCTTCCAGGGCAACGGCGGCGTCCCCGGCACGCCAGAGGACGGCGACAGCTTCGGCAGCAGCCTGGCCTGACGCCGCCGGCCGTCGTCAGTCGTCTGGAACCCGGTCGGTAACGGGCCGCGGCGCAGGGGCCGGTTCCGGGGCCGGGGGTTCTGCTTCTCCCTCGATGTCGACGTGTGGGAGCAGGTTCGACAGCCAGCGCGGGAGCCACCAGACGGCGCGCCCGAACAGGGTCAGCATGGCCGGCGCGAGCGACAGGACCATGGCGCTGGCGAGCAGCACCGCGACCGACAGCCCCGCGCCGAACTGCTTGATCGTCGGGTCGCCGTTGAGGACGCCGAAGGCGGCGCCCACGCACAGCAGGTTGGTGACGGCGGCCTGCACGGGATCAGCAACGACCGGAAGGCGATCAGCAGCAGCACGATGCTCAGCGCCAGCACGACCAGGATCAGCTCGGCGAGCTTGGCGGAGATCCTGCTCGCCAGGTCGACGTTGGCGGCGGTCACCCCGCCGACGTAGGCGGTGATGCCGCCCTCGCCGGTGGCGGACGGGACGACCGAGGTCCGCACCTCGGTGACCAGGTCGGCCGTCTTCGGGTCGGCCGGCCTGGTCCTGGAGATCACGGTGAAGGTGGCCGCGTCCCCGCGCTTGTTGATGGAGGGGGCGAGACCAGCTGGACGTTCGCCGGTGTGGCCATGGCGTCCTGGAGCTTCACGAGCCGGGGGTCGGTGCCACGGTCGTCACCGCCGGCCTTGGTCACCATGTCGGTGAGCTCCTGCTTCAGCTTCGGTCTGCCTCTTCTCCTCCTCCGCCTGCTGCTGCTGCTGCTTCTTGAGGGAGTCGGCCTGCTTCTTGAGGGTGTCGGCCTGCCGCTGCAGGGAGGCGCTTGAGGTCCGGGTACCAAGGCAAGCGGACCATCCGTACGTCCCGGCCGTCAATGTACCGACGGGGCAGGTCACCTCTTGACGCGAATGCTGGCATCCCTCATCGTTGGAACGGTCCCACTTGGAACGTTCCAAGTGGGTCGGCGGCGCGAGGGAGGAACGGGCGATGGCGCGGACGGAGATGCTGATCGGCGGGCGGTGGCGGCCGGCCGCCGGCTCGGGACGGACCGAGGAGGTGACCTCGCCCTATGACGGGTCGGTGGTGGGCACCGTGCCGCTGGCCGGGGCCGACGACGTCGGGGCGGCCCTGGGCGCCGCCGAGCACGGCGCCCGGACCTGGCGCCACACCCCGGCGCACGAGCGGATGCGGATCCTGCTGCGGGCGGCCGACCTGGCCGATCAGCGGGCGGCCGGGATCGCCAGGACGATCAGCGCCGAGACCGGCAAGACCATCACCGAGGCCGCAGGCGAGGCCGGCCGCTCCGGTGCGCTCATCCGGCTCGCCGCCTTCGAGGGCACCCAGCTGTACGGCGAGACCCTGCCGCTGGACGCCAACCCCGGCACCGGCCAGGACAAGATCGGCTTCACCCTGCGCCAGCCCTGCGGGATCGTGGTGGCCATCACCCCCTTCAACTACCCGGCCCTGCTGGTGCTGCACAAGCTCGCCCCCGCCCTGGCCGCCGGCAACGCCGTCGTGCTCAAGCCGGCCCGCACGACCCCGCTGACCGCCCTGGAGCTGGCCGCCTGCTTCGTCGACGCCGGCCTGTCCGATGGCGTCCTGTCGGTCCTCACCGGACCGGGCGGCACCCTGGGCGACGCGCTGGTCAGCGACCCGCGGGTGCGCAAGATCTCCTTCACCGGCTCGACCGCCACCGGCGAGCGCATCACCCGCATGGCCGGGGTGAAGAAGCTGTCGCTGGAGCTGGGCGCGTCCTGCCCGGTGATCGTGCTGCCCGACGCCGACCTGGAGCAGGCGGCCAGCGCCGTCGCCACCGGCGGCTACGTCAACGCCGGCCAGGTCTGCATCTCGGTCCAGCGGGTGATCACCCACCCCAGGGTCACCGCCGACTTCCTGGACGCGCTCGTGCCCAAGGTCGAGGCCATCCGCACCGGCGACCCCGCCTCGCCCGGCACCACCATGGGCTCGCTGATCACCACGGCCGAGGCCGAGCGGGTCGAGCGGGCCATCGCCGACGCCGCCGCCGGCGGGGCCCGGGTGCTGACCGGCGGCCAGCGCGACGGCGCCACGGTGGCGCCGACGGTGGTGGCCGACGTCGACCCGGCCTCGCCGTTCAGCCAGAACGAGCTGTTCGGCCCGGCCGTCGCCGTCAGCACGGCCGAGGACTGGGAGACGGCCATCGCCCAGGCCAACGGCACCGGCTACGGCCTGGCCGCCGGCATCTTCACCGGCGACGTGGCCGGTGCCGTCCAGGCCATCCGCGAGATCGACGCCGGCAGCGTCCACGTCAACTGGACCCCGCTGTGGCGCGCCGACCTCATGCCCTACGGCGGCCTCAAAGGCAGCGGCATCGGCAAGGAAGGACCCCGCGCCGCCGTCGCCGAGATGACCGAGTCCAAGACGATCGTGCTCCACGGCCGGCCCTGGTAGCGGCACGGCCCGAGCCCGAGCGCAGCCCCGCAGGAGGACCGCCCATGCCCACCGGCACCGTGCGACTGACCGTCGCCCAGGCCATCGTGACCTACCTCTCCAGGCAGTACTCGGTCGCCGACGGGCGGCGCCGGCGGCTCATCCCGGCCGCGCTCGGGATCTTCGGCCACGGCAACGTGGCCGGCCTCGGGCAGGCCCTGGACCAGCTCAGCGACGCCCTCCCCTTCGTCCAGGGCCGCAACGAGCAGGCCCTGGTCCATGTGGCCACCGCCTACGCCAAGGCGTCCCGGCGCCACGCCACCCTGGCCGTGACCGCCTCCATCGGCCCGGGTGCGCTCAACATGGCCACCGGCGCCGGGGTGGCCACCGTCAACCGCCTGCCGGTGCTGCTGCTGCCCGGCGACGCCTACGCGACCCGCCGCCAGGGCCCGGTTCTCCAGCAGCTCCAGCACCCGACCGAGGCCGACATCTCCGTCAACGACGCCTTCCGGCCCCTGGCCCGCTTCTTCGACCGCATCACCCGCCCCGAGCAGCTCCTGACCGCCCTGCCCCAGGCCATGCGGGTGCTCACCGACCCGGTCGACACCGGCGCCGTCGTCCTCGCCCTCCCCCAGGACATCCAGTCGCACGCCTACGACTACCCGGCCGAGCTGTTCGCCGAGCGCGACTGGACCATCCGCCGCCCACCCCCCGACCCCGGCGAGGTGGAGGCGGTGGCCCGGCTGCTCGCCCGGGCCGAACGGCCGCTGATCATCGCCGGCGGCGGGGTCGTCTACTCCGGGGCCACCCCGGAGCTGGAGGCGCTGGCCGACGCGGCCGGGATCCCGGTGGCCGAGACCTTCGCCGGCAAGGGCGCGGTCCAGCGGCGCGCCTGGTGGCAGCTGGGCGGCATCGGCCTGGAGGGCACCCCGGCCACCAACGACCTGGCCCGCGAGGCCGACCTGGTCCTGACCGTCGGGTCGCGCCTGACCGACTTCGCGACCGCCTCCCAGTCGCTGTTCCAGCACCCCGAGGTCCGCTTCGCCAGCATCAACGTCAACCCGTATGACGCCGGCCGGCTCGGCGCCACCGGGATCGTGGCCGACGCCAAACGGGCCCTGGCCGCCCTGACCGAGGCCGTCCGGCGCGCCGGCACCGCCAGCCCGGCCAGCTGGCGGGAGCGGGTCCAGGTCCGCAACCGCCAGTGGCAGTCCGAGCGGGCCGCCGCCCTCGATCCCGACACGCCCTTCGACCTCTCGGCCCTGGAGCCCGGGTCGGACGTCGTGGCCGGCACCGGGGCGGTGCTCACCCAGGGACAGGTCATCGGGCTGCTCCAGGAGCACGCCCGCCCCGGCGACGTCATCATCGCCGCCGCCGGCGGCCCGCCGGGCGACCTCCAGAAGGTCTGGGACGCCACCGAGGGCCGCTTCACCCACCTGGAGTTCGGGTTCTCCTGCATGGGCTATGAGCTGCCGGCCGCGATCGGGGTGCGCCTGGCCGACCCCGACCCCGCCAGACGGGTCGTCTCGTTCCTGGGCGACGGCACCTTCCTGATGGCCCCCACCGAGCTGGTCACCGCCGCCCAGGAACGCCTGGCGATCACCATCGTGATCCCCGAGAACCGCGGCTACCAGGTCATCCACCGCCTGCAGCTGCTGCGCAGCGGCCGCGAGTTCGGCAACGAGTTCCGCTACCGCAAGGACAGCCTCGAGCTGGACGCCGACGCCACCCAGTCCCGGCTGGAGGGCGACTACCTGGAGGTCGACCTGGTCAAGGTGGCCGAGGGCCTCGGCGCCCGCGCCATCCGGGCGACCACCGCCGACGAGGTCCGCGACGCCCTGGCCGCCACCCGCGGCCACGACGGCCCGGTGGTGATCGTCGTCCCGGCGGTCCCCCACGCCGACCTGCCCGGCGCCGGCGTCTGGTGGGACGTGGCCCCGGCCGAGGTCGCCGAGCAGGAGGCGGTGACCCGGCTCCGGGCCGAGTACCAGGACGGGCTGGCCACCCAGCGGTGGCACGGATGAGCGCCCCCGCGACCATCCCGGCCGGGCCGTCCCCGCTGGACCGGGGCCGGCTGCGGGCCCGCCTGGCCGCCGGCCAGCCCACCCTCGGCACCTTCGCCGGGGCGGCCTCGCCGGTCACCGCCGAGGCCTGCGCCGCCGCCGGGGTCGACTGGCTGGTGCTGGACCTGGAGCACGGGTCGGGCGGCGAGGAGCAGGTCCGCGACGTGGTCCCGGCCGCCGGCGCCTACGGCGTCCCGACCGTGGTCCGGGTGGAGTCCACCGCCCGCATCCGCATCGGCCGGGTCCTGGACCTGGGCGCGGCCGGGGTGATGCTGCCCCGCATGGACACCGCCGAGGAGGTCGGCCAGGCGGTCCGGCACCTGCGCTACCCGCCCGCCGGCGACCGCGGGGTGGCCACCTACAACCGGGCCTGCCGGTTCGGGCTCGACCCCGGCGCCCTCGTCCGGGCCAACGCCGAGGTCCTGGGCGTGGTCCAGGTCGAGTCGGCGCCCGCCGTCGAGCAGGTCGACCAGATCGCCGCCGTCGACGGGGTCGACGTGCTGTTCGTCGGCCCCCAGGACCTCAGCCACAACCTCGGGGTGCCCGGCGACCTCCAGGCACCCGCCTACCTGGCCGCGGTCGAACGGGTGCGGGCGGCGGCGGCACGGCACGGCAAGGCGTGCGGGCTGCTCGTCCGCGACGGCGCGGCCGCGGCCGCCCGGCAGGCCGACGGCTGGACCTTCGTGGCCATCGGCTCCGACACCACCCTGCTCGCCGCCGCCGTCGCCGCCGAGCTCGGGCGAGCCCGACCATCCACGGCTGGCACAGGGGGAGGCCGTTCATGACCGGCAGCACCGTCAACGACATCGGCGTCGGCCTGATCAGCGTCGGCTGGATGGGCAAGCTGCACAGCCGCGCCTACCAGGCCCTGCCCGCCGTCTACCCCGAGACCGGGATCCGTCCCCGGCTGGTCCATGCGGCCGACACCGCCCCCGACCGGGTGGCCTACGCGCGGGAGGTCCTTGGCTACGAGCGGGGCGGCGGCGACTACCGCGAGGTCCTGGCCGACCCCGAGGTCGACGTGGTCTCCATCTGCGCCCCCAACATGCTCCACCGCGAGATCGGGGTCGCCGCCGCCGAGGCCGGCAAGCCGTTCTGGATCGAGAAGCCGGTCGGGCGGGACGCACGGGAGACCGGCGAGGTCGCCGCCGCCGCCCGCGCGGCCGGGATCGTCACCTCCATCGGCTTCAACTACCGCCACGCCCCGGCCGTCGAGCACGTCCGCGAGCTGGTCGCCCAGGGCGCGCTGGGGCGCATCACCAACGTCCGGGCGGTGTTCTTCTCCGGCTACGCGGCCGAGCCCAAGGCGGCGCTGTCGTGGCGGTTCAAGCGGGAGTTGGCCGGCAGCGGCGCCCTCGGCGACCTGCTCAGCCACGTCGTCGACCTGGTCAGCTACCTGATCGGCCCGATCGCCGAGGCCACGGCGCTGACCAGCACCGTCCACTCCGAGCGGCCGATCCTGCCCATGGGCTCGGCCACCCACTTCGCCGTGATCGAGGACGGTGAGCTGGGCCCGGTCGAGAACGACGACTACGCCGCCGCCCTGGTCCGGTTCGCCCCCACCGCCCAGGGCCCGGGCGCGGTCGGCACCCTGGAGGCGTCACGGACCACCGTCGGTCCCCAGTGCGGGCTCGGCTTCGAGCTCTACGGGACCGACGGCTCGGCCATCTGGAACTTCGAGCAGATGAACGAGCTGCGGCTCTGCCTGGGCCGCGGCGGCCCCCACCAGGGCTACACCACGGTGCTGGCCAACCCCCACCTCGGCGACTACGCCCGCTTCCAGCCCGGCCCCGGGATCGCCATGGGCTACGACGACCTCAAGGTCATCGAGGCCCGCAAGTTCCTGGTCGCGGTGGCCGGGGGGGAACGCCGCAACTCCACCATCGAGGACGCCCACGCCGTGGCCGAGGTCATCGCCGCCGCCGACGCCTCCGCCGCCAGCGGCGCCTGGCACAAGGTCCCGGCGATCCCGGGGGCCAGCTATGGCTGAGCCGGCCGCCGGCCCGCCGCGGCGGCCGACGATCCGCGACGTGGCCGAGCGCGCCGGGGTCTCCAAGTCGCTGGTGTCGCTGGTCATGCGGGGCGAGCCGCTGGTCCGCGAGGACAAGCGGCGGCGCGTCCAGGAGGCGGCCGCCGAGCTCGGCTACCGGACCAACTGGGCCGCCCGGTCCCTGTCGGCGGTGCGGTCGGGAACGGTCGGGGTGCTCGCCGCCGACCTGCGCAACCCCTGGTCCATGGACGTCGTCGAGGCCGTCGGCCGGGCGCTCGAGGAGGCGCGCCTGGCCACCCTGCTGACCAGCGCGGTGCTGCCCTCCAGCGCCACCGACCAGCCCCGGCTGGACGTGGGTGTGGTCGGGGCCCTGCGCGACCTGCGCGTCGACGGCCTGCTGGTCGTCGGGTCGGTCCCCGAGCGGGCCCGGCTGGCCGAGGTCGCCGGCGATCTGCCGGTGGTGGTCGTCGGCGCCCGGGCCGAGGGCCTGGCCAGGGCCGACGCGGTCCGCAGCGACGACGCCGCCGGCCTGGCGCTGGTGGTGGACCACCTGGTGGGCCGTGGGCACCGCCGGATCGCCCACCTCGGCGGGGCCGGCGGGGCCGTGGCCGCCGAGCGGGCCGCCGGCTACGGCGCGGCCATGACCCGCCATGGGCTGGCCGCCGAGATCGTGGTCCAGGCATGCGACTTCAGCGAGGACGGCGGCTATGGCGCCGCGGCCGCCCTGCTGGACGGCGGCCGCCCGGTCACGGCCCTGGCCGCGGTGAACGACCTGGCCGCCGTCGGCGCCATGTCGGCCGCGGCCGACGCCGGGCTGGACCTGCCGGCCGCGCTGGCCGTGACCGGCTACGACGACACCTTCCTGGCCGAGCTCAGGCAGATCTCCCTGACCTCGGTCAACCCCGACAGCGCCGGCATGGGCGAGCTGGCCGCGCGCCGGCTGCTCGAGCGGATCGCCAGCCCGGACCGTCCCGGCGTCGAGCACCTGGTGGCGCCCCGGCTGGTCGTCCGGGCCAGCAGCGCCAAGGCGGTCGACGGATGACCGGCCGGCGGCCGGTGGTCGTGGCCCTCGGGGCCGTCGACCCGGTCCTGGTCACCGGCGCCCTCGGCGACGGCGTCGAGTTCGTGGCCCGGCCCGGCCCGGACGACCTGGCCGTCGCCGAGGGCGCCATCGTGCGCGCCGACGCGGTCGTGGACGCCGACCTGCTGGCCCGCGCCCCCCGGCTGCGGGTGCTGGCCCGCACCGGGGTCGGGGTCGACCTGGTCGACCTCGGGGAGGCCGGCGCCCGCGGCATCGCCGTGGTCGTCACCCCCGGCGCCGGCACCCGGGCCGTCGCCGAAGGCGTGCTCGCCCATGTGCTGCACCTGGTCAAGCGGCTGGCCCCGCTGACCCGGCTGGTCCGCGACGGCGGCTGGGCCGAGCGCGGCCGGATCCCGGTCGGCGACCTGGACGGGGCCACCATCGGGATCATCGGCTACGGGCGGATCGGCCGGCGGGTCGGCGAGCTGGCCGGCGCGTTCGGGATGCGGGTGCGCGCCCACGACCCGGTCAGCCCGCCACCGGCCGGGATCGACTGCCCGGACCTGGGCGAGCTGGCCGGGGCCAGCGACGTGCTGACCCTTCACGCCCCCCTGACCGGGGCCACCCGCCACCTCGTCGATGCCGCGCTCCTGCGCCGGGTCCGGCCCGGGACGGTCCTGGTCAACTGCGGGCGGGGCGGCCTGCTCGACCTGGACGCCGCCCTGGCCGCGCTGGAATCGGGACGGCTGGGCGGGATCGGCCTGGACGTCTTCGACCCCGAACCGCCCCCCCACCATCCCCTGTTCGACCACCCCGACGTGGTCCTCACCCCCCACCTGATGGGCCTGACCCGCGGGGCCACGGCCGCCACCTTCGCCGCCGCCGCCCGCGGCGTCACCGACGTGCTGGCCGGCCGGAGGCCGGCGGCGCTGGCCAACCCCGACTGGATCCCGGCCGGCCCGGCATCCGACGAGGAGGCGTGAATGGCACTGCTCACCGGCAAGGTCGTCCTGGTCAGCGGGGGCACCCAGGGGGTCGGGGCCGGGGTCGCCCGGGCCGCGGCCCGCGAGGGCGCCGCCGTGGCCGTCACCGGCCGGCGCCGCCCGCCCGGCGAGGCGCTGGCCGCCGAGCTGCAGGCGGCCGGGGCCACGGCGTTGTTCCACCAGGCCGACGTGGCCGACGTCGCCCAGGCCAAGGGCTCGGTCGCGGCCGTGGTGGCCGCCCTCGGCCGGGTCGACTGCCTGGTCAACGCGGCCGGTCTGACCGCCCGGGGCACCCTGCTGGACACCACCCCGGAGCTGTTCGACGCCCACGTCGCCGTCAACCTGCGGGCACCGTTCTTCCTGATGCAGGAGGCGGTCAAGGACATGGTGGCCCGCAAGGCGCCCGGCGCCGTCGTCAACATCATCTCCACCTCCGAGCTCGGCGGTCAGCCCTACCTGGCCCCCTACGTCGCCGCCAAGGCGGGCCTGGCCGGCCTGACCCGCAACGCCGCCCACGCCCACCGCTGGGACCGCATCCGCATCAACGGCCTGGACATCGGCTGGACCGAGACCGAGGGCGAGGACGCCACCCAGCGCAGGTTCCACGCCGCCGACGACAGCTGGCGGGAACGGGCGGCCGCCGCCCTCCCCATGGGCAAGCTCGGCCAGGTCGACGAGATCGCCGACTTCGTGGTCTTCCTGCTGTCGGACCGCAGCGGCGTGGTCACCGGATCGGTGATCGACTGGGACCAGAACGTCTTCGGCGGTCTGGACTGAAAGGAGGCTCCCCGCCATGCGTCTTGGCCTGATCGGGCTGGGCCGGATCGGCTCGTTCCACGCCCAGACCCTCACCGACCTGCCCGAGGTGGACTCGCTGGTCGTCACCGACGCCGTCCCCGCCCTCGCCGCCGAGGTCGCCGACCGGCTCGGCGCCGAGGCCGCCGGCACGCCGGCGGCGCTGCTGGCCGCCGGGGTCGACGGGGTCGTGGTGGCGGCGGCCACCGATGCCCACCCCGAGCTCATCCTGGCCGGAGTCGCGGCCGGCCTGCCCACCTTCTGTGAGAAGCCGGTGGCCCGCACGATGGCCGAGGGCGTCGCGGTGCGGCGGCGGGTGGAGGCGGCCGGGGTGCCGGTCCAGATCGGCTACCAGCGCCGTTTCGACCCCGCCTTCGCCGCCGCCCGCGAGGCCGTGGCCGGCGGCGAGCTCGGCTGGCTCCACAGCGTGCGGGCGACCACCCTGGACCCGGCGCCACCCCCGGCCGCCTACGTGGCCGTCTCGGGCGGCATCTTCCGCGACTGCAGCGTGCACGACTTCGACAGCATCCGGTGGGTGACCGGCCGGGAGGTCGTCGAGGTCTACGCCGCCGGATCCAACCGCGGCGACCAGCTGTTCACCGAGGCCGGCGACGTGGACACCTCGGCGGCCGTGCTGACCCTGGACGACGGCACCCTGGTCCTGGTGTCCAACAGCCGCTACAACGCGCGCGGCCACGACGTGCGGATGGAGCTGCACGGCTCCAGGGACAGCATCGCCGTCGGCCTCGAGGACCGCCTGCCGCTGCGCTCGGTCGAGCCGGGCGCCACCTTCCCCTCGGGGAAGCCCCACCACTTCTTCATGGACCGGTTCCTGCCCGCCTACCGGGCCGAGCTGGCCGCCTTCACCGAGGTCGTCGCGGGGAGCCGGCCCTCGCCGTGCACGGTCGCCGACGCCCTGGAGGCCGGCTGGATCGCCGAGGCCTGCACCACGTCCCTGCAACAGCACCGGCCGGTGCGGATGGAGGAGGTGCGCAGATGACGCCCACGCCGCCCGCCGGGGCCAGGATCGCCGGCGCCCCCATCTCCTGGGGCGTGTGCGAGGTGCCCGGGTGGGGCTACCAGCTCGGTCCCGACCGGGTCCTGGCCGAGATGCGCGAGGTCGGCCTGACCGCGACCGAGTTCGGCCCCGACGGGTTCCTGCCCGCCCAGCCCGACGCCATGGCCCGGGTCCTGGCCGACCACGGGCTGCAGGCCGTGGGCGGGTTCACCCCCCTGCTCCTCCATGTCGCCGCCCACGACCCCGTGCCCGAGGTCGAGCGCCTCCTCCAGGGCTACGACGCCAGCGGCGCCGAGGTGCTGGTGCTGTCGGCGGCCACCGGGGCCGAGGGCTACGACAGCCGGCCGGTGCTCGACGACGACCAGTGGACGGTGCTTTTGGCCAACCTCGACCGGCTGGCCGCCCTGGCCCGGGAGCGGGGCGTCCGGGCGGTGCTGCACCCCCACGTCGGCACCGTGGTCGAGACCGGCGAGGAGGTGCGACGGGTGCTGGACGGCTCCTCGATCTCGCTCTGCCTTGACACCGGCCACCTGCTCATCGGCGGCACCGACCCGGCCACCCTCGCCGCCCAGGCGCCCGAACGGATCGCCCACGTCCACTTCAAGGACGTCGACGCCCGCCTGGCCCGGCGCGTCAAGGACGGCCGGCTGACCTACACCCAGGGGGTCCGCGACGGCATGTACCGGCCCCTGGGGTCGGGCGACGTGGACGTGCCGGCCATCGTCGGGTCCCTGCGGGCCCGCGGCTACGACGGCTGGTACGTGCTCGAGCAGGACACCATCCTGACCGGGGAACCGCACGGTGAGGGCCCGGTGGCCGACGTGTGGGCCAGCGCCGAGCATCTCCGGTCGACCCTGCGTGGGAGCCGATGATGGCCGCCCAGCCGCCGGAACCGCTGCGGATCGGCGTCCTCGGCGCCTCGCGGATCGCCGCGCTCGCCTCGTCGACCCCGCCCGCACCACCAGCGACGAGCGGGTGCTGGACAGCTACGACGACGTGCTCGGCGACCCCGAGGTCGAGGTCGTCTACAACCCGCTCGCCAACGGCCTCCATGGCCCCTGGAACCTGGCCGCCGCGCTGGCCACCATGGAGCTGATCGACGCCTGCTACCGGGCCGCCGGATTCCAGCCCCGCCCACGGACCCAGTTGTTCGGGTCGTGACCTGGTGCGGCCGGCCGCCTATGCTTCGGGCATGCATTGGCGCCCGGTCACCCACCGGCTGCCGCTGACCGGCGTGGCCGTGGCCGGAGCAGTGGTCGGCCACATGGTGGCCTACGTCCTGGCCGTGCCCTCCCCGACGGTCCGGGTGGCGCTGCTGGGGGCCACCGGCCACGCCTACTGGACCGCCGCCATCGCCGCCGCCTCGGTCCTCGGGCTGGCCTCGCTGGCCACGACCCTGCGGCGGCGGTTCCGGGCCGGCCTGCTGGCCAGCCACCCGCAGCCCGGCGAGCGGCTCTCCCGTGTGGCCGCCCAGCTGGCCGGGTTCCAGGTCGCCATCTACCTGGTCCAGGAGGCGCTGGAGCGCCTCGAGGCGGGCATCCCGCCCTCTGCCCTGCTGGACGGCCGGCTGCTGGGCACCGGCGTGGTCGTCCAGACGGCGATCGCGCTGGTCCTGGCCGTGCTGCTCACCCTGGCCGGCCGGGCCGCCGAGGCGGTGGGCCGGGCCCTGCGCCGCCCGGACCGCCACCCCGAGCGGACCGCCCCGCCGCTGCTGGACCTGATGGCCGCCTGGCCGAGCCGGCTGCTGGCCGCCGGCCTGGGCAGCCGCGCCCCGCCCCGCTCCCTGGTCGTCCGCTGACGCCACCGTCGACCTCGGTGGCGTTGGACCACGTGCCGCGGCAACCTTCACGACCGAGGAGCTCCCATGAGACGACGCCTGCTGGCCGCCATGGTCACCGCGACCCTGGCCGGCCTGCTGATCCCCCTGCTGACCGGCCCGGCCTCCGCCCACGAGGAGAAGGCGGTCGGCAAGTACCACTTCATGGTCGGCTTCGGCGACGAACCCGCCTACGCCGGCGAGAAGAACAGCGTCCAGCTGATCCTGGCCGACGCCAAGGACAAGCCGGTCACCGACCTCGGCAACACCCTCAAGGTCGCGGTCACCACCGGCTCGGCCGAGCCCCTTGACCTGGCCATGGAGCCGTTCTTCGAGGTCGGCGAGTTCGGCACCCCCGGCGACTACCGGGCCTTCTTCATCCCCACCGCCCCCGGCAGCTACAGCTTCCACTTCACCGGCACCATCAAGGGCCAGAAGATCGACCAGACCTTCAAGTCGGGCCCCGACAGCTTCTCCGACATCGAGGACCCGGCCCAGGTCCAGTACCCGGTCCAGCAGCCCACCGGCGGCCAGCTGGCCACCCGGGCCGACCGCGAGACCGCCCGCGTCAACACCGCCCTGGCCGCCGGGCGCGACCAGGCCAAGGACGACGCCGCCTCGGCCCGCACCCTGGCCGTCATCGGCCTCGTCGCCGGCCTCCTCGGCCTGGTCGCCGGCGGGATCGCCCTGGCCCGGGGCCGCCGACCGGCCACCCCGGCTCCCGGCGCCTCGGCGTCCGCCGGCACCACGGCGCGAGAGGACGCCCCGCGATAGGCGATGCAGTCACGCCGAGATGCCGGGATCACGGCCCTGGTGCTGGGCTTCTTCGCGTCCGCCTGGTTCGGGTGGGGCCAGGCGGCACGCCGGCCTCGGGACATAGCGGACCGTTGTCGGCGTGCACCTGCTGCACGGTGACCGGCGTCGGTGCCGGTCTGCTACTGCTCGGCTTCGCCATTGCCGAGCTACTCACGCCGGTCGCCAGCCGTTAGGATTTGGTCGGAATCATCCCTTGGCTGGGGGAATGCGCCGAACGTCGTGGTTGTGGCGCCCGGGCGGAAGCGAGGTGTGCGCATGCGGGAACGGCGCCGGCGTGGTCGCGGCCGACTCGTCACGGTGGTGGTCGCCCTCGGGCTGGTCGCCGGTGCCCTGCTCACAGGGCCGGCGTCCCGGGCCGATGCCCAGCCGGCGGCGGCCCCGGACGGGCCGGGCACCCTGTCCCACTTCGACCTGGCCCGCAAGGACTGCCTGGGCACCGCCCGCAACCGGACCTCCAAGGTCTGGTACACGGTGGCCAACGGGGTCCTCAGCGACGTCTACTACCCGACCGTCGACACCACCAACGTCGAGACCCTCCAGTACGTGGTCACCGACGGTGCCACCTTCACCGACCTCCAGACCCGCGACACCAGCTACAGCGTCCGGCCGCTCGACCCCACCGGGATGAGCTGCCGGGTCACCACCACCGCCCGCAGCGGCCGCTACCGAATCGTCACCGACTACCTCACAGACCCGGCCCGCGACGCCCTGGTACTGCGGGTCCGGTTCCAGCCGCTCACCCCCGGGGACCTGCGCCTGTACCTCCGCTTCGACCCGACCGTGAACGGCAACGGCGGCGGCGGGAGCGGCAATGGCGGCCCCGACAGCGGCACCGTCGACACCTCCACCGGCCATCCCGTGCCGGTCGCGGCCGACCCGGTGACCGCCACCAACGCCGCCAACCGCGACTACGCCCGGCCGGTCCACGTCGCCCTCGACGCCTCCACCCCGTTCACCGAGGTCAGCAACGGCTTCGCCGGCGCCGCCAGCGACGGGCTGACCCAGCTCGACCGCGACCACGCCCTGACCGCCACCTACACCGACGCCGCCCAGGGCAACCTGGTGCAGACGGCCCGGGTCGACCTGGCCGCCGGCAACGACCTCACCCTCGCTCTCGGCTTCGGCGCCACCCAGGGCGAGGCCGTGGCCACCGCCGGGGCGGCGCTGCGGACCGGGTTCGGCCGGTCCCTGGTCCGCTACGCCGCCGGGTGGGTCGGCTACGACGCGGGGCTCGTCCCGCCGCCGGCCCGGTTCCCCGGGCTGGACGCGGCCACCGCCCTCGAGCTGGCCCGTGTGTACTACCTGAGCGCCAACGTGCTCAAGGCCTCCGAGGACAAGACCTTCCCCGGGGCGGTGGTGGCCAGCCTGGCCTCGCCGTGGGGGCAGGCGGTCTCGGCCGGCGACCCCAACAACACCTACTTCGGCTCCTACCGTGAGGTGTTCGCCCGCGACCTGTACGAGACCTTCACCGGGCTGCTGCTGGCCGGCGACCGGGCCACCGCCCGCGACACGGTACGGTTCCTGTTCGAGCGCCAGCAGCTCCCCGACGGCTCCATGCCCCGCAACAGTCTGATCAACGGCAAGCCGGCCCCCGACAGCTTCGGCGTCCAGCTCGACGAGGTCACCTACCCCATCCTGATGGCCTGGCAGGCCGGCCTGACCGACCGGGCGTTGTACCGCGACCACATCAAGCGGGCGGCCGACTTCGCCATCAGCCACGGGCCCGGCTTCGGCTCCGAGCGCTGGGAGGAGCAGGGCGGCTTCTCGCCGTCCACCATCGCGGCCGAGATCGCCGGCCTGGTCGCCGCCGCCGACATCGCCCAGGCGAACGGCGACCGCGCCTCGGCCCGCGTGTACCGCGGGGTGGCCGACGACTTCCAGCGCTCGGTCAAGGGCTGGACCGTCACCAGCAACGGCCCCAAGAGCCCCGACCCCTACTTCATCCGGCTCTCCAAGACCGGCGACCCCAACGCCGCCATCACCTACAACGTCGGCAACGGCGGGCCCACCCTCGACCAGCGCGAGGTGATCGACGCCGGCTTCCTGGAGCTGCCCCGTCTCGGCATCCTCGGAGCCGACGACCCGGACGTGGTCCGCTCCCTGCCGGTGGTCGACGCCGACATCAGGCGCGACACCGCCAGCGGCCCCGGCTGGCACCGCTACACCGGCGACGGCTACGGCGACCGCGACAGCGACGGCCGCCCCTGGGCGCCGACCGGCCAGGGCAACGGCCACCTGTGGCCGGTGCTGGCCGGCGAGCGGGCCGAGCACCACATCGCCCTCGGCGACCGCGCCACGGCCGCCCGGCTGGCCGACACCATGCGGCGCTTCGCCTCCGGCTTCGGCCTCATCCCCGAACAGGGCTGGGAGAACCCCGACCTGGCCCCCTCGCCGTTCGGCACCCCGCCCGAGGAGGCCTCGATCGGCTTCGTCAACGGCAGGCCGGCCGGCTCGGCGTCGCCGCTCACCTGGTCGGCGGCCCAGTACGTCCGCCTGGTCCGCGACCTCGCCGCCGGCCGGCTGCTGGAGCAGCCCGCCAGCACCACCCGCCGGTACGTGACCAACCACCAGCGGGCCACCACCCTGACCGTGACCGAACCGCCCGACCGGACGCCGGTCACCGCCTCGCCGGTCACCGTGCGCGGCACCTCGGCGCCGGGCAACACCGTCGACGTCTCCGCCACCAACCTCGACGCCAACTCCGCCAACGCCATCGTCACCACCAGCGCCGCGGCCGACGGCGGCTGGGCCGTCCAGGTGCCGGTCCAGGGCGGGACGATCGTGCTCGACGTGGTCGCCACCAGCCCCCAGGGGGCCACCGCCCACCTCCAGCGCACCGTGGTCTTCGACGTCACCCCGGGCCAGGTCCTGCTGGACGTCACCGACCCGGACGGCGACGACAACGGGCCCGGGAACTACGCCTATCCCACCTCGCCCAACTTCCGGCCCGGCGCCTACGACATCCAGCGGTTCCAGGTGCTCGACGACGGCACCGACGTGATCTTCCGCCTGCAGACCCGCGACCTGAGCCCGACCTTCGGCAGCCCGCTGGGGGCCCAGCTGGTCGACGTCTACGTCCACGACCCGGCCGCCGCCACCACCTCGACGGCGGCGTCGTTCCCCCAGCGCAACTACCAGATCGCCGACGGCTCGGCCTGGAGCCGGCTGATCGAGGTGCAGGGGTTCGGCCAGCGCTACGTCGACCCGGGCGGGGCCAGCCTGGGCACCGTCACCATCCGGGCCAACGAGATCTCGCGGTTCATCACCTTCAGCGTGCCCAAGTCCAGCCTCGGCCAGCCCGGCCCCGGCTGGGGCTTCACAGTGGTGCTGACCGGCCAGGACGGCTTCAGCCCCGACCAGGCCCGAGGGTTCACCCCGACCCCCCAGGAGTTCCAGTTCGGCGTCTGCGCCACCGCCTCGTCCGACCCCCACTGCACCGTTGACCCCGGCACCGTGCCCAAGGCGATCGACGTCGTCACCCCGCCAGGGGTGGCCCAGTCCGAGGAGCTCGACTACACGGCCAACCAGCCGGTGACCATCCAGGGCGTGTCCATCTCGAGCTGACTCCAGCCTCAGGCAGGCTCCAGGCGGCTGTGCTCCAGCCAGTGGGCGAGCAGCCGCGGATCGCCCGAGACCTCGACCTGGGAGCCGTCCAGGGCGGCTCGCCGGCTCAGCACCAGCAGCAGGTCCAGGGCGGGACCGCGCAGGGCGGCATCTCCCCGGCCGTGTCCGTGCCGCCACGCCACGCCGGATGGCGTGCGACGGGCCAGCCACTCGCCGGCATCGCCCAGTCCCGGGTCGGTGGCGTGGAAGTGCAGGGTCTGGCCGTGGCCGCGCAGCTCGGCCAGGGCCGGGAAGTCGTCGATCCGGGGCAGGATCGAGAACATGTCGAACAGGTCGGAGACGCAGTCGGGAGCCAGGCGGACCTCACGGCCGACCGCCAGCTCGGCGTCCAGGCGATGGACCAGGGTGTCGTGGGCGATCCGCCGCAGCCAGAACCCGGCGGTCTGGTCGTCGGCCCAGGTCCACACGCCGGCCTGTGGCCCGGCCTCGCGGACGGCGTGGCTCAGCCGGCGGGCGCCGGCCAGCAGCCAGCTCGACCGGTCCTCGGCCCCCGCCGGCACCCGCAGGTCGTCGACCTGCTCGTGGGGCACCGGCGTGGCCGCCCGGCGCTCGACGATGACGGCCGCCCAGCGGTGCCCGAACCCGACGTGGGCGGTGAGCTGGGCGAGCGTCCACTCGGGACAGGTCGGCACCGGTGCGGCCGGGTCCGCGTCGTGCACCGCCTCGGCGAACCGGGCCGTCTCGGCCTGGAGCTCGGCGTGGTAGCGGTCGTGGTCGAGCTGCGACATCGCCGCAGGATATCCTCCGCGGAGCCGTAGGGAGGTCACGTGGGTCGCGCCATCCAGGTTCTGGGCATCGCCCTGATGGCCGCCGGGCTGCTCATCGACGCCTCGGCGCGGAGCCGCGCCCGCCGCGCCGGCGAGGCGTCCGGCAAGTCCCGCTCGAGCCGCCTCCCGCTGGTGCTGTTCTGGATCGGTGCCGCGCTGGTGGTGCTGTCGTCGATCGCGACGGCATGACCGCTCCGGAGGCCGGGCTGGAGCCGGCGCCGGCCGCGCCATCCCGGGTCGGGCGGGCCGCGGCCGCCAGGCAGCCGCTGGTCGAGCCCCTGAGCGACCGCGAGCTGGACGTCCTTCGGCTGCTCTCCTCCGACCTCGACGGCCCCGACATCGCCCGTGAGCTGACCGTCTCCCTCAACACCCTGCGGACCCACACCAGGAGCATCTACGCCAAGCTGGGTGTCAACAGCCGCCGGGCCGCGGTGCGCCAGGCCGCCGAGCTCGACCTGCTGTCCCGCCCCCGCGACCGGTAACCGGAAAGGACCAGGCATGAAGGCGTTCGTCTACGAGCGGTACGGACCCCCGGAGCGGCTCCGGATGGCCGAGGTCGACAGGCCCATGCCGGACGCCGACGCGGTCCTGGTCAAGGTGCTGGCGGCATCCGTCAACCCCGCCGACTGGCATGTCCTGCGGGGCAGGCCCATGTTCTCGCGCGCCACCCTGGGGCTGCTGCGGCCCAAGCACAAGGTCCTGGGAGTCGACATCGCCGGGCGGGTGGAGACGGTCGGGGGCGACGTGACCCGCTTCACGCCCGGCGACGAGGTCTACGCCAACCTCCTCGACCACGGCTACGGCGGCTTCGCCGAGTACGCCGCGGCGCCGGTCGACGCCGCGGCCCTGAAGCCGACGACGCTGTCGTTCGAGGAGGCGGCCGCGGTCCCGATGGCGGCGGTCACCGCCCTCCAGGGCCTCCGCCGCCACGGGGAGCTCCAGCCCGGCCAGCGGGTCCTGATCAACGGGGCCACCGGCGGCGTCGGCAGCTTCGCCGTCCAGCTCGCCAAGGCCGCCGGAACCGAGGTGACCGCCGTGACCAGCACCGCCAACCTGGAGCTGGTCCGCTCGCTCGGCGCCGACCAGGTCGTCGACTATACCACCACCGACGCCCTCGGCGACGGGCGGCGCTATGACCGGATCCTGGACACGGTCGGGAACCGGTCGGTGCGTGATCTACGAGCTGCGCTGGTCGCGGACGGCAAGGCCGCCGTCACCGGGTTCACCAGCGTCCGGGGGCTGCTCGGCGTGTCGCTGCGCGGCGGCAAGGACGTCACCCAGGTGCAGGCCCATGCGACCGCCAGGGATCTGGAGCTGCTGGCGGAGCTGATCGAGGCCGGCAAGGTGCGCCCGCGGATCGACCGGCGCTACCGGTTCGCCGACCTTCCGGCCGCGATCGCCTACCTGGAAGAGGGTCACGCCAAGGCCAAGGTCGTCGTGGCGATCCCGTGAGCGGGCACTTGACAGCGGCTTGATACAACCGTATGGTTGTATCAAATGCAGACGACCCTCGACTTCGACCGCGTCTTCCAGGCGCTGGCCGACGGCACCCGGCGCGATATCGTGCGGCGGGCCATCGCGGGCGAGGAGGGCGTCGCCGAGCTGGCCGGGCACTACCCCATGAGCTTCGCGGCGGTGCAGAAGCACGTCGCCATCCTCGAACGGGCCGGCCTGGTCACCAAGGTGCGCAGCGGGCGCCGCAAGGTCGTCCGCACCAATCTCGAGGGGCTGCGCCGTGCGCGGGGCCTGCTCGACCGATACGAGGAGCTGTGGCGTGGGCGGCTCGACCGGATGACCGCCCTCGTCACCGAGACCAAGGAGACCGGTGCATGACCGTCACCGCCGTCCGCAAGGACGCCCAGGCCTTGACCATGGCCATCGATGCCGAGTTCGACGCCTCGCCGGAGCGGGTCTGGCAGCTCTGGGCCGACCCCCGGCAGCTCGAGCGCTGGTGGGGCCCGCCGACCTACCCGGCCACCGTCACCAGCCACGACCTGGCCCCGGGCAGCCGGGTCGAGTACCACATGACCGGGCCCGAGGGCGACCAGCCGCGCGGCTACTGGGACATCGTCGAGGTCGACCCGCCGCGCTCGCT
>Ga0307416_100000284_pt1 | contig 26630 bp, 23 predicted proteins | sample DK1Cmetagenome_2_FD_203821 | JGI IMG/M metagenome (GOLD analysis project Ga0307416, IMG submission 203821) | Maize rhizosphere microbial communities from greenhouse at UC Davis, California, United States - DK15-C-3 | ecosystem: Host-associated > Plants > Roots > Rhizosphere > Soil | place...
TGCTCGCCTTCTATCGCTCCCCGATCGGCCGGAAGATGGTCGGCGAACAGGGCACGCTGACGGCCGAGGGGGCGCGGATCGCTCAGGCCGCGCTCCAGCCGCACCTGCCGGAACTGCAGGCGGCCATCCAGCAGCGGGCCGCCGAGCTGCAGCGGTCGGGACAGCCGGCGCTGGTGAACCCGGCGCCGACCACGCCGGCCACGAAGCCGCCCCAGTGAGCGGGGCTCAGGCGATGATCGCACGGGCCTGGCACGGTCGGGTGCCGGCGGACAAGGCGGATGCGTACTACGCCTACCTGCTCCGGACCGGCCTGGCCGACTACGCCGCGGCGCCCGGCAACCGCGGCACGTTCGTCTTCCGCCGCACCGAAGGGAACGTCGCCCACTTCCTCCTGACCACGCTCTGGGACTCGGTCGAGGCGATCAAGGCCTTCGCCGGCGAGGACTACGAGCGGGCGCGCTACTACCCCGAGGACGACGAGTACCTCCTGGAGCGCGAGCCCCACGTCACCCACTACGACGTTCTGCCGGCGCCCGCGCCGCCTGCCGCCTAACGGCTCGTCGGGGCGCGCCGTGCGGCGGCCGACGTTAGCCGGGCCCGTCGGGCCGCGCGGCACATCGGTTGCTCGCCATCATCGCCCGGCCGGCCGCGACCGTGCGGCGGCCGGACCGGATATCACTCCGGTGTCACTCTGGCGGAGGGCGGTACGATGGCTGGTCAAGCTGGTGGAGACGAGAGCAATACGGGCGGCAAGAGCATGGGGCGTCGCGTCGCGCAGACGGCCGGCGGCACCGGCGTCGGCGGCCACGCGGGAACCGGCGCCGAGGACACGTTGGCGACTCCGGGCCGCGTCAGCGCGGGGAGCACGGGCGGCGCGGGGCTCGTGGGGGGCTCCGCCATCGGCGACGACGGCGTGGGTGATACCGAAGGCGGGCTCGTGGGCGGGGTCGGCGGAACCGGGGGTGCCGGCGGCGCTCCCGCAGCCGGTGGCGGCACGAGCGGCGGCTGAATTACGGCTCTCGGCGCTCGGCTCTCGGCCCTCGGCCACTGCGGTAGGCAGGCACCCCTCGGCATCAGGAGGACGTCCCTCGCGCCGAGGAGTTTCCCGTCACCGCCCCAGCCGTGGGCCGAGCGCCGAGAGCCGCCGTTCTACTTCGGCAGCTTGTTCTGTGCCCCGGGCGCCAGGGCGGTCCGCTCCGGAAGCGTGTCAGCGCTGGTGCGAGGAGCACGCCCGCTGCGAGCCATCAGCGAGCCCCCGGCCATGAGCAGGATCAGGACACCCGTACTCAGAAAGACGATCGCACGCCGCATGGGGCTTCGAGAGCGGAGGCGCGGCACGGCGCCGCGTCCTCGCGGCGGCCGTTGGTCGGCGCCCGGTGCGCGCCGCGCTCTGTAGGAAAGCGACGACCCGGAGGGGCAGGCCGTTACATCCGCGGACACCGCCGCCGGGCTGCCGGTGGTCGCGCGGCGTTATGCTGTGCGCGATGTCACTGCGCGGCGCTACTCGGTGCAGGACGGCACCGTCGCGCCATGGCCGGCTCGGGCAATCGGACTGCGGCGGACCGGATGCTCACTCCGGCGGAGACGACGTCGGCTTGGCGGTGCCTGGCTTCGCGGTGCCTGGCTTCGCGCCCGTCTGTGACGCGGGCTGCAGCGCCGCGGGCGTCGACGACGATCCCCCGGCCGCAGGGCGGGATGCGCCCGTGTCCGCTGGCGTCCGGACGCTGTCGGGGGTGGCCGCTGCGGCCGTAGACGGCGCGGCCACCATCGACTGCGTGGTGGACTCCGCGGGCAGCGGCTTCGTGACCTCGCCGGAGGCCGTGTGCTCGCCGTGCGCCTCGCCGTCGGCAGCCGACGCCTGACGTCCGCTCCCCTCGCAGCCTGCGGCCACCAGGCCGGCAGCCCCGATGCATGCGACGACCCTGCGGGCCGTGCGACGCGTATGATTCATGGAGTTCTCCATCGTGTGACATCGTGTGACATCGCGTGACGAATCAGCCGGGCACCCCCCCACGAACCCTCCGGGACAGCCAGGCCGCACTGGCGCCTACACTTCACACCTGCCCGCCGCCTTACTCTCGCAGGCCACGCGCCACACGGCGCCACGAGAGGGCGTGCGCCTTGCCTCCGGCGCCCCCGTCCCTTGATTACGCCAGGTAAACCTGTCGCTCCCGTCGCATGACTGCTGTCGGTCGCCGTTCGCTGTCGCCTGATCCGGCCCGCATGACTCAACCCGCATGATCGAGGTCGATGGCCTCACGAAGCTCTACGGCGATCTTGCAGCCGTGCAGTCGATCTCCTTCCGCGTCGCGCCCGGCGACGTGCTCGGCTTGGTCGGCCCGAACGGCGCCGGCAAGACGACGACGCTGCGGAGCATCGCCGGCATCCTCGTCCCCACCGCGGGGCGCGTGCGCATCCACGGCATCGACCTGCTCGAGCGCCCGCAGGAGGCGAAGCGGCACCTCGCCTTCGTCCCCGACGAGCCACAGCTCTTCGACTATCTCACGGTCGAGGAGCACCTGCGCTTCGTCGGGCGGCTGTACGGCGTCGCGGACGTCGGGTCGCGCATCGAGCCGCTGCTCGCGGAGCTGGAGCTCGGCGACAAGCGGCGCGCGCTCCCTGGCGAGCTCTCCCGCGGAATGCGGCAGAAGCTCGCCATCGGCTGTGCGCTGCTCCACACGCCCGCGGCCCTCCTCCTCGACGAGCCGCTCACGGGGCTCGACCCCGGCGGCATTCGCAAGATGAAGGCAACTATCGCCGCTCGGGCACGCGCCGGCGCGGCGGTGATCCTCAGCTCGCACCTGCTCCACCTCGTGGAGGAGCTGTGTACGCGGCTGTTGCTGCTGCGGAACGGGCAGATCGTCGCCGTGGGCACGATCGCCGAAATCGTCGCCGAGCGTCCTCAGCTCGCCGGGCTCGGGCTCGAGGACATCTTCCTCGCGTTGACCGACCAAGGTGATGCGGCGGTGGGAGCGTGAGTGCGTCCACGGCCGCAGCCGCGCCCCCAGTGAGGCGCCGCGCCCACGTGGCCGGTGCCTTCGTCTATCTCACACTCCACACGGCCCGCAACCGCCTCGCCGCACGCGCCCGGCGGCTCAAGCACCCCCGCTACGCACTCGCGCTCGCCGTCGGGGTGTTCTACTTCTGGTTTCTCTTCTTCCGCCGCGACGCCGACGCGCCGCTCGCGGGCGTGGTGGGCGGCGAGTGGAGCGCGCTCGTGGGGTCACTGTTCTTCGCGGGACTCACCACCAACTGGTGGTTGTTCGGCGGCAGTCGGGGCGCACTCGCGTTCAGCCCGGCCGAGGTCCAGTTCCTCTTCCCGGCCCCGGTGTCGCGCCGCGCGCTCATCCACTTCAAGTTGCTGCGGGCGCAGTCGTTCATCCTCGTGAACACGCTGCTGTGGGTGGGGCTCCTCGGTCGCGGGCGCACGGAGCTGAATTCGGGGCTGCGCGCGCTCGCCCTCTGGGTGCTGTTCTCGACGCTACACCTCCACCGCCTGGGCGCGTCGCTCGTCCGCGCCAGTGCCTTCGAGCACGGGCAGAGCGGCGCGCGGCGGGGCGTGGTGCCGCTCGCCGTCTTCGTGGCGGCGTTCCTGGGGCTGGCCTGGGGGCTCATGCAGAGTGCGCCCGCGCTCCAGGAGGCGTGGGAGGCGGGGCTGCCCGCCTTCCTCAACGCGGCGGGCCGCGCGCTGCGGGCGCCGGTGCCGAGCGCGGTGCTCGCACCATTCCGCGCCCTCCTCGCGCCTGGCCTCGCCACGACGGCCGCCGAGTGGGGCCGCGCGATGATACCCGCGCTGGGGATCATGCTCCTCAACTACGTCTGGGTGATGTACAGGGACGCGGCGTTCGAGGAGGCGGCGGTGGAAGAGTCCGCGCGTCGCGCGGCCCGCCTCGGCGCGCCGGACACGGGGCGCCCGCGCGAGGCCGCCCCGCACGCCGCACACGCCGGGCCCGGGCGCCGCACCACGCGCTTCCCACTCTCCCCCACCGGCAACCCCGCCGTCGCGATCTTCTGGAAGAATCTCGTCGCCGTGACGCGCGCCGTCCGGCCCTCACTGGTGGTGATCCCGCTCGGCGCCGGTGCGGTCGCCATGCTCGTCGTGTTGGCCACGCAGCCGGAAGGGACCGCCCTCACGCACTCGGCGGGCGTGCTGCTCACGTCGTGGGCCGGACTGCTCATCGCCACCGGCCCGCTGTGGGTGCGCTACGACCTGCGGCAAGACCTCCCGAAGCTCGAGATGCTGCGGTCGTACCCGATTTCGGGGTGGTCGGTGGTCACCGCGGAGATCGCCGCGTCCACCGCGATCCTCTCCGCGTTCCAGATGTCGCTCCTCGCCTTGGCGTACCTCGCGTACGTGGGCGACACCGCGTTGACCGTCACCCTCGGGGAGCGCACGGCGCTGCTCGCCGCGTTGGCGCTCGCGCTGCCGGCGGTGAACGCCGTGGGGCTCACCGTGCAGAACGCGGCGGCGCTCTTCTTTCCGGCGTGGGTGCGGCTCGGCGCGACTCGCGCGGGCGGCGTGGAGGCCATGGGGCAGGGCCTCATCACGATCATCGCGTCGCTCGCCGTGGTCTGCGTCCTCCTGCTGCTCCCCGGGACGGCCGGCGCCATCCTGGCCTACGCGCTCCGGCCGCTGCTCGGCAACTGGGCCCTCGCGCCGGCGCTCGTGCTCGCCGTGGCGGCGACCTTGGTGGAGCTCGTGCCGATCACGCGCTGGCTCGGCCGCGTCTTCGAGCGCACCGACCCGACCGCGGTGAACCCGGTCTGAGCGGCCGCGGATGCACGCGGCTGCGCTTGGCGTTGACTCGTTCGGGGGTGAGGGATCGAATGGCTGGCACGATGATCGAGTTCCGCGGCGACGGGCGCACGTCCTCAGGCTATCTCGCGGCGCCGGCGGGCGGGCGGGGTCCGGGGGTCGTCGTGGTGCAGGAGTGGTGGGGGCTCGTCGATCACATCAAGGACGTGGCCGACCGCTTCGCCGCCGACGGATTCGTGGCGCTGGCGCCGGACCTCTACCACGGCGCGCAGGCGCGGAATCCCGACGAGGCCGAGAAGCTGCGCATGGCGCTCGACGTCGCGCGGGCCGGCATGGAGCTGCGGGGTGCGGCCGCGTACCTGCTCGCGCACGATGCCGTGCGGCCGAAGCGGGTGGGGGTCGTCGGCTTCTGCATGGGCGGGCAGCTGGCGCTGTTCGCCGCCGCGGAGCACGCGGACGTGGTCTCGGCGGCGGTGGACTTCTACGGCCTTCACCCGAGCGTCGAGGTCGACGCCGAGAAGGTGCGCGGGCCGGTGCTCGCGCACTTCGGCCGGCGCGACCGAGGGCTGCCCGAGGCGCGGGCCGCCGCGGTCGTCGAGCGGCTGCGCGCGGCGGGCGTCGAGATCGACGCCTACTACTACGACGCGGGACACGCCTTCTTCAACGACGCGCGGCCGCAGGCCCACGACGAGGGGAGTGCCGCGCTGGCGTGGACGCGGACCGTGCAGTTCCTGCGGCGCCACCTCGCCTAACGGACGCGCCGCCGGCCCCGCGTCGGGGCTGCGTCGGGGCGCCGTCCTGCGCCCGTCAGAGCTCGAGCTCCCAGGTCTGGCCGACGAGGTCGTAGCCGAAGCTGTGGTGCCGCTCCTCGCTCACGAGCCGGAAGCCCGCCTCCTGGTAGATGCGCCGCGCGGCGTGTAGCACGTCGTTCGTCCAGAGCGTGACGGTCCGGTAGCCCGCCTGCCGGGCGAAGCGCACGCACTCCCCGACCAGGCGTCGGCCGATCCCCAGCCCGCGAGCCGACGGCTCTACGAGGAGCAGGCGCAGCTTGGCGACGGCGTCCGACTTCTTGACGAGAAATACGGACCCGACGATCTCCCCGTCCCGCTCCGCGATCCAACAGCGCTCCCGCTTCGGGTCGAAGTTCTGGATGAACTCCGCCACGATGCCCGCGACGAGCGCCTCGAACCGCTCGTCCCAGCCGTACTCCTGCGCGTACAGAACGCCGTGTCGGTGGACGACCCATCCCATGTCGCCCGGCTGGTGGGGCCGGATGACGTACGAGGCGCTGCGCTCGCTTCGTCCGCTGTGCTCGGGACGCGCCCCGAGCGACGTCTCGATCGTGCGCATCGCCTCCACGAGCCGCCGCTGCTCCCCCGCGGAGAGGGCCCGGAGCATGAGGCCGATCTCCTCGCTCGAGCGCGCGTCGAGCGCGTCCGCCGCGCTCCGCCCCTCGCTCGTGAGCCGGAGGTGGCTCTGCCGGCCGTCGGCCTCCGAGGGCTGCCGCTCGACGAGGCCGCGCTGCTCGAAGCCGCGCAGGATGCGACTCAGGTAGCCGGCGTCGAGGCCGAGCTCCCTTGCGAGCTCGGTGGCCGTGGGCCGATCCCGGTGGGCGAGCTCGTAGAGCACGCGCACTTCGGTCAGCGAGAAGGGGCTCTTCAACAGCCCCTCATCCAGGACGCCGATCTGCCGCGTGTAGAAGCGGTTGAACCGGCGCACGGCCGCTATCCGCTGGTCCGTTGTGCGCGCGTCGACGCGGTCGACCTCGACATCGGTCATGGTGATCACCCTCGGCTGCGGAATTTCACGCGAGAGCCGGCACAGCGTCCGGAGCCACGAACACCGTCGCCAATGTCGAGCAGTTACTTGACTCTGTCAAGCTTTTCCGCGACCGACCAGCCGTAGAGTGCGCTAGCCCATCAGACCCCGGCGTACCACTCGTAGCCCTGGTCACTCCAGTAGCCGCCGTTGCGCTCGGGAAGGAACGCGACGCGGGTGAGATACTTGGTGTTCTTGTAGCCGAGCTTCACGGGGGAGTGGAGTCGCGCGGGCGCGCCGTGTCCTGGGCCGAGCATGGCGCCGTCCATCCCGTAGGCGACGAGCGTTTGCGGGTGGGTCGCGCTCTGGAGGTCCCAGCTCTCGTGGTAGCCCTCGTCGAACGACTGGAAGTCGACGTACTGCGCGTCAGGCAGGACGCCGGCGAGGCGAGCGAGCTCGCTCACGCGCACACCGGTCCACGTGGCCACCGCGGTCCACCCCTCCACGCAGTAGTGGTTCACGCGCTGCGTCACGCTCCGCAGCTTCATCAGATCGTCGAGGGTGAGTCGGAGCGGACGCCGCACGAGCCCCGCGACCTCGAGCGCCCACGTCCCGCGCGTGGCCGCGTCCCACACGGGAACGGTGTCGGAGACGAAGTATTTCGGGAATGCCGCGCCGGCCGCGCGCGCCCGACTCGAGGTCCGGTCGAGCGCCGTGTGCCGGAGGAGCCATCGCTCCACCCCTTCGTTCTTCCGCTCGGCGAAGCGCAGCAACGGCTCCGCGCCGTCCGGACCGCGCGAGTTGCACGCGGCCAGCAGCGCCGAGAGCGCCGACGACGACAGGCCGGTCGAGAGCCAGAGGGCGCCGCCCTGGAGGAGGGAGCGTCGACCGATGGCGCCCGGGATGACGTCGCGCCGCTCGTCCAGGCGCGCAGGGCCGCGCGCGGCCGCGCGCGTGCCCTGCGGTCGTTCAATGTCGCGGTCGGTATCGCGGTCTTTGTCGCTCATGGCGGCCTCACGCGCAACGCGAAGATGTCGGATGCGGCGGCAGGGTGACGAGCCCGGGGGCAGTGGGGCTAGGATTGAAGTCGGGGGGGGACCCCCGCGGCGCCGGCATCGGGGCCGGCACCCGCGCCCGCGGTGTCGCGGCGAGCCCAGCGCGGCAGCAGGTGGTAGAAAGGCCGCGCATTGCGCGCCTCCGGACAGAGGCGCTCGTCGTACTTGCCCGTGATCATCGACCGCAGGCTGTACGGGTCGGTGGCAATCACCATGAACACGTGCCCCAGGGCGAGCGCGACGATTGCCAGCATGCTCAGGAAGTGCCAGTAGCGCGCCCACACGTAGCCGCCGAACAGCGCCGCCAGCCAGCCGAGGGACACCGGCTTCCAGATGGCGATGCCGCTCAACACGGTGACCGCGGCGACGATCGGCATCGCGAAGTAGGCGAGCTTCTGCAGCGCGTTGTGCTTCCCCTGCCGCGGGTGCTCCTTTCGCGCGAACAGGTAGAACCTCACCATCTCCCAGGCGTCGCGGGGGTCGCCGCGGCGGGGCACGAGGTCGCGCCACTCGCCGTGCAGGTAGATGAAGCCGAGGTAGACGAGGCCGGCAGCGACGAGCACCCACATCATGGCGAAGTGCCAGTTGCGGGCGCCGGCCAGCCAGCCGCCGAAGGTCAGCCAGTCCGGCGCGGGCGTGCCGTGCCACGGCCAGCAGCAGAACGTCTCACCCTTGCGGGCGAACGCCGGGTAGGCGTTGAAGATCCGCAGGCCGCTTCCGACCATGACGACGATCGCGACCGCGCTCACCCAGTGGGTGACGCGGACCACCCAGTGGTGGCGCGTGACGACTGCGGGCTCGCTCGGCACTTCCTCGTCCATCGCTCCCTCCGGGGCAGGCGGGCCGTGTCCAATATACGGCCGCCGGCGGCGGGCGGATCCCTCGTCGCCGTCTGCCCGCCCGGCGCGAGCACCCGAGGCGGCAGCCGACGGTCTCGTGCACGCGCCACGGTGAGCGGACGGCACGCGCTGCTGGCCCGATTGGGCGCAGGCTCCCGGCAGGGGTCGGGCGGGGGCTTACCGCCGTTACCGCTGCGATCTCACGGTGGCCACGATCGCTCGCAGTGCTGCGGCGGTAAACCCCACCATCGTGGCCTCGCTGGTTCGGGCATACACGGCGGCTTGCCACACGCGCAATCCCGAGCGGGCTGTCGCCTGCTTCGAGTCGACTACCCGGACCGGGCGTTCCGCGTCCACGTGGGTGCCACCCGCCACGCCGGCGGCGATGACGACTCCCACCGCCGTGGCGGTGAGCACCGAGCGAGCCCACCGCGCGGTACGCCGGACCAGGAGCCGGCGGGTCCGGCGCCCGAGCGGGGCGGCGAGCGAATCGAGGGCGCGCAACAGTTCCTCGGCGCTCTGGGGGCGGCGCGCCGGCTGCTTCTCGAGGCAGCGCATGACGAGCTTGGCGAGCGCCGGCGGAACGTCCGGACGCCGCTCGCCTACGGGGCGAGGCGTCTCTACGATGTGCGCCGTGACCATGGCGCGGGGCGAGCGGCCGGCGAACGGCGGCGCCCCGGTGAGCAGCTCGTACGCCATTGCGCCGAAGGCATAGACGTCGGCGCGGCAATCGGCCGACGCATCGCCCCCCGCCTGCTCCGGGGCGATGTAGGCGGGCGTGCCGACGACCGGCCCCGCGGACGTGAGCCCACTTCCACTCTCCCCGGCCTCAGCGTCGAACGACTCGGCGTCGAGTCCACCCCAACCGCCCACGGCGTCGTCCAGCGCCTTGGCGACGCCGAAGTCGGTGACGAGGGCGCTGCCGTCGGACAGGAGGACGTTGTCCGGCTTCACGTCGCGGTGCACCACGCCCTGCCGGTGGGCGTAGCCCAGCGCACGCGCGACGTCGCGCAGCACGCGCAGGGTGTGGGGGACGGAGAGCGCGCCGGCTCGGCGAAGGTGGGCGCGCAGCGACTCCCCCTCGACGTACGGCATCGTGTAGAAGGGCACCCCGTCCCAGCTCCCCGCCGCGAGCACCGGGACGACGTGCGGGTGCTGCAGCCGTGCGGCGAGCTGAATCTCGCGCGCGAACCGTTCTGAGCTCAACCCCGCGGCCAGCTCCGGTGGGAGCACCTTGACGACCACCCGCCGCCCGAGCGCCGTCTCCGTCGCGACGAAGACCCGGGACATCCCACCCCCGCCCAACTCCCGCTCGAGCACGTATGCGCCACCGAGTGTCGACTGCAGGCGCTCGCTCAGGTGCGTCGTCATCCCCCACCCATCCCGTTTGTGGTAGCTCATGCTACGGGACCGTGGCTGCGCTACGCCATACGCAAGGTGTCGTAGTGATGCCGTCGTAGGAGTCCACCGGAGCACGGGGGTCTACGTCACGGAGAGCGCGTGGGCTCACTCGAGCCCTGCCCGGCGGCCCCCGCGAGCGCGTCGCCCAGCTCCTGCACAGTCCGGTACCGCGCGGCGGGCTTGCGGTCGAGCGCCATCATGACGACGCGCTCCACACTTTCGGGCACGGCCGGGTTCACGGCGCGCAACGGCACCGCGGGCTCGGTCAGTCGCCTGACGAGTGTCGCCTGGGCGGACCCTCCGGCGTGCGGGGGCGCGCCGGCGAGTGCGTGGTAGAGCACACATCCGAGACTGAATACGTCGCTGCGCGCGTCGGGCGCGCCCTCGCCGGTCGCCAGCTCGGGGCTCAGGTACGCGGGCGTGCCGAGTGTGACCGCGGTCTGCGTCCCCTCGCCGGTGACAGCCCCGAGGATGGCGCGCGCGATGCCGGCGTCGAGCACGAGTGCGCCCCGGGCGGTGAGCGCGATCCGCTTCGGCGTCAGGTCCAGGTGGAGCACGCCGCGGGCGTGCGCGAACGCCAACGCCGCCGCCACGTCGCGGCCGATGCGCACCGCGTCCGCCATGGGGACGCGCCCGTCGCGGGCGAGCCGCTCCCGCAGGGTCTCGCCGGCGTGTGGGAGGGTGGCGAAGTACACCACGTCGCCCTCCGCCCCGACGTCGAGGATCGGGGCGAGATTCGGGTGCGCCAGCCGCGCCGCCTCGCGCAACCCAGCGAGCAGGCGCGGCAGGTCGGCAGCCCCACTGATCGCGGGCAGGAGTACCCGCAGCACCACCGTGCGATTGTCGCCGACGCGGCGCGCCAGCAGCGACGTCGCCAGCACGCTCTGAGCGCCCACGCGCTCGACGGCGTAGCGCGACCGCAGGGCCTCGGCCACGTGAGCCGCATAGGCGCCGGCGGCACCGCGGCCGATCGTGGCCTCGGCTCGCCGGTCGCCGCGCGAGGGCTGCGCGCCGGCTCCTAGTCCGTGTGCCGCTGGCCCGTGTCCGTTCGCGCTCGGCGCCCCCTGGCGCAGCCGGGCGACGAGCTCGGCCACCTCTGCCTCCACCGGTATCTCGAGCTCGCGCCTGACGAGTACCTCGTGCTGCTGTGCGTGCCGCAGCGCCGCGGCCCGATCCCCGCTGTCGACGAGCGCGCGCATGAGCTCGAGCGTGACTCGCCCGCTCAATGGCTCGAGCGCGGCGCGGCGCTGCCACCACCCTGCCGCCGCCAGGTGATCGGCCCGGGCCGCCGCGACGCGGGCGAGCGCCTCGAACGACTGACCGGCGGCGGCGTCGCGCTTCGCGCGCTCCGCGTCCACCCAGTGCTCGAACTCGGGGGCGTTCGATAGGAAGAAGCCGTCGAGGAAGGGGCCGGCGTAGAGCGCGGCCGCCCTGTCGTGCGCCTTCCCTTCGACCGCCTCGTCGAACTCGGCGACGTCGCTCGCAATCCGCGCTTGATTGAGCCGTAGCTCGCTGGTACCCGCGATGGCGTCCTCGCCAAGGTCGCGCCGCGTGAGGAAGAGCCACTGGGCCAGGGCGTGGCGGGCCCGCTCGGCATCGCTCTCGGGCCAGAGCAGGGCGGCGATCTTGTCGCGGCTCACCCCGCGCGTGCCGGCCGCGGCCAGGATGGCGAGGAGCGCCAGGCGGCGGCGCTGGATCATCGCGCCCGCCAACGGCCCACTCTCGTCCGACAGCGAGACACCACCGAGGGTGCGCAGTGTGAGCATGGGCGCGGCCGTGAATCCCGTTTGATCCTGGTGTGACGTGCCCCTGGTAGGCTGACGCTACGAGTCACCCCGGGGGAGCCGCAAGAGCGCCGCCCGGCACGTTCGGATGGAGGCACCCGCCGCGTGTCTCCCTCACCTGCCCGCCGCTTCGGAGGCGTTATGCACTGCCCGCGTTTCACCACACTTCCCGTCCTGCTGCTGGCGATCACCGCCTGCACCGACGACGCGCCGCCCACCGGCCCGGGCGCGCTACCGCCGTCGCTCGCCTCGAGCAGCCTCGGCGACTTCCACCGCTACGTCGCCATCGGCACGAGCATCACGGCCGGCGTGCAGAACGACGGCAAGACCGCCGCGACCCAGCGCACGTCGTGGCCCGCCCAGCTCGCGCGCCTCGCCGGCCGCGAGCTCTCGCAGCCGTACCTCGCCGGCACTGGCTGCCGGCCCCCCCTCCAGGCCCCGCTCATCACCTTCCGGCGCGTCACCGGCGAGTCCCCCGGGACGCCCGGTGCCCAGCTCAGCTGCTCGGAACTCCAGGAGGGAATCACCGTCCCGACGGCGAACCTCGGCATCAGCGGCGCGCGCGCCTCGTACGCCTTGTTCAACACGCCGGAGAACATCGCCGGGGTGGACCCCGACAACGCCAAGGTCTACCCGCGTACGCTCGCTCCCGGGCAGACGCAGGTGGCGGCGATGATGGCGCAGAACCCGAAGATCGTCTCGGTCGAGCTGTTCGGGAACGAGGTGCTCCTCGCCCGCACGGGGATCGCGATCGTCGGCGCCACCCTGGCACCGCTCCAGCAGTTCACCGAGCCGTACGACCTGATCCTCGACAGCATCCAGAGGGTGGGCGCCAAGGCCGTCCTCGTGGGCGTCAGCGGCAGCATCGCCGACTTCCCCGCCTTCCGGCGCGGCAATGACCTATGGAAGGAGGCACAGAGCTTCGCGCTGTACAACGTCCAGGTGAGCGCCGACTGCGAGAACAGCCAGAACCTGCTCTTCATCCCCTTCAAGATCACCCCCGCCGTGGGCGCCGGCCTGCAGAGCGCCCAGCAGGGCGGCCCGCCGGCGGTACTGAGCTGCGCCGCCTCGCCGTCGCCGGCCGCGGCCGACTTCGTCCTCGACGCGAACGAGGTGGCGATCGTCGACAACGTCCTCGGCGCGATCGGCGCACACATCCAGGCGCAGGCCGAGGCCCGGGGGTTCGCCCACGTCGACCTCGGCGTGATGTACAACCGGCCGGAGAACCGTCCGGCGCTCAACGCGCAGGCGTTCATGCAGGGCCCCGCGCCGTACGGGCCGAACATCAGCATCGACGGCGTGCACCCAACCGCCGAGGGGTCGCGCATCCTCGCCGACGCCGCGGCCGCAGCGCTCAACGCGCGCTACGGCTTCGACATCCGACGCGCCCCGACCCCCGAGACGAACGTGACGCCGGTCGTCACCGAGCTGCTGGCGTACGGCCGCGGCGCGACCGGGCCGATCACCGGCTTGAACGGCGACCTGGTGCGCTTCCGCCTGGGCGACCGCGGTGACCCAGGCCCCTGGCGGCTCCGCGTCGACTGGGGCGATGGCGTGGTGCACACGCCCACGGTGACCCGAAAGGGCGACATCTCGCTCCTGCGGAGTGAGGCGTTCCCCGGGCCGGGCAGCTACACTGTGGTCGTCACGGCCACCGATCTCACTGGTGCCACGAGCGCGCCGCGCACGACCACCATCACCGTGCAGTAAGCGCGGCGCGCACCGCGCCTCACGAGTCGAGCTCGACTCGCGAGGCGCGGTCAGTCGAACCGTGCAACAGTTCGCAGCCGAGGATCATTAGATGAAACGCACTGCCATTCTGCTCGCCATCGCACTGGTCGCGGCGGCGCCGCCCCTCGCCGCCCAGGATGCCGCGACGCCCACTCCCGGCACGCGGGTCCGTCTCTACCTCCAGCCGACGAAGGGTGGCTCGCACTCCAGCTCGAAGCGGGTCGGGACGCTGGTGCGCTGGAACGCCGACACCGTGGTGCTCTCGACCTCCGGCGCCGCGGCCGAGACGCCGGTGCCGCGCGCCGCCATCGACCGTATGGACGTGAGCCGCGGACGAACGCGCCTCCGAGGTGGCCTCAAGGGCGCTGCCATCGGCGGCGTAATCGGGATCGCCACCGGCGCGATCCTCGGCGCGGTGACGTACGAGGAGAACGACTGCGTTCAAATCTGCGTCGTCGGGGACAGCCGCGGGGGCGACACAGCGCTGGGCGGAGTGGTCGGCGGCATTCTCGGGATCCCGATAGGTGGGATCGTCGGCGCACTCAACGCAGGCGAGCGCTGGGAGCGTGTCCCTCCTCACCCACGCGTGAGCATCATGCCGGCGCGCGGGGGGCTGCGGGTAGCGGTGAGATTCTGAGGGTCTGGGGTCTGGAGGAATCGTCTGCACTCCCAGACCCTAGACTCCAGACCCCGCTGTCCTCACTCCGCGCGGATGGCCACCAGCGGATCCACCCGCCCGGCGGCGCGGACGAGGAGGAGGTTGGCGACGTTGGCGCAGGCGATCAGCATGACGAGGCCCACCGCGCCCATGAGCACGAGCAACGGCGTGCGGACGTCGCCGATCATGTACTCGCGGAGGGGGATGACGAGCGCCCCGACGCCCTCGTTCTTGGTCGGGAACTGGCCGGCGAGGCGGCCGGCGATGGTCGACAGCTCGGCCTGTGGCTGGGCGACGGAGACGCCGGACCGGAGCCGGGTGACGACGCGGAGAAAGCGCGCGGTCCGCGCGGGCGGTGAGAGCAGGCTCCTGTCGATCTCGAGCGGCGCCCAGACGTCGGCGTCCACCGGGTACTCCAAACCACGCGGTACCACGCCCACGACCGTGTATCGCTCGACGGCGAGCGAGACCTCCCGGCCGACGACGCCGCGGTCCCCGGCGAACCGGCGCCGCCACAGCCCATCGCTCAGCACCACCTCCCGCGGCGTCGGGCTCGCGTCCGAGCGAGGCGACAACCCGCGGCCGACCACCGGCCGCCGAGCACCGCTGTTCATTCGGAACGCATCGCCACCATCGGATCCGTGCGCGCGGCGCGGCGGGCGGGGACGTAGCACGCGAGTGCCGCTACCGCGGTGAGCGCGAGCGCGGCGGCGGCGAACGTCGCCGGGTCCATGGGGGTCAGCTCGTACAGCAGGCTCCGGAGCAGCCGCGACGCGGCCGCGGCGGCCACGAGGCCGACCGCCAGCCCGACGATCGCCGCGCGCATCCCTTGCCGCACGACGAGCGCGAGCACGTCGGCGGGGCGGGCCCCGAGCGCCATGCGCAGCCCCATCTCCCGCGTGCGCCGGCCCACCGCGTACGCGACGACGCCATAGATGCCGATGGCCGCCAGGGCGAGGGCGACCCCGGCGAAGCTGCCGAGCAGCAGCGCATAGAACCGCGGCTGCGCCACCGACTCGGCGACCACGCGCTCCATCGGCATGAGGCGGTACACGGGGAGGTCGGGGTCGAGCGCGCGGACCTGCGCGCGCGCCGGCCCGGCAATGAGCGCCGGATCGGCCGTCGTGCGCACGACGGCCGCCACGTATTCCAGGGGGAACTGGTCGTACGGCGTGTAGATCTCGGGCACCGGCGCCCCGGCGAGGTCGAACTGCTTGATGTCACCGACGACGCCGACGATCTCGCCGCCCATGCGCACGCTGTCCCGCGTCCAGCCCAGTTGCACCCGCTTGCCGATCGGGTCTTCGCCGGGGAAGTAGCGACGGACCAGTTCCTCGTTGACGACTACCACCTGCGGCGCGCCGTCGCGGTCGCGCGGCGTGAACTGCCTGCCGCGCCGCAGCGGGATCCCCATGGTCGCGAAGTAGTCGGGCGTGGCGGTGCGAATCTGCGCCGACGGCTCGTCGGCCGGATCGGGGGCCGGCCGCCCGTCCACGGTGAAGCTGAGGCCGAAGTGCGTGCCGGTGAGTGGCAGGCTGGTGACGGCGGCGGCGGATCGGACGCCCGGTATCGCCGCCAGTCGCGCCACCAGCGCCGCGGTGAAGGCTTGCAGGTGGGCGTCCTTGGCGTAGGTGCCCGGCGGCAACGTGACGGTGAGCGTGAGGACGCCGGCGGGCCGGAACCCGGGGTTCACGTCTCGCAGCCGGGCGAAGCTCCGCAGGAGGAGCCCCGCGCCCACGAGAAGCATGACGGCGAGCGCCATCTCCGACGTGACGAGCGCGCCGCGGACGCGGCGGCCGCCGGCGCGGGTCGTCAGGCCGCGCCCACCGACGCGCAGGGTTCGGCCGAGATCCGGCGCGGCGGCGTGCACGGCGGGCACGAGTCCGAAGACGACGCCGGTCAGGGCGACGACCGCGGTCGTCAGCGCCAGCGCCGTGATGTCGACGCCGACCTCGTGCAGGCGCGGGATCCCCTCGGGCGCCGCCGCAACGAAGAGTCGCGTCCCCCACGCGGCCAGCACCGCGCCGAGCGAGCCGCCGAGCAGCGACACGAGCACGCCTTCGGTGACGAGCTGCCGGAGGATGCGCCCGCGGCCGGCGCCGAGCGCCGTCCGGACGGCGATCTCCCCCTCCCGCTCGACCGCGCGCACGAGCAGCAGGTTGGCGACGTTGACGCACGCGACCAGCAGTACGAGGCCAACCGCGCCGAGCAGGACGAGGAGTGGTGTGCGGACGTCCCCGACGATCGACTCGTGCAGGCCGACGAGCGACACGCCGTAGCCTGCGTTGTGCGACGGGTCCTGCTGCTCGAGGCGCTTGGCGACGGCCGCGAGATCGGCGTCCGCCTGCTGCAGCGACACGGCCGGCGCGAGCCGCCCGACGACTCGCAGGTAGCGCGCGCCACGACTCTGCGCCTCCCGGCTCAGGTCGATCGGGGTCCACACGTCGGCGTCCGCGGGATAGCCGGTCCCACGCGGGAGCACGCCCACCACCGTGTACGACTCGCCGTCGAGCAGGACGGTTCGCCCCGGGACCGCCGGGTCGGCGCCGAACCGGCGCCGCCACAGCTCCTCGCTCAGCACCGCGACTCTCGCCGCGCCCGGTGCGTCCTCGCCCGGGGCAAACGCGCGGCCCACGGTGGGCCGCACGCCGAGCACGGAGAACAGGTTCGCGCTCACACTGGCGCCGTCGAGCCGCTCGGGCTCGGCGCCGCGCGCGGTGAGCGTGAGGGTCACGTCGCTGATCGCGGCGATGCCCTCGAAGGAGCGGGCCTGGTCGCGCCAGTCCGCGAAGTCGAGCGGCGAGACCGAGCCGCGCCCGTGGTCGCTGAAGGAGAAGATCCGCACCAAGCGCTCCGGGGCCCGGTACGGCAGTGGCCGGAGTAACACGCCGTGCACGACCGAAAAGATCGCGGTGGTCGCCCCGATCCCGAGCGCCAGCGTGAGCACCGCCACCAGCGCGAAGGCGGGGCTCCGGCGGAGCTGACGCGCTGCGTAGCGCACATCCTGGCCGATCTCGCCCGCGTACTCGGTGCGGCGCGTCGCCCGCTCGCGCCGCACGTCGAGGTCGCGGCAGTAGCGACGGGTGAACTCCAAGTCGCCGAACTGCCGCCGGGCCTCGCGGCGCGCCTCGTCAGGCGCCATGCCGCCGGCCACGAGCTCCGCCGCGCGCATGTCCAGGTGGAACGCCAGCTCGTCGTCCACCTCGCGGGCGGTCTGCGCGGCGCCACGCCACGGCAGGCGGAATGCTCGGCGAAGCCCCGAGATGCGCGACACAGTCCCTCCTGCGTACGAGTTAGTTCGGTGGTCGGTGAGTCAGTCGCCGAGGGCCGAGGGCCGAGAGCCGAGAGCCGCTCTATTCATTCCGCGCGCAGCACCGCCGCGGGATTCAGGCGCGACGCGCGGCGGGCCGGCACCCAGCAGGCAACCGTTGCCGCCGCGCCGAGCACGAGCGCCGCAGCGGCGAACGTCGTGGGGTCGGTGGCGCTCACTCCGAACAGGAGCGAGGACAGCACGCGCGAGCCGGCGAGCGCCGCGGCCAGCCCGACGGCCAGGCCGGCGACGGCGACGCGCATCCCCTGCCCGACCACGAGTCGCCGGAGGTCGGCCGCCCCGGCGCCGAGCGCCATGCGGATGCCCATCTCGCGCCGCCGACGCGTGACGGCGTACGACAGCACGGCGTAGACGCCGATCACCGCGAGGGCCAGCGCCGCAGTCCCAAAGACCGCGAGTACTGCCGCGGCGAAGCGTGGACGCGCCACCGATCCGGCGATCACGTCGCCGAGCGTGCGGACATTCGACGCGGCGAGCTCGCCGTCGAGCGCCCACACGGCCCGGCGCACCGGGGCGACGAGCTGCAGCGGGTCGCCGGCCGTGCGGACCAGCAGCGTCATGCTGCGCTGCGCGCCGCCGACCATCGACGGGAACTGCGCGTCGAGCAGATAGTAGGTCGGCCGCGCCTCGGCGGCGAGTTCCTGGCTGCGCACGTCGCCGACGACGCCGATCACCTCCATCCACGGGAAGCTGAACTCGGCGCGCCCGGTGCCGAGGCGGACGCGCTTCCCGACAGGGTCCCGGCCCGGCCAGAACGTGCGCCCCATGGCACGGCTCACGACCACCACGGGCGGTGTGCGCTCGTCGTCCGTGGTGAAGGCGCGCCCCGCCTCGAGTGGGATGCCCATCGTCCGAAAGTAGTCCGCCGAGACGATCAGGAAGGTTGGCGACGCGAGCGGACCCGCCGGCGACGGCGCCCGCCCCTCGACCTCGACCACCCAGTCGCCACCCCGCCCGCTGAACGGGACGTCCGACGTCACGGCCGCGGAGCGCACGCCGGGGATGGTGCGGACGCGCTCGAGGATCTGCCCGAAGGTCGCGGGGACGCGCGCCACGTCGGGGTACCGCGCCGCCGGCAGCTTCACGTCCACGGCGAGCACCTTCTCGCGGGCGAACCCGGGGTCGACGCGCGTGAGCTGCCAGAAGCTCCGCCCCACGAGCCCCGCCCCGACGAGCACCACCGCGGCGAGCGCCATCTCGGCGGCGACGAGAGAGGAGCGGAGCCGCCCACGCGCACCGCCACGGCTCGCGCCGACGCTGCCGGCGACGATCGTCGCGTGCAGTGCCGCCCCCGAGGCCTGGAGCGCCGGCGCGAGTCCGAACAGCAGCCCGGTGAGCAGCGTCAGGGTGGCCGCGACCACGAGCACGGTCCCGTCCACGGAGACGGCGACGCCGGCAGGGAGGCTCTGCGGCTCGAGCGCGACGACCGCCCGCACGCCCCACACGGCGAGCGCCACGCCGAGCACGCCGCCGGCGACGGCGAGCAGCAGGCTCTCGGTGAGGAGCTGCCTGACGAGTCGGCCGCGGCCGGCGCCGAGCGCCACGCGCACGCCCATTTCGCGCTGCCGCCCCTCGGCACGGACGAGGAGCAGGTTGGCGACGTTGGCGCACGCGAGGAGGAGGAGCAGCGCCACCGCGCCGAACAGCACGAGGATCGTTCCGCGTACGTCGCCGACCCACGCGTCGCGCAGCGGCCGGACCACCATCCCCATCCGCAGGTCCGCGTACTGCTCCCGGTAATCCCGCACCGACCGCTTCGCGTAGGCCTCCAGCTCTGCGCGCGCGGTCTCGAGCGTGGCGCCCGCCGCAAGCCGGCCGACCACGCTCAGGTAGTGCGCGCCGCGCGGCCGCGGGTTGGCCGGATCGAGCGCCAGCGGGACGAAGGCCTCCACGTCGCCGACGTAGAAGCCCCTCGGCAGCACACCGACGACCACGCGCGGAACGCCGTCGAAGCGCACGGTCCGCCCGACGACGGCGGGATCGGCGCCGAAGCGGCGCCGCCACAGCGCATCGCCGAGGACGACCACGGGACCGGCGCCGGGACGATCCTCCTCGGCCGCGAACACGCGCCCGACCGCCGCGCCCACGCCCAGTACGCGGAAGAGGCTCGCCGTCGCGGCCGCCGCGCGCACGCGCTCCGGCGTGCCATTGCCGCTGACGGTGAGGTCCGTCTCGACGAACGCGCCGACGGCGGCGAGGGACCGACGGCTCGCGGCGATGTCGAGGAACTCCGGCGCGGAGAGCCCGCCGGGCGGCAGCCCGAGCGACGGGCTGCTGACAAAGGCTTGCACGAGCCGGTCCGGCTCGGCGAACGGCAACGGCCGCAGGAGCACGGCGTTGACGACGCTGAAGATGGCCGTCGTCGCGCCGATGCCGAGCGCCAGCGTGCCGATGGCGCCGAGGGCGAAGCTCCGAGCGCGGCCGAGCTGCCGGAGCGCGTAGCGGGCATCCTGCCGGAGCTCGGCGACGTACTCCGTGCGCCGAGTCGCCCGCTCGCGGCGCGCGCCCTGGGCTTCGCAGTAGCGGCGCGTGTACTCGAGGTCCCCGAACTGCCGCCGGGCCTCGCGGCGCGCCTCGTCAGGCGCCATGCCGGCCGCCGCCAGCTCCGCCGCGCGCATGTCCAGGTGGAACGCCAGCTCGTCGTCCACCTCGCGGGCGGTCTGCGCGGCGCCGCGCCACGGAAAGCGAAACGCGCGGCGGAGGTTGGGAATGCGGGGCATGAGGGACTCCGTCAAGTGTCGCGTGCTGCGTGTTGCGTGTCCGGAGCTGCTCGGGATGCGTCGCGCACCGCCGCCAGCCCGAGCGGCGGTAGCACGCGACACGCACGACGCACGACGCTGCGCTTCACGCCGTCTCCAGAACCTTGAACACCGCCTCCGCGTAGCGTCGCCAGGTGGCCGCCTCGGCGCGGAGCTGCCGGCGCCCCTCGGTGGTGAGCTGGTAGTACTTGGCGCGGCGGTTGTTCTCGGAGAGGCCCCACTCGCTCTCGATCCACCCGCGACGCTCCAACCGGTGCAGCGCCTGATAGAGGGCGGCGTCCTCGACGGCAAGCACGTCGTCGGTGCGCTGGCGGATCCAGCGGGACACGGCGTAGCCGTGCATCGGCTGCCAGGAGAGGGTCTTCAGGATGAGGACGTCGAGCGTCCCCTGCAGCAGGTCGAGCGGCTCGCGCGGCATTGCTTCCCCTCACAATGTGTGGGGAGAGGATAGGGCGGCGGGGGTCGCGATGTCAAGAGTCGCGGTCGCGGATCGCGTCCTTCCCCTGACCCTCACGCTGGCCCTGGCCCTTCAACGGGCGCTTCGCAGCGACGCTGTCCCACCGCGCACGACGCCCGGCCCGACACCCGTCGCAGGGATTAGGGTCAGGGCCAGGGTCGGAGCTAGGAGCTACCGAGCCGTGCGCACAGCCTTGCGCCCGCCGTCAGGACCCGGATCACCCGCCCACCGGTTGTACCAGGAGCGCAACCGGGCGAAACTACGGAAGAGCCGCGGGCGGTCCCTCCCCGCCCCACCACGCCGAGGTCCGCCGCATGCCTGACTATGACGCTCCCTACCCGGACGACGCCGACACCCCGGACGACGGCGACCCCGGCAACGATGCCGGCGACGCGGACGACGACACGCCGCACGCCGTGCTCGTGAGCACCTCCGCGCCCGTGCCGATCAGGGTGAGCAGGATCGACGACGAGCGCGCGCCCGAGGGCACCTGCCTCGGCACCTTCATCGGCAATCGCCTCGTCGCGCGGTGCGCGTACCCGCCCGAGGCGATCGACCACCTGGTCGCCCTGCACCTGTTCTCCGACCCGGTGCCGCTCGCGCTCTTCGCCTACGAGGAGGAGCCGGGCCTGCAGTGCCGCCTGTTCGCCCTCATCCCTGCCGCGAAGCTCACCGAGGCGGAGCACGCCGACGAGCCGTGGAAGTCGAGCGTGCCGAGCTACGAGCGATCGCTCGCCGAGCAGGAGAGCGGCGACGCGGGCGACGAGGAGGGTGAGCCCACGGAGACGATCCTGCTCGGCAACATCGTGCGCTTCGCCCGCGACCGCCGCTACGGCGATGACCTGGCGCGCGAAGCTGTGGACATCCTGCAGAAGATCATCGGCGGCGGTCCACTGAGTGACGCGAGCTCGAAGGCGATCGACGACCTGTTGGACTCCCTATGAGTGCTGAGCGGCGCCCGGCGCCGGGTGTCGTGAGCGAGGAGCGGCCGCGTGAGTCGCCTGCGCCGAGCCGGCGCGCGATCGAGCTCGTCGCGGCGTACGGCGTCGCCCAGTGGAACGTGGTGCAGGCAAGGCTCATGCAGCTCGGCGACGCGCACGTCGCCGAGGCGAAGGCCCGGCAGGTGGCGGCCTACGAGGCGCTGATGAGCTACATCGCGGCGCTCGAACAGCGGCGGTAGCGGCGGGCCACCAGCAGCGGGCCAGCAGTGGCGCTCGAGCAGCCGCGGGCGCTCCGCCTGCCCCTGTTGTCCGCTGCCGGACGGACGCAGATTGGGGAGAGTGCTGTCCGACGTCCGTGGCCCGTGCGAGTGGTAGCCTGCGCACGGCGCACATCTGAGGGCCACTATGGCGCTGCCCGAGCAGTCTCCTGAGGCGCCCCCGGCGGTCGACGTTGCCGGGGTGGGTGAGGTGACGCGCTTCCTGCAATCGGCGCGGGCCGGCGACCGCGCGGCGCTGGATCAGGTTCTACCGCTGCTCTACGACGACCTGCGCCGCCTGGCGCGGCGGCAGATCGCCCGCGAGCACGGGTCGCGCACCATCCAGCCGACGACGCTCGTCCACGAGGCCTACCTCAAGCTGGCCGGCAGCGCCCCGCGGGCCGCCGACCGCGCGCACCTGCTCGCGATCGCTGCGCACGCCATGCGCCAGGTGCTGGTGGACCACGCCCGCGAACGGCGGGCGGCGAAGCGCGGCCCCGAGTGGGTCTGTACGACGCTCACCGACTGGGCCGGGGCGGCCGAGCTGGACCCGACCGCCCTCCTCGCGCTCAACGACGCGATCGAGCGGCTCGACCCTCGCCAGCGCCAAGTGGTCGAGTGCCGGTTCTTCGCCGGGCTCGACGACGCCGAGATCGCCGAGGCGCTCGGCGTCACCACGCGCACCGTGCGCCGCGACTGGGTGAAGGCGCGCGCGTGGCTGAACCGGTGGCTGAGCGACGACGGGCTGGCCGAGAGCTCTCGGCTCTGAGCCCTCAGCGCGCGGCGCTCGGGGAACGGCGGCGCTCGGCGCTCGGCTCTCGGCCGGGGCGGTAGTAGGAACCCCTCGGCATTAGGCGCGCCCTCATGCCTCCTTTCCGCAGTCAGCCGAGAGCCGAGAGCTGACAGCCGAGAGCTGACAGCCGAGAGCCGCCCTGTCCGCGGCGCCGCGTGTCCTCCGCAGTACTCCTGTCGAGGTCCCACACACCCCGACAACCCCGACAGGAGAAACGCCATGCCTCGCCTAGACTCGCGAGTTGGCCGCTGGCCGCTCGCCATTACGCTCGTCGCGCTCGGCGCCCTGAGCGCCTGCGCCGATGACCCGTCCACGACCGCGCCCCGGGCGCGGCCCGCGCCCGACCTCGCCCCGGGCGGCGGCTTCGCGGTCACCACCGCGCTCACCACCGCGGCAACCACGAACGTCTGGACGACGAAGGCCTCGATGCCGACGGCGCGGTACTCCCTCGCGGCCGGCGCGGTGAACGGGGTGATCTACGCCGTTGGTGGTATGAGCAGCGATGACACGAAGCTCAGGACGGTACAGGCCTACAACCCCGCCACCAATAGCTGGACGACCAAGGCGCCGCTGCCGTCGGCCCGGGGCTTTCTGAACGGGGCCGGCACGATCAACGGCGTGCTCTATGTGGCCGGCGGCAGGAACGCGAGCGGCCAGGTGACCAACACCCTCTACGCCTACTCGCCGTCGACCAACACGTGGACGACCAAGGCACCGATGCTGGTCGCGGGCGCGTCCGGCGCCAGCGGCGTCATCGGGGGGCGGCTGTACGTCTACAGCACAGCCGACAACACTGAGACGCTTCAGCGCTACGATCCGGCCACCAACAGCTGGAAGCTGCTGACGGCGCCGACCTACTCCCACCAGTACCCGGCGGCCGGCGTGATCAACGGGAAGCTCTATCTGGCGGGAGGAGGGAAGAGCCCGGCGGTCGTGGACGCCTACGACCCCGCCACGAACAGCTGGACGCCGCGGGCCTCGATGGAGAGGGGGCGGATCGGCGCCACCGGAACGGTGATCGACGGCCTCTTCTACGTCGTGGGCGGGTATGGGGACGGCGCTGAGTTCGCGCCCATGGAGGCCTACGATCCCGGCAGCGGCACCTGGCTGGTCAGGCGCTCCATGCCCACTCCTCGATCGCATCTGGCGAGCGTGGCGGTGAACGGGAAGCTCTACGTCATTGGCGGCGGCTCGGAAGTCTATGGGACGTTCGCCCCGAACGAGGAGTACACGCCCGGCGACGTGTGGGCGGGCAAGCGCAGCATGCCGACCTCGCGGGAGTCCTTCGCCGCCGCCGCGGTCGGAGGGAGGCTCTACGCCATGGGCGGGTTGTCGAACGGCAGCGTGTTGAGCGCGGCCCACGCCTACAACCCAGGGACCAACAGCTGGACCAGCCGCGCGGCGATGCCCCAGCCCCGGGCGGAGAGCAACGGGGCCCGGGCGATCAACGGGATCATCTACGTCCCGGGCGGCCACGGCGGCGACGGGATCTACACCAAGAGCCTGTACGCCTACAACCCGTCGACCAATGCTTGGAGCCCGAAGGCCCCGATGCCGGCGGCCGTCGGCTGCGGCGGGAGCGGCGTGATCAGCAGCAAGCTGTACGTCTACGGCACCTGCGGGCCGGACGGCAGCGCCCTGGGCGGGCTGTACGCCTACGACCCGTCCATCAACAGCTGGGGGAGCCGGATCGGCGCCCCGGCCCGGAAGTTCCCCGCGGTGGCGGCGCTGGGCGGCAAGCTCTACGTGGCCGGGGGTCAGGACGCGTCCGGCGCGCCCAGCGCCGCCCTGAGCGCCTACGACCCAGCCACGCGCCAGTGGACCACGCTGCCACCAATGGAAACCGCGCGCTACTGGGCGACGGCGGTCGTGCTCAACGGCCTGCTCTACGTGGTCGGCGGCTACGACGGCGGCGGCCCCCTCCGCGTGGCGGAGGTCTACGACCCGGCGGCCGGCCGGTGGCGCACGGTGACCGGGATGCTGATGGCGCGGTACTCGCCCGGCGCCGGCGCCATCAACGGCAGAATCTACGTGGCTGGCGGAGACGGAGGGGAGCTCACGCCCGCGACCACCGAGTTCTACAGGCCCTGAGCCACCTTTGGTGGCCTTGCCCAAGCCCAGGAGGGGCCACGCCCGCCGTGAACAACGGCGGGCGTTTACGTTCGGGTCCCGACCTCGCTCTCTGGTCCGGGCGGCGGTTTCCGCAGAGCCCAGTGAGTGACTCGACCGCGCACCCACAGTCATCGATCGGGAGGCCCCTATGATCCGTGCCGTCGCCGCCGGCGCCACGGTGGACGGCTCCGCGCTCCCGGCGACGGCGGTGCACACCGGTGCCTGCTGCGGGCTACCTGCTCGTCACCACGGTGCTAATGCCGTGCTGATGTACGAGCGCGTGGGGGTCGGCGAGTTGCGTCGCGCGTGGGTGAGCCTCGATCTCGCGTGGACCGGAGCCCTCGTGATCACGGCGCTCGCCCTCGCGCGCTCCAGAGGCACCGAGCTCGGCGTACCCTGAGCCGGCCTGGCGCGCTCGGCCGACACTTGCCCACAGGCGGGCGGATGCGGGTGAGGCTCCCGGCTGTCATCAGTCGCCGAGAGCCGAGAACCAAGGGCGAGCAGCCGTCGCCCGCCCTGTCCGCGGCGCTGCGTGTTCTCCGCAGTACCCCTGTCGAGGCCCTACACACCCTACGACAGGAGTAGTCACATGCTTCGCCACATCTCGCGAGCCGGCCGCCGGCCGCTCGCCCTCATGCTCACCGTCACACTCGGCGCGCTCAACGCCTGCGCCGACGAGTCACCCCCGACCGCGCCCGCCGCGCCGGGCGCGCCCGCCTTCGCCGCGGGCGACGTCTACACGGTCACTAACACAAACGACAACGGCGTCGGCTCGCTGCGCTGGGCGCTCAGCTGGACGACCGGTGGCGAGACCATCCGCTTCGACCCCGGCCTCGCGGGGCAGACGATCAGCCTGGATTCGGCGCTGGAACCGTTGAAGCCCGCCACGATCGAGGGGCCCGCAGGCAAAGGCATCACGATCAGCGGCGGCCGCCGCACGCAGCTCTTCCTGCTCGACTATGCCGGCACCCTCACAATCCGGAACGTGACACTCAGGGACGGCAAGGCCCCGGGCTCGGCGAGCGGTGGGGCGATGTACGGGTACGGGGCGGTCGTCCTGGAGAACAGCGCGGTGTACGGCAATGAAGCGAGCGGCGTCAGCGCCATCTGGGCGAGCGATCTCACGCTCGTGAACACCACGGTCAGTGGCAACAACTCGACTGCGGCATTGCCGTACCCCGCCGCTCTCAGTATGGGCAGGGTAGTGGTCACCAACAGCACGGTCGCTCAGAACTCTGGTGGAGGAGTGAGCGGTCACCTCACAATCCTGCGCAATTCAATCATCGCGAACAACGGCGACGGGCGGAACTGCTACGGTATCTCCGAAGGCGCCGTGTACGAGGGGGTCAACCTCTCGAACGACGACACCTGCGGCGGCCCGTCCGACATGCTGATCGCCGACCCGAAGCTCGCGCCGTTGGCGGACAACGGTGGTGGTACGATGACCCACGCCCTCCTCGCCGGCAGCCCGGCGATCAACGCCGGCACGAGCTGCAGCGTCACCGTGGACCAGCGGTACGTCGCGCGCGACGCGCAGTGCGACCTCGGCGCCTTCGAGTTCATGGACTTCACGACCGTCACCCTCACGGTCGACCCCAGCGCCGCCGTCAACCAGAGCAACGGCTGGGCGGTCGTCACGGGCACGATCAAGTGCTCGCGCAACGAGACGTTCAACCTCGCCGTCGAGCTGAAGCAGGTGCAGAAGAGTGGCCGCGACCTGACGGGTCTGCACGCGGCCGCGACGGTGCCCATCTCCTGCACCACGGGCGTGCGGCCGTGGAGCGCGTCCATGTACCCGACGGACGGGACGTTCAGGACCGGCAGCGCCCAGGCCACGGCAGGGACCATGGATTCGCCCGCGTGGGTCACCCCCGCCGCGACGTCGGGTCAGGTCAAGCTCTATTGGGGCCGCAAGTAAACCCGCTGGATCGCGGATGTTGCAGCCGGATGGGCTGCGCAGCATCTTGGGAGCGTCGCGCGGGCGATAGAGCCCCCCCC
>Ga0307416_100000285_pt1 | contig 26584 bp, 28 predicted proteins | sample DK1Cmetagenome_2_FD_203821 | JGI IMG/M metagenome (GOLD analysis project Ga0307416, IMG submission 203821) | Maize rhizosphere microbial communities from greenhouse at UC Davis, California, United States - DK15-C-3 | ecosystem: Host-associated > Plants > Roots > Rhizosphere > Soil | place...
AGGTCGCGGACCTCGAGCACGGGCTTCCCGGTGGCCCGGGAGGCCTCGGGGCGCGGCGGGAAGACGTACTCGATGGAGCGGCCGGTCATCAGCTGGATCAGCTTCGAGGTCGGCGTGTCCGCGACGGCGAGGCCGGTGGCGACCGTGATGCCGTCCTTGAGCACGGTGATCCGGTCGCCGATCTGGCGGATCTCCTCGAGGCGGTGCGAGATGTAGACGACGGCGACGCCCTCGGCGGTGAGCCCGCGGATGACCCGGAAGAGGTTGTCGACCTCGCCCTGGTCGAGCACGGCGGACGGCTCGTCGAGGATCAGCAGCCGGGTGTCGTGCGACAGCGCACGGGCCATGCTCACGATCTGCTGGCCCGCCGGCGAGAGGCTGCCGACCGTGCGGGTCGGCGAGATCTCGCGGTGCCCGAGGCGGGCGAGCAGGTCGCGGGCGACCCGGTTGGCGCGACCGCGCTGGGAGAAGCCGGCACGGGAGAGCTCGTGGCCGAGGAAGATGTTCTCGGCGACGGTGAGGTCGGGCACCAGGTCGAGCTCCTGGTAGATCGTCGAGATCCCGACCTTGATCGCGGCGAGCGGGGAGCCGAGCGCCACCTCCTCGCCGTCCCAGCGGATCGTGCCCTCGTCGGGCTGGTAGGCCGCGGCGAGCACCTTGATCAGCGTCGACTTGCCGGCGCCGTTCTGGCCGAGCAGGCAGTGCACCTCGCCGGCGCGGACGTCGAGGTCGACGCCGCCGAGGGCGCGGACACCGGGGAACTCCTTGACGATGCCGGTCATCTGGAGCAGGGGGCCTGCGCCCCGCTCGGTCGCTGGACTCATCGGGCCTCTCCTTGCGGCGCCACGAGCTTGCGCTCGACGCGGGTGGGGTCTGCGAACACGGTCTCGAGCGCGAGGGTGGCGCCGCCGCGCACGGCCGCGGTGAAGCCGAGCGTCGAGAGCTCGACCCGGGTGCCGCCGGCCTGCGGGGCGAGCACGCCGGCCTCCAGCTGCGCCTCGACCGCGGCGCGCAGGTGGGGGCCGACCTCGGCGAGGTAGCCGCTGAGCACGATCGCGGCGGGATTGAGCGCGTTGGCGAGGATCGCGGCGCCGACGCCGACCCAGCCGCCGACCTGGTCGAGGGCGGCGAGCGTGCGGGTGTCGCCGAGGTCGGCGCGCCGGTTGAGCTCGGCGAGGCGGGCCTCGAGCGCGAGGGCCGGGTCGCGGACCGGGTCGTCGGCGTCGGTGGCGGCGTCGAGCAGCGCCCGCAGGCCGGCGACCGTCTCCCAGCAGCCGGTGCGACCGCAGCCGCAGCGCCGGCCCTGCGGGTCGACGATCATGTGGCCGAACTCGCCGGCGTAGCCCTGCCGGCCGCGGAGCAGCCGGCCCTCGGCGACGATGCCGCCGCCGAGCCCGACCTCGCCGAAGATCACCAGGATGTCCTGGCGCTGCGGGTCGCCCGGGACGGCCTCGGCGGTGGCGGCGAGGTTCGCCTCGTTCTCGATGACAACGGGGTACGTCGGGTGCAGCCGCTCGCGGATCAGCGCGCCGACCGGCACGTCGCGCCACCCGAGGTTGGGCCCCAGCGTGAGCACGCCGCGGGTGCTGTCGACCAGGCCGGCGACCCCCACGGTCAGCCCGACCGCGGAGGCGCCGCGGGCGGTGAGGTCGTCCGTCGTACGCCGGACCAGCTCGACGAGGCGGTCGATCACCTCGGTCGCCTCGAGCCGGTGCGCGTCCAGCGGGAGCCGGTGCTCCACGACCACGCGGCCGGCGAGGTCGAGGGCCATCGTGGCGACGTGGTTGACGTTGATCTCGGCGCCGATGCCGCAGACCGCGTGGCCGGCCAGCTCGACCGGGGTGCCCGGCCGGCCCAGGCCGCCGCGCTCGGCCACGCCGACCCGGACCAGGCCTCGCTCGGCGAGCTCGTGCACGAGGTTGGAGGCCGCGGAGCGGGTGACGCCGAGCTCGGTGGCCAGGCGGGCGCGGGACCGCGGGCCGTGGTCGCGCAGCCGGCGGAGCACCAGCGCGAGGTTGGAGCGGCGCAGCGTCACCAGGTCGGCGGCGCCGGGTCCGGCGGGGACGTCGGACGTGTGCATCGCCGCCTCCTCCGCTGTCCGGGCCGCCGGTGACGGACGTCACCCGTTTGTTGAGCCGAGACACAAAGTAGGCGGCCGGGCGGGGTTCTGGCAAGGGAAAACGCCAAACAAACGTCCAGGTGAGACGAACTTTGTCCAATCGGTTGCGAAAGTCGGGCGGGAAAAGGCCGATTCAGCGAGCGGTGGCGGCCATCTCGGCGTACCGGGCGCGGACCTGCGGGGCCGGGTCGGCCTCGTAGGTCCGGCTGCCGACGAGCGCCCAGTCGGGGGCGGAGGCTGCGCCGCTCAGGGTCCAGGCCGCCTGGCGGCAGGCGCCGTCGGCGACGTACTCCCCCGGCTCCGGGACCACGACCGGGAGGCCCAGCACCGCCGGCGCGATCCGGCGTACCGCCTCCGACGCGGCGCCGCCGCCGACCATCAGGACCCGGCGCGGGGTGACCCCGGTGGCGACCAGCGCGTCGAGTCCGTCGGCGAGGCCGCAGAGCATGCCCTCGATGGCGGCGCGGGCGAGGTGGGCCGGGGTGAGGTTGGCCAGCGTCATGCCGTGCAGCGACCCGGTGGCGTCCGGCAGGTTCGGCGTGCGCTCGCCCTCGAGGTAGGGCACCAGCACCAGGCCGTCGGCCCCGGCCGGCGCCTCCAGGGCCAGCTCCGAGAGCCGGGTGAGGTCGACGCCGAGCAGCCGGGCGGTGGCGGCGAGCACCCGGGCGGCGTTGAGCGTGCAGACCAGCGGGAGGAACTGGCCGGTCGCGTCGGCGAAGCCGGCCACGGTGCCGGTCGCGTCACGGACGCCGCCCGTGGCCACCGCGGTCACGACGCCGGACGTGCCGATGGAGAGCACGACGTCGCCGCGGCCCGCGGCCAGCCCGAGCGCGGCCGCGGCGTTGTCACCGGCGCCGGCGCCGAGGACAGCACCGGCGGGCGTCACCCCGGCCGGCTCGTTCGGGCCGAGCACCCGGGGCACGAGCGGCAGCCGCCCGAGGGCGCGCTCGAGCAGGTCCGGCCGGTAGTCGCCGCTCTCGGCGGACCAGTAGCCGGTGCCGCTGGCGTCGCTGCGGTCCGTGGTGACCGTCGCGGGGTCGGTGCCCCCGGCGAGCCGCCAGGTCAGCCAGTCGTGCGGGAGGCAGACGGCCGCGGTGCGGGCGGCGTTCTCGGGCTCGTGCTCGGCGAGCCAGCGGAGCTTGGTGACCGTGATCGACGCGACGGGTACGACGCCGACGGCGTCCGCCCAGGCCTGGGGGCCGCCCAGCTCCCGCACGAGGTCGGCGGCGGCGACGGCCGAGCGGGTGTCGTTCCACAGCAGCGCCGGGCGGACCACCTCGCCGGACCCGTCGAGGCAGACCATGCCGTGCTGCTGGCCGCCGACGGCCACGGCGGCGACGTCGTCGAGGCCGCCGGCGTCGGCGACGGCGGTCTCCAGCGCGGTCCACCACGCCCGGGGTTCCACCTCGGTGCCGTCGGGGTGCGCGGCGCGTCCGGACCGGACCGGCGCGCCGGTGTCGGCGTCGCGGACGACGACCTTGCAGGACTGGGTGGAAGAGTCGATTCCCGCGACCAGCGTCACGAGGACCTCCTTTCGTCGGGGGCGTAGACGGAGGCGCTGATCAGCCGGGCGGCGCCGATGACGCCGCCCTCGTCGCCGAGCTCGCTGAGCACGATCGGCAGGCTGCCGGTCGCCAGCGGCAGCGAGCGGCGGTAGGTGACCCCGCGGATCTCGGCGAGCAGGGCGTGGCCGAGCCCGGTCACGCCCCCGCCGATCACGATCAGGCCGGGGTTGAAGAACGAGACCAGGGTGGCCAGCACCTGGCCGACCCGGCGGCCGCTGTCGCGGATGAGCTGCACCGCCTGCGGGTCGCCCTGGGAGACCGCGAGCGCGAGGTCGGCCGCGGTCAGCTCCGTCCTGCCTTCGAGCAGCGCGGCCAGCGCCGCGGACCGGCCGGAGCGGGCGGCGGCGGTGGCGTCGCGCGCCAGCGCTGCACCCCCCGAGAACGCCTCGAGGCAGCCGGTGTTGCCGCACGCGCAGGTCGGCCCGAACTCGTCGACCCGGATGTGCCCGATGTCGCCCGCGCAGCCGTCGACACCGCGGTACAGCTCGCCGTTGATCACGATGCCGCAGCCGATGCCGGTGCCGATCTTGACGTAGAGGAAGTCCGGCACGCTCCTGGCCACCCCGGCGTGCTGCTCGCCGATCGCGAGCACGTTGACGTCGTTGTCGAGGACCACCGGGCAGCCGAGCTCGCGGGAGACGGCGTCGCGGACGGGGTACCCGTCCCAGCCCGGCATGATCGGCGGCGACACCGACACGCCACGGTTGAAGTCGACCGGGCCGGGGACCCCGATCCCGGCGCCCATCGGGCGGTCCACCCCGACCTCGGCGAGCACCTCGCGCACGCACTCGAGCGCGGTGGCGAGGACGGTCTCGGGGCCCTGGCGGATGTCGGAGGGGCGGTTGCGGGTCGCGAGCACGTTCAGCCGCCCGTCGGTGACGCCGACGGACAGGCCGGTGGCGCCGATCGAGATGCCGACGAAGCGGATGTCGGAGGCGAGGTCGACCAGCGTCGAGCGCCGGCCACCGCGCGAGGCCGCGGGCCCGGCCTCCTGGGCGAGGCCGAGCTCGGCCAGCCGGGTGACCTCGACGGCGATCGTGGTGCGGGAGACGCCCAGCCGGTCGGCCAGCTGGGCCTTCGACAGCGGCCCCTCATCGCGCAGCTCGGCGAGCAACCGGGCCTGCATGGGGCTCTCGGCCCGGCCCGCCAGGGAATGACGCACGGGGGGATCCTTGCACGGCGGGCGTGAGGGCCCCGCCGAGTCGGCGCTGTTTGCCCGCGGAAGCCCGCCGAGTCGGCGCTGTTTGCCCGCGGCAGCCCGCCCAGTCGGCGCTGTTTGCCCGCGGAGACCCGCCGAGTCGGCGCTGTTTACCGGCCGGGCCTCGACGGACGGCTGCGAGGCGGGTAACGGTTCGGTTGCGGGAACCCCGAGATCCGGCGTTCCCGGGTCACGCCCGCTCGTGGCGCGGATCATCGGGAGCGTGGTGGTGGCAGGAGCACCGGGCGGGATCGCGCCCGGCTCGGCGGGGCGACGCAGCATCGGCGTCATCGTCGTGCTCCTGGTCGCCACGCTCAGCGTGTACGTCGCAGCCCGCGCGGGCGGCGCCGGGCCGACGCGCTGCGAGCGCTTCACCGCCACCTCCACCGCCCGGGCCGACGCGGTCACCGGCAGCGGCCGCCGGGTGGTCGTGATCGGGGACTCCTACTCCGCCGGGCTCGGCCTGACTGATCTCGCCGGTTCCTGGCCCACCCGCCTCCCGGGCGAGGTGCACGTCGCCGGCTTCTCCGGGTCGGGCTTCGCGGCGCACGCCAGCCGCTGCGGCCGCGTCTCGTTCGCCGACCGTGCCCCGGCCGCACTCCGCCGTGGCGCCGACCTGGTCGTTGTCCAGGGCGGCCTCAACGACTTCGACCAGCCGCCGGCCGCGATCCGCGCGGGGTTCCGGCGGCTTATGGCCGAGCTCGAGGGGCGCCCGGTCGTCGTGGTCGGCCCGGTCGCCGCCCCGTCGCGCGCGGGCGCCGTACCCCGGGTGGACCGGCTGCTGGCGACGCTCGCCCGGAGGTACGACGTGGCGTACGTCCGCACCTCACAACTCGACCTGCCGTACCTCTCCGACCTGCTGCATGTGACCCCCGCCGGGCACGCCGCGCTCGGCGACTTCGTGGCTGCCGCGCTCCGCTGAGCCGCGCGACGTTGCGCCGCCGGGCAAACAGCGCCGACTCGGCGCGCCTGACGGGGCAAACAGCGCCGACTCGGCGGTCCTGACGGCAAACAGCGCCGCCTCGGCGTCAGACGGCGTACGCCGCCAGCTCGCCCGCGAGGTCCTCGTTGGCGCGGCCGGAGACCAGCGTGCCCTCCCCGGTGTGCTCCATCGACGAGATCTCGCCGTGCTGGTGGATCCGGTTGATCAGGTCGCCACGCTCGTAGGGCAGCAGCGCCGTGAACTCGACGCCCGGCCGGGGCAGCTCGCCCTCGATCAGGGCCAGCGCCTCGGCGATGCCCTCCCCGGTCTTGGCGCTGACGACCACCGAGTGCGGCTCGCGCTGGCGCAGCCGGGCCAGCACCATCGGGTCGGCCGCGTCGGCCTTGTTGATGACGACCAGCTCGGGCACGTCGGACGCGCCGATCTCGGCGAACACCTCACGCACGGCCGACAGCTGGCCCTCGGGGTCGGGGTGCGAGCCGTCGACCACGTGCAGGATCAGGTCGGAGTCGGCGACCTCCTCGAGCGTGCTCCGGAACGCCTCGACCAGCTGGTGCGGGAGGTGGCGGACGAAGCCCACGGTGTCGCTCATCGTGTACACCCGGCCGTCCGCGGTGGTCGTACGCCGCGTGGTCGGGTCGAGCGTCGCGAACAGCGAGTCCTCGACCAGCACCCCGGCGGACGTGAGCCGGTTGAGCAGCGACGACTTGCCGGCGTTGGTGTAGCCGGCGATCGAGACGGACGGGATCGCGTGCCGCTTGCGCTCCTGGCGCTTGGTGTCGCGGGTCCCCTTCATCTCCTTGAGCTCGCGGCGGAGCTTGGCGATCTTGGTGTTGATCCGGCGCCGGTCGGTCTCGATCTTCGTCTCACCGGGGCCGCGGCCACCGATGCCCTCGCCGCCGGAGACCCGGCCACCGGCCTGGCGGGAGAGCTGGCCACCCCAGCCGCGCAGCCGCTGCTTCATGTAGTTGAGCTGCGCCAGCTCGGTCTGGGCCTGGCCCTCACGCGACTTCGCGTGCTGGGCGAAGATGTCGAGGATCAGCGCGGTCCGGTCGACCACCTTGACCTTGAGCCGGTCCTCGAGGTTCCTGAGCTGGCTGGGCGCGAGGTCGCCGTCCGCGATCACCGTGTCGGCGCCGGTGGCCTCGACGATCTCGCGGATGCCGTCGACCTTGCCGCGGCCGACGTACGTCGCGGGGTCGGGGTTCTGCCGGCGCTGGTAGACCGCCTCGAGGACCTCGGAGCCCGCGGTCTCGGCGAGCAGCGCGAGCTCGGCCATGGAGTTCTCGGCGTCCTCGACGGTGCCGCCGGTCCAGACGCCGACGAGGACGACCCGCTCGAGGCGGAGCTTGCGGTACTCGACCTCGGTGATGTCCTGGAGCTCGGTCGACAGGCCGGCCACGCGGCGCAGGGCGTGCCGCTCGGCCAGCTCCATCGCCCCGGCGGTGGGCTCGTTCTCCTCGGGGTCCGGCTCGTCTGCGTAGCCGCTCTCGAAGCCGTCGTCGGAGGAGTCCCAGTCGTCGGTCTCCTCGAGCTCGGCGTCGAGGTTGAAGTCAGGTGCGTTCGTCATATGACGTCAAGAGTAGGTCGGCCGGGAAGCGCACGCGAACCCTTAACGTGGGGCCGTGCCGGCCGACGTCCTCCGCCTCTCCCCCGACGGGCGCGAGCTGGCCCCGCTGCTGCCCGCCCCGGGCGCCCGTTTCGTGCTGGGCATCACCGGCTCGCCGGGGGCCGGGAAGTCGACGCTGGCGGCGTTCCTGGCCGAGACCTGCGAGGCCGTGGTGGTCCCGATGGACGGCTTCCACCTCGCCGACGTCGAGCTGGTGCGGCGCGGGCTGCTCGACCGGAAGGGCGCGCCGGAGACCTTCGACGGCTGGGGGTACGCCGCACTGCTGGCGCGGGTGCACCGGCGCAGCGACCACGTCGTGATGGCGCCGATGTTCGAGCGCGACCTCGAGCAGCCGATCGCGGGCGCCATCGCGGTGCCGCCGTCGGCGGGCCTGGTGGTGACCGAGGGCAACTACCTGCTGCTGGAGGCCGCCCCCTGGCCGCTCGTGCGGTCCCGGCTCGACGCGGTCTGGCACGTCGTGACCGACGACGCGCTCCGGCTTCCGCGTCTGCTCGCCCGGCACGTCGCCTCCGGCAAGTCGCCCGAGGCGGCGGCGGACTGGGTCGCCCGGGTCGACCAGCCCAACGGAGTGCTCATCGAGGCGGCGAGCCGGGGCGCCGACCTGGTGCTGGACCTGACCGACTGGATGCGCTGACCCGTCGCTCGTTCACGAGTCCGTGCGTGGCTCCGCGGCGTACTCCCCGGGCCTCAGCCCGGTGACCGTGCGGAAGTCGCGGCCGAAGTGCGCCTGGTCGGCGTAGCCGAGGTCGGCGGCCACGCGGGCGAGGTCCGGCCGGTCCGGATCGGTCAGCCGCTCGGCGGCCTCGTGCAGCCGGCGCCGCTGGATCAGCCACTTCGGCGTGAGCCCGATCCGGCGGGCGGTGAGCCGCTGCAGGCTGCGCTCGCCGATCGCGAACTTCTCGCAGACCTGGCCGACCCGCTGCACGCCGGAGTCGCCCTCGACGTACTCCACGACCGCGTTGACCAGCGCACCCTCCGCGTCGACCGGCAGCAACCGACGCAGGGCCGCCTCGACGGTGGCGACCGCGGCCTGCTGGGCCACCGAGTTTTCGGGGTCGTCCGCGACGGCGGCGCGGAGATCACGCACGAGCGCGGCCCCGTCCAGCTCCGGCGCCTCGGTCAGCGGGACGGTCCGGTCGGTCAGCCCGTCGACGGACCCGCCCCAGACGAGCGAGCCCGCGGCGGGCTGGAGCATCGTGCCGAGCCCCCAGCCGGAGCCCTCCAGGACCTGCGTGGAGAGGCCGGTGCTGGGCCCGACCAGCAGGTCGTACTCGTGGGAGACCACGAGCAGGCAGACCGGGTACTGCAGCACCCGCTGCTCCGACCGACGCCCGTCCGGCAGCGACCAGATGGGCATCCAGTAGCGGCGCACCAGCTCGGGCGTCGGCGGGAAGCGGTGAATCGGCGGGGTGTACCCGGACGCGTCGCGCAGGTGGGCGCGCTCCGTGGGGTCGATCCGCCGGTCGCCGAGCATGTGTCGGATTCTTTCAAGAACGCGGCCCGCGTGCCCGGGCAGAGTGGCGGCCATGACCACCACCTCCGTGTACGACACCCGCGCCGACCGCTTCACCACCGTGGTGGAGACCGCCGGTGACACCGACTGGGACCGACCCAGCCCCTGCGACGGCTGGACCGCCGCCGACGTCGTCGACCACGTCGTCGACACCCAGCGCGACTTCCTCGACAGGCGCGGCGCCGACCTGGGCCCGCGCCCCGCAGGCTCTCCGGCGCAGGTGTGGGCGGCGCACCGCGACGCCGTCCGACGGGTCACGGCCGACGACGCCTTCGTCTCCGAGGAGTACGACGGCTACTTCGGCCGCACCAGCGTGGCCGACACGCTCGGCAGCTTCTACGGCTTCGACCTGCTCGTGCACCGGTGGGACCTCGCCCGCGCCCTCGGCGGCGACGTGAAGTGGGACGACACCGAGCTGGACCAGATCGAGGCGGCGCTGGACGGCTTCGGCGACGCGCTGTACGCGGACGGCGTGTGCAAGCCGGCCCTCGACGTGCCGGCGGGGGCCTCCCGCCAGGAGCGGGTGCTGGGCCGGATGGGCCGCCGCGCCTGAGCGTCGCCTACTTTGGGGGCATCCGGATGCCGCCGTCGACGCGGATCGTCTCGCCGTTCAGGTACGAGTTCGTCAGGCACTCGAGGACCATGCTCGCGAGCTCGTCCGGCGTTCCCAGCCGCTTGGGGAACAGCACACTCTCGCCGAGCTTCGCCTTGAACGCCTCCGAGTCCGGGCCCTCGCCGTAGATCGGCGTGTCGATCAGACCGGGGGCGACCGTGTTGAGGCGGATGCCCGACGCGGCGAGGTCGCGGGCCACCGGGAGGGTCATGCCGACCACCCCGCCCTTGGAGGCGGAGTAGGACGCCTGCCCGATCTGGCCGTCGAACGCCGCGACGCTGGCCAGGTTCACCATGGCGCCCCGCTGGCCGTCCGCGTCGGGCTCGTTGCGGCTCATCACCGTGGCGGCCTGGCGGACCATGTCGAACGTGCCGATCAGGTTGATCGCGACGACCCGGGTGAACGCGGCGAGGTCGTGCGCGGACTCGACCCGGCCGTCGCGGCCGATCGTCCGCTGGGCCCACGCGATGCCGGCCGAGTTCACGACCGCGCGCAGCGGCGCGATCTCGCCGGCGGCCTCGACCGCGGCGGTGATCTGCTCCGTCCTCGTCACGTCGACCTCGGCGAAGACGCCGTCGATCTCCGCTGCCAGGGCCTCTCCCTTGTCGGCCTGGACGTCGGCGACGACGACGACGGCGCCCTGCGCGGCGAGCCGGCGGGCCACGGCGGCACCGATGCCCGAGGCGGCGCCCGTGACGATGGCGGAAGATCCCTTGATGTCCATGCCGGGGAGCATATTGATGCTCAGAGGTCGGTGGCGCCCCGGGCCACGACGACCGCCGGACCGGTGAGCAGCACCCGGTCGTCGGCCGTCCAGGTCACCGTGAGCGTGCCCCCGGGGACGTCGACGCGGTACGCCGTGTCCTCCGCGGGCGGGGCGCCCACCCCGTCGGCCAGCGCCGCCGCGACCATCACCGCGCACGCACCGGTGCCGCAGGAGCGGGTCTCGCCCGACCCGCGCTCGTGCACCCGCAGGGCCACGTGGCGCTCGCCGCGGCGGACGACGAACTCGACGTTCACGCCGTGGGGGTAGATCGCCGGGTCGTGCACCGGCGGCTCCAGCAGCGGGCCGGCATCGGCCAGGTCGTCGACGAACGCGACCGCGTGCGGGTTGCCCATGTCGACGTGGCGGGCCGGCCAGGAGCGGGCACCGGCCGCACCGGCCTCCACGCCCACCCGCGTCTCCCCCAGCACCTTGGGCGCGCCCATGTCGGCGGTGATGAGCTCGCCCTCGACGGTGAGCACCTTCACGCCGTCCCGGGTGGCGATCGGGATCGGCGAGGAGGCCAGTCCCTCGTCGACGAGGTGCCGGGCGAAGACCCGGATCCCGTTGCCGCACATCTCCGAGAGGGAGCCGTCGCCGTTGCGGTAGTCCATGAACCACTCGGCCTCCCCCGCCTGGCTCACGCCGTCCGCGGCGATCGGGAGGGCGTCGTACGCCGCGGTCCGGATCACCCGCAGCACGCCGTCGCCGCCGATGCCGGCCCGGCGGTCGCACAGCGCGGCCACGCGGGCGGGATCGAGGTCGCCGTGCACCGTGCCGTCGTGGTCGGGAAGCAGCACGAAGTCATTCTCGGTGCCGTGGCCCTTGAGGAACGCGTAGCTCATCGGTAGATCCCCTCGGCGTACGACGGCCCGTAGTAGGCGTCGAGCTCCTCGACGGTTCGGTCAGGCACCTCGAGCTGGTGCGCGATGACCGCACGCCGCGGCACCGCCCCGCTGGGGTCCCACGTCTCGGGGTCCCAGAGCCGCGACCGCAGGAACGCCTTCTGGCAGTGGTGGAAGACCTCGTCGATCTCGACGACGACGGCGAGCAGCGGGCGGTGACCCTTGACGACCATCTCGTCGAAGAACGGCGCGTCGCTGACCAGCCGCGCGTGCCCGTTGATGCGCAGCGTGTCGCCGCGGCCGGGGATCAGGAAGACCAGGCCGACGTGCGGGTTCTCCAGCAGGTTGCGGTACCCGTCCGCGCGCCGGTTGCCGGGACGTTCCGCGAGCGCGATCGTGCGGTCGTCGAGAACGTGCACGAGCTGTCCGGCGGGGTCGCCCTTGGGCGAGGCGTCACAGCCGCCGTGGGCGTCGGCGGTGGCCAGCACGCAGAACGGCGAGGCCGCGAGCCAGTCGCGGTCGAGCTGAACCAGCGCCGGCCGCACCTTGTCCCGGACCCGCGCCACCGGCTCGCCGAGCAGCCCGACCAGCTCGTCGGTCGTGGTGATCTCGGTCCAGTCGGGGGCACCCACGGGTCAACCGTACGGGTCAGCGCGGAACGGCCGCGAGCGCCTTGGCCACCCGGTCCGGGTCGTCGAAGCGCACCCACACGATCCGCGGGTCCTTGCGGAACCAGGAGTCCTGGCGGCGCGCGAACCGGCGGGTGGCGGCGATCGTCCGCTCGCGGGCGTCGGCGAGGCTCAGCTCGCCCTGGAGGTACGACGCCACCTGGGCGTAGCCGATCGCCCGGCTGGCCGTGCGCCCCTCGGCGAGCCCCTCCTTCAGCAGCCGGTCCACCTCCTCGACCAACCCGGCCTCGAACATGTGGTCCACCCGCCGCTCGATGCGCGCGTCGAGCGTGGGCCGGTCGATGTCGACGCCGATCTGGACCGTGCACGGGTCGGCGTACTCCAGCGTCGGGAGGCTGGCGGTGTACGGCCGGCCGGTCAGCGCGATGACCTCGAGCGCGCGGACCGTGCGCCGGCCGTTCTCCGGGAGGATCCGCGCGGCGGCCGCGGGGTCCAGGTCGGCCAGCCGCTGGTGGAGCCGGTGGGGGCCGAGCTCGGCGAGCTCGGACTCGAGCGTGGCGCGCACGCCCGGGTCGGTGCCGGGGAACTCGAAGCGGTCGACGATCGCGCGGGTGTAGAGCGCCGAGCCGCCGACCAGGACGGCCGCCCTGCCCCGGGACCGCAGGTCGGCGATCGCCGCCCTCGCCCAGGCCTGGAACTGCGCCACGGTTGCCGGGTCGCGCACGGTGAGCGTGTCGAGCAGGTGGTGCGGGATGCCGCGGCGCTCGGCCTCCGGGAGCTTGGCGGTGCCGACGTCCATGCCGCGGTAGACCTGCATCGCGTCGGTGTTGACGATCTCGCCGTCGAGCCGCTCCGCGAGGTCGAGGCTGAGGCCGGTCTTGCCGGACGCGGTGGCGCCCACGACCGCGACGACCGGGGGCGCGCTCGGGCCTTCGATCGGCTCGGCTGGCATGTGGCTAGTGTGTCAAAGACCGCGGCTCCCTCCGGGGAGCCACCGATCCGAAGGAGCGAGATGGCATTCCTGGACGACCCGTGCGGCAGGCCCGGCAGCACGAACGGCGGCCTGCGATGAGCGGCCCGCAGGACGACCTCGACGCGCCGAAGCCGCCCGGTGGACCGCAGCGCGGCGACGCCCCGGAAGGGCCGGAGACGCCCGGGACCGCGGCGCCGGATCCCGGCCCGGAGACCAAGCGGGTGACCCGTCCGGAGGACACCGGCTCCGTGCCGCCGCCGGAGGGCGACGAGAAGACCCAGGACCCCGAGGAGAGCGGGCTCCAGGAGGAGAACGCCGGCACCTCCCTGGACCAGCCGTCCACGTGAGCCGCTTCGTCGTCGTCCCGGCGTCGTACGTCTTCCTGCTGCGGGACGGGATCGGGGGCATCGAGGTGCTGCTGCAGCTGCGGCAGAACACCGGTTACATGGACCACCACTGGGCCGCCGCTGCTGCCGGTCACGTCGAGAAGGGCGAGACGGCGTACGACGCCGCCCACCGCGAGGCCCGCGAGGAGATCGCCGTCGAGGACCTCGACCTCGCGTTCGTGACCGCCATGCAGCGCACGCGCAGCGGGGAGCCGATCGACGAGCGGATCGACTTCTTCTTCACCGCCCGCTCCTGGACCGGCGACCCGCGGATCGTGGAGCCCGAGAAGTGCGCCGAGCTGCGCTGGTGCCCGCTGACCGACCTGCCCGATCCGGTCGTTCCGCACGAGCTGGCGGTGTTGGAGGCGATCAGGACGGGTAGGACCACTGCGTACAGCACTTTCGGCTTCCCCCCGGCCGGACCGCGACGAGACTGAGGAGCAACGATGCCCAACGAGGACCTCGGCCCGAAGCCCGAGCCGAAGATCGAGCCCGGCGAGCCCAACCCGGGCGGCGTGGACGCCGTCGACGCCGACGAGGTCGACGAGCCGGCCATCCCGGACCTGCCGACCGTCAAGAACCCCGCCACCGACGACGCCTCCATGCCCGACGAGGTGACGCAGACCGAGGACACCTCGACCCAGGCGACCGACGACGAGACCGAGCCGACGACCGCCGAGACGGAGCCGTCTGCCTGACCGTCGGCCGATGCCTGGCCGGGGCCGGCAGCGGGTTCGCCCCGGCGTCGGCGGGGTACGTGTCCGGTATGAGCGGACACGAGCAGGACACCGACATCCGTGACTCCACCCCGAACGCGAACGGTCCGGACGGCGCGGCGGGCGGCATGGGCGTCAGCAGCGAGCGCACGGGTCCGACCGGGCCCGGCCAGGACTCCACCGACGGGGTCCGGGAGACCTCGCAGCTCGACCTCGCCGACGAGGCGGACTCCCCGCCGGAGCAGAGCCCGGGCAACCCGGAGACGAACCCCGAGGGGCTGACCCCTAAGGCGGGCTACCCCTCCCGGGACCCGCGCTCGGACTGACCCCTCGGACGGGACAGCTGGCGCACGCACGAGCCGGGGCCGACGCTCGAGGCCATGAACGACGAGGTGGGGCGCATCCTGCGCGAGCAGTCAGGGGTCATCCCCCGCCGCCAGGCCCGCGCGGCGGGGCTGGCCGACCACGACATCCGTCGGCTGCTTCGTCGCCGCGAGTGGGCGCTCGTCCACGACGGCGTCTACGTCGACCACACCGGTCCACTCCAGTGGCTGCAGAGCGCCTGGGCGGCCGTCCTGTTCGCCTGGCCGGCTGCGCTCTGTCACGACTCGGCGCTGCGGGCGGCCGACGGCCCCGGGAAGCGCGAACGCGACGACACGGGTCCCATCCACGTAGCGGTCGACCGGGACCGGGCCTTCGTCGCGCCGCCGGGGATCGTGCCGCACCGACTCGCCGACCTCGGTGTCAAGGCGCAGTGGAATCTGGGACCACCCCGGCTGCGCATCGAGCAGGCCGTGCTGGACGTCGCAGCCGAGGCCGGCGACGACTTCCGCGCGATCGCCGTGCTGGCTGCGGCGGTCCAGTCGCGCCGCACCACGGCCGAGCGGGTGCTGGAGGCGCTGCACGGTCGCCGCCCTATCGCCCGGCGCACCTTCCTGATCGGCGTGCTGCGCGACATCGCCGAGGGCACGTGCTCGGTGCTCGAGCACGGCTACCTGACCCGGGTGGAGCGCGCGCACGGCCTGCCGGTCGCCAAGCGCCAGGTCGCCGCGTCCGCCCGCGGGCCCGTGTACCGCGACGTCGAGTACCGCCGCCTCGGACTCGTCGTCGAGCTCGACGGGTGGCTGTTCCATGCCTCGGCCGAGGCGCGCGACCGGGACCTGGATCGGGACCTCGATGCCGCGGTCGACGGCCGGGACACCGTCCGGATCGGCTGGGGCCAGGTGTTCGGCCGCTCCTGCCGGACGGGGGCCAGGGTGGCGGCGTTGCTGCGGCTGCGCGGTTGGCAGGGCCCACTGGTCCCTTGCCCCGGCTGCGCGACGGATGGCCGTGATTCCACGTCACCAGGTGACGTCAGATCACCGCTGTCTGCGTGATGCCTCGCCTCAGCGGCAGGCGGGCGCGTCCGGGAGCGCGGCGGGCACGCCGATGCCCGGCATCCCGAGCGTCACCCCGGCCGCGCTGGGCTCGGCCCGGCGGGCGTCCCACGCGTCGCCGGAGCGGGTGCGTCGTACCGCCTGCACGGGACCGTCGGCGACCAGGTGGTGCGGGGCGGCCTTCGTGATCGTCACCGTGACCATGTCGCCCGGCCTCACCGCATCGACCGATCCCACCAGTGAGTAGTCCGGGGTGAAGTGCACGAGCCGGTTGTCGGGCGCGCGGCCGGACAGCCGGTGGGTGGCGGCGTCCTTGCGGCCCTCGCCCTCGGAGACCATCACCTCGACGGTGCGGCCCACCTGGCGCTTGTTCTCCGACCAGGCGACCTCGTTCACGAGCGCGGCCAGCCGCTCGTAGCGGTCACGGACCACGTCCGGACCGACCTGGTCCTCGAGCGTGGCGGCGGGGGTGCCGGGGCGCTTGGAGTACTGGAACGTGAACGCGCCCGAGAAGCGAGCCGCGGCGACGACGTCCAGCGTGGCCTGGAAGTCCTCCTCGGTCTCGCCGGGGAAGCCCACGATGATGTCGGTGGTGATCGCGGCGTCGGGCATGGCGGCCCGGACCCGCTCGATGATCCCGAGGTACTTGCTCTGCCGGTAGGACCGGCGCATGTCCCGGAGCACCTTGTCCGAGCCGGACTGCAGCGGCATGTGCAGCGACGGCATGACGTTCGGGGTCTCGGCCATCGCCGCGATCACGTCGTCGGTGAATTCCGCGGGGTGCGGCGAGGTGAACCGGACCCGCTCGAGCCCCTCGATCGAGCCGCAGGCGCGCAGCAGCTTCGAGAACGCCTGCCGGTCGCCGAACTCCACGCCGTACGCGTTGACGTTCTGGCCCAGCAGGGTCACCTCGCTGACGCCCTCGGCGACCAGCGCCTCGATCTCGGCGAGAATCTCGCCAGGGCGGCGGTCCTTCTCCTTGCCGCGCAGCGCCGGGACGATGCAGAACGTGCACGTGTTGTTGCAGCCGACGGAGATCGAGACCCAGGCGGCGTACGCCGAGTCGCGCTTGGTGGGCAGCGTCGACGGGAACACCTCGAGCGACTCGAGGATCTCGACCTGCGCCTCCTCCAGCACGCGGGCGCGCTCCAGCAGCACCGGCAGCGAGCCGAGGTTGTGGGTGCCGAACACCACGTCGACGTACGGCGCCTTCGCGGTGATCGTCGAGCGGTCCTTCTGCGCGAGGCAGCCGCCCACGGCGATCTGCATGCCGGGGTTGGCGGCCTTGATCGGCGCCAGGTGGCCCAGGTTGCCGTAGAGCTTGTTGTCGGCGTTCTCGCGCACCGCGCAGGTGTTGAACACGACGACGTCGGCCTGCGCGCCGGCCGGGGCGGCGACGTAGCCCGCGTCCTCCAGCAGCCCGGACAGCCGCTCGGAGTCGTGGACGTTCATCTGGCACCCGTAGGTGCGGACCTCGTAGGTGCGCCCGGCCGCGGGGAGGGGGGCCGGCACGGGGGTCTCGGACAGCGTCGACATAACCGCACAAGGGTACGGCGGTCCGTGCGGTGCGCGGGAATCGTGCGCACCAAGATCACGGTCCGGTCCCGGTTGCGACCAACCCGAGCCCCCGCATGGCCCATTCGGGCTACTTCTAGGTAGGTTGCCCCCCATGACAGCCCAGGAAGCCGCGCCGACGTCGGCCGCCACGGGCCAGCCGCTCGTCGTCCTCGACGGCGTCAACAAGTGGTTCGGCCAGCTGCACGTGCTCAAGGACATCGACCTCACCATCCACCGCGGCGAGGTCGTCGTGGTCATCGGGCCGTCCGGGTCCGGCAAGTCCACGCTCTGCCGGGCGATCAACCGCCTCGAGACCATCGACCAGGGCTCGATCAGCCTCGACGGCCAGCCGCTGCCCCAGGAGGGCAAGGCGCTCGCGAAGCTGCGCGCCGAGGTCGGCATGGTCTTCCAGAGCTTCAACCTCTTCGCCCACAAGACGATCCTCGAGAACGTCACGCTCGGCCCGATCAAGGTGCGCGGCGTCAAGAAGGCGGACGCCGACAAGCGCGGCATGGAGCTGCTCGAGCGGGTCGGGGTCGCGCACCAGGCCGAGAAGTACCCCGCGCAGCTCTCCGGCGGCCAGCAGCAACGGGTCGCCATCGCCCGCGCCCTGGCCATGGAGCCGAAGGTGATGCTGTTCGACGAGCCCACCTCCGCGCTCGACCCGGAGATGATCAAGGAGGTCCTCGACGTGATGGTCGACCTCGCGCAGCGCGGCATGACCATGGTCGTCGTCACCCACGAGATGGGCTTCGCCCGCACCGCCGGCGACCGCGTGGTCTTCATGGACGCCGGCTCGATCGTCGAGGAGAACAGCCCCGACGCGTTCTTCACCAACGCGCAGACGGAGCGTGCCCAGGACTTCCTCGGCAAGATCCTCAAGCACTGAACTCAGGCGTTTTCACTGGGGTCGGATCCTCCGACCCGGCACAGAAGGAGAAGACATGCGATTCATCCGCACCAAGGCGACGTTCGCCGCCATGGGCCTGTCCCTGACGCTGGCGGCCTGCGGCAACGCCGGCGACAGCGAGAGCGAGGGCCGCGACGTCCAGGCGGAGGAGAACGCGGCCTCGCAGTTCGAGGCCGGCACCAAGATGAAGGAGCTGGCCGACGCCGGCAAGATCACCGTCGGCGTGAAGTACGACCAGCCGGGCCTCGGCTTCAAGGGTGCGAACGACGACATCCCGAGCGGCTTCGACATCGAGATCGCCAAGCTGCTCGTCGCCGACCTCGGCATCGACCCCGAGGACACCTCCAAGGTGGAGTACAAGGAGACGATCTCCGACAACCGCGAGCCGTTCCTCACCGCCGGCGAGGTCGACCTCGTCCTCGCGTCGTACTCGATCACCGACGAGCGCCGCCAGGAGGTCGGCCAGGCCGGTCCCTACTTCATCACCGGCCAGCAGCTGATGGTCAAGAAGGGCAGCGACATCCAGTCCGTCGACGACATCAAGGGCCAGGACGTCTGCTCGGTCACCGGCTCGACCTCGCTGGAGAACGTCGAGGCCGAGGGCGCCAAGCCGCGCGGGTTCGACACCTACTCCGAGTGCCGCGACCAGGTGCTCGACGGTGCCGTCGACGCGATGACCACCGACGGCGCGATCCTGCTCGGCTACGTCGCCCTGAACCCCGACGAGCTCGAGGTCGTGGGTGAGCCGTTCTCCGAGGAGCGCATCGGCGTCGGCTACTCCAAGGACAGCCCGGAGATGTGCGAGTGGATCAACGGCGTGCTCGAGGAGTCCTTCGAGGACGGCTCCTGGGCCGAGGCGTTCGAGCTGACGCTCGGCAAGTCCGGCGTGGAGACGCCGGAGCCCCCGGCCCTCGACGAGTGCCAGGCCTGACGCTCCGACCGACCGGCGCGCGGGTGGCTCCTCCCGAGGAGCCACCCCGCGCCGCACCCGTCCCGACCGGGGCGGGTACTCCTGACCAGGAGGTGACAGATGGACGACCTGTTCTCGAACTTCGACCTCGTCCTCAAGGCGTTCGGGCTGACGTTGGGGCTCTTCGCGGTCTCCGGCATCGCCTCCCTGCTGCTCGGGACCCTGCTCGCCGCCATGCGCGTCGGGCCGGTGTCCGTGCTCGCCAAGGCGGCCGGGTTCTACGTGACCGTCGTGCGCAACACGCCGCTGCTGATGATCTTCATCTTCATGGCGGTGGCTCTTCCCCGGCTGGGGATCACCTTCAAGTCCGTCGAGAACATCTCGGCCGGCGACGTCGAGGTGTCCTCGTTCTTCTTCCGCTCCTGCGTCGCGCTCAGCCTCTACACCGCGGCGTTCGTCTGCGAGGCGCTGCGCTCCGGCATCAACGCCGTGCCGCTGGGACAGGCCGAGGCCGCCCGCGCCGTCGGCCTGCCGTTCACTGGGGTGATGACGCAGGTGGTGCTTCCGCTCGCCATCCGCGCGGCCGTGCCCCCGCTCGCCAGCGTCCAGATCGCGCTCGCCAAGAACACGTCCGTGGCCGCCGCCTTCGGCATCTTCGAGGCGGCCGCGCGGATGAAGTTCTTCACCAACCGCAGCGCCAGTGACGAGCTGATCTTCCTGACCTTCGCGATCGGCTACGTCCTCATCGTCGAGGTCGTCTCGCTGTTCTCCGGGCTGCTCGAGCGCCGCTGGGCGGTGGCCCGATGAGCGCCGGCGTCCTGTTCGACAGCCCCGGTCCCCGCACCGTGGCGCGGCACCGGCTGTACACGGCGCTGGGCGCGCTGCTCGTCCTGGGCGTCCTGGCGCTCGTCGTGTGGCGCCTCTACGACCGCGGTCAGTTCGCCTACCGGCTCTGGGAGCCGTTCGTCACCCCCAGCTTCGTCGAGGCGATCTTCGTCGACGGCCTGCTCAAGACCCTGCAGATGGCGGCGCTGTCGATCCTCTTCGCCGTCGTGGTCGGCGTGCTGCTCGGCATCGGCAAGCTCTCCGAGCACCGCTTCGTGCGCTGGCCGAGCTGGGCGGTCGTGGAGTTCTTCCGCGCCGTGCCGGTGCTGCTGATGATGTACTTCCTCTTCTACGCCTACGGCGTCGGCAAGGAAGGCATCGGCCCCTACTGGTGCGTGGTCATCGCGCTCACGTTCTACAACGGCGCGGTGCTCGCGGAGATCCTCCGCGCCGGCGTCCTGGCGGTGCCGAAGGGCCAGTCCGAGGCGGCGTACGCGCTGGGCATGCGCAAGTCCCAGGTCATGAACATCGTGCTACTCCCCCAGGCCGTGAAGATCATGCTGCCCTCGATCATCAGCCAGTGCGTGGTGGCGCTGAAGGACACCAGCCTGGGCTTCGCCATCGGGGCGCCGGGCCTGACCTTCATCGGCAAGCAGATCTACGGCGAGTTCCAGAACCAGGTGCAGGCCGCGATGGTGGTCACCGCGATCTACATCCTCGTCAACCTGCTGCTGACGTGGGTCGCGACCTGGGCGCAGCGCCGCTACGTCGGCGAGCGATCGATCCTCGACCCCGGCGTCTCCGCTCTGCACCCGGGCGGCGCCCGGCCGGCCTGACCCGCCGGCCTGACCCGGCGGCCTGACCCGGCGGCCCGACCCGGCGACGGCATGCACGCCGCCGGGGTGGCTACTTGCGTGGGGTCACCCAGAGCCTGATGACGCCCTCGATGACCACGGTGCCGTCGTCACGCACTCCCCGCACCCGGACCGGCAGGTCGGGGTCGTCCGAGGTCCACTGCTCGGGGTCGGTCTCGGCGATGCAGGTGATGTTGCTGGTCGCCTTGGCGGTGTAGCCGATCTCCATGCCCTTGGGGATCCACCGCTTGTCCGCGGGGATCGTCGCCTCGGCCAGCGCCCCCATCGCGGCCTCGAGGCCGTTGCACAGCGCGATCGCGTGCACGGTCTTCAGGTGGTTGTGCACGCGGCGCCGCTTGGGGATGACGAGCTCGGCGTGGTTCGGCCGGATCTCGACGAACCGCGGGCGGATCGTGGCGAAGTACGGTGCCTTCTGCGCGAACAGCAGGGAGAAGATCCGCTTGCCCTGGGGCAGCGCGGCGGTCTTGTTCCAGAGGTTGAGGACCTGGCTCATGGCCCGGATGCTACCGGTGGGTAACCGAGGGCTGGTGGGGCGGTCGGCGGATCGGTGGTGGGTTCAGTCCGTCCGGGCTCAGTCGGTGCGGGCTCGGTCGGCGGGCGCGAGCAGCTCGACCCGGTTGCCGTGCGCGTCGAAGGTGTGGAACCGCTGGGTGGCCCGGGAACGAGTCCCGCTGGCTCCAGTCCGCCTCGAAGCCGAGTCCGACCAGCCGGGCGCCGACCGCCTCGAGCTGGGCCGGCGAGTCCAGCACGAGCGCCGGGTGCGCCTTGCGGGCCGGCGTGAACGGGTCCTCCACCCCGACGTGCACCTCCGCGGCGACGGCCCCCGTGGCGTCGTACGACCGGAACCAGGCGCCGCCCCGCGCGGCGAGCTCGGCGGGCTTCTCGACCTCGGTCAGGCCGAGACCGTCGGCGTAGAACCGGCGGGCGTCGTCCTCGGCCCCGCGCGGGCAGGCGACCTGGACGTGGTGGAGCCTCATGCCGTCGCCTCCGTGGTCGAGCCTGTCGAGACCTGCGCGACGACGAAGATCCGGCGGAAGGGCAGCAAGACGCCGTGATCGCGCGGGGGGTACGCCGCGCGCAGCCGCCGCTTGAACTCCTCCTCGAACCCGGGGCGGAGGTCGTCCGGCAGCGCCTGCAACGTCGGTCGCGCGCCGGTGCCCGAGACCCAGGTGAACACCGGGTCCTCGCCGGTCAGGACGTGGAGGTACGTCGTCTCCCACGCGTCGACGGTGCAGCCGAGGGCGGCGAGCGCGTCGAGGTAGGTCGCCGGGTCGTGGCTGGCGGGCACGGCCACGTCCCGGGTGTGCTCGGCGTACGGCGCCTCCGCGGCGAGATCGCGGCGGATCGTGTGGCTGGGCTCGTCGAAGTTGCCGGGGACCTGGAAGGCGAACCAGCCGCCGGGGGCGACCCTGGCGACGAGGTCCGGGAGCAGCTCGAGGTGGCCCGGGACCCACTGCAGCGTGGCGTTGGAGACGAGGACGTCGACCTTCGGGTAGGCCGAGGCGGCCGATGTGGCTCGGGCGGCCGCCCAGTCGCGCAGGTCCGCGACGTCGAAGGCGATCCGGTCGTCGGTGGCGCGGGCCTTCGCGATCATCTCAGGGCTGGAGTCGAGGCCGTGGACGGCTGCGTCGGGCCAGCGGTCGGCGAGGAGCGTGGTCAGGTTGCCCGGGCCGCAGCCCAGATCCACGACCTGGCGCGGGTGGACCGCGGCGATCCGCGCGAGGAGCTCGACGAACGGCCGCCCACGCTCGTCGGCGTACGTGAGGTAGCGGTCGGGGTCCCAGCTGTGGGTCATGGGCGTCCTCCGGTCGGGTCGGTGCCGCGGTCGCGAGCCGACACGGCATCTCTTGACGTCAAGATACTTCAATGGTGCGGCGTCATGTGTCTCGATGTCAAGATTCTCGACCGAGGTCGCTAGACTGCCGCCATGAGGGACGAGGTCGACGAGCTGGTCGAGGCGTGGGCGCGCGAGCGCGGCGACCTGGACCTGGGCCCGGTCGCGGTCTTCAGCCGGATCTCGCGCCTGGCCCGACACCTCGACCTCGCCCGACGGCAGGCGTTCACAGACCACGGGATCGAGTCCTGGGAGTTCGACGTGCTGGCCGCGCTGCGCCGCGCGGGCGCGCCGTACGAGCTCTCCCCCGGGCGCCTGCTCCGGGAGACCCTCGTGACCAGCGGGACGATGACCAACCGCGTCGACCGGCTCGCCGCCCGCGGGTACGTCGAGCGCTACCCCGACCCCGAGGACCGCCGCGGCGTCATCGTCCGGCTGACCGCCGAGGGCAAGACCGCGGTCGACGCCGCGTTCGAGGCGCTGCTGGAGGCGGAGAAGGCGCTGCTCGCGGAGCTGCCCGCCAAGGAGCAGAAGAAGCTCGCCGCCCTGCTCCGCTCCCTCCTGGCCCCCTTCGCCTGACGCGAGTCGGCGCAGTTTGCCCACGCAGACGCCCCGAGTGGGCGCTGTTTGCCCGGCGTAGCGCCCCGAGTCGGCGCCGTTTGCCCGACGTACGCCGTCACTCCAGCAGCTCGGCGGCCTCCAGCCACTCCAGCTCGAGCCGGTCCTTCTCGGCAGCGAGCGCGTTGAGCTCGGCGCTGACCTCCGCGAGCTTCTCGTAGTCCTGGGCGTGCTCCAGCACCGCGGCGTTCAGCTCGATCTCGCGTTCGGCGATCCGGGCCAGCCGCTTGTCGATCCGGGCCACGTTCTTCCGGGCGGTCCGCTCCTCGGCGCTGCCCGCCTTCGCCTTCGTGGGAGCCGCGACCGATGACGTCGAGGCCGAGGAGGCCGCCCCTGCGCCAGTCTCGCCCCGGAAATCTACGCCGACTCGCGGCTCCTCAGAGGGCAAACTGCGCCCACTCGGCGTTGATTCCTGGGCAAACTGCGCCGACTCGGCGGCTCGGCGCTCGAGGTACTCGTCCACCCCGCGCGGGAGCATCGAGATCTTGCCGTCGCCCAGGAGCGCCCAGATGGAGTCGGTGACCCGCTCGAGGAAGTACCGGTCGTGGGAGACCACGATCAGCGTGCCGGGCCAGCCGTCGAGGAAATCCTCGAGCACGTTGAGCGTCTCGATGTCGAGGTCGTTGGTCGGCTCGTCGAGCAGCAGCACGTTCGGCTCGTCGAGCAGCAGCATCAGCAGCTGGAAGCGCCGCCGCTCGCCACCGGACAGGTCGCCGATCCGGGCCGTCAGCCGGTCGCCGGTGAAGCCGAACCGCTCCAGCATCGAGCTGGCCGTGATCTCGCCGTCGGAGGTCTTCGTCACCCGGCGCACCGACTCGACCATCGGCAGCACCCGGCCGTTGGGATCGAGGTCGTCGAGCTGCTGGGTCAGGTGGCGCAGCGCGACCGTGCGCCCGTGCTTGACCTTGCCGGCCCGCGGCGCCAGCGCCCCGGAGACCAACCCGAGCACCGACGACTTGCCGGCGCCGTTGACGCCCACGATCCCGACCCGGTCGCCGGGACCGAGCCGCCACGTCGCGTGTGAGAGCAGCACCCGCTCCCCGCGCACGAGGTCGGCGTCCTCGACGTCGATGACGTCCTTGCCGAGCCGCTGGGTGGCGAACCTCTGCAGCTCCAGCCGGTCGCGCGGCGGCGGCACGTCCTCGATCAGCGCGTTGGCCGCCTCGATGCGGAACTTCGGCTTCGCGGTCCGCGCGGGCGCGCCGCGGCGCAGCCAGGCCAGCTCCTTGCGGGCGAGGTTCTGGCGCCGGGTCTCCGAGGCGGACGCCTGGCGCATCCGCTCCGCCTTGGCCAGCACGAACGCGGCGTACCCACCCTCGTAGGCGTCCACGACGCCGTCGTGCACCTCCCAGGTGTACTGGCAGACCTCGTCGAGGAACCAGCGGTCGTGGGTGACCACGACCATCGCCGAAGGCCGGTTGCGCAGGTGCTCGGCCAGCCAGGCCACCGCCTCGACGTCGAGGTGGTTGGTCGGCTCGTCCAGCACGACCAGGTCGTGGTCGCCGAGCAGCAGCGCGGCCAGCGAGCAGCGCCGCCGCTCGCCACCCGACAGCCCCAGCACGGGCCGGTCCAGCGAGACGCCCGCGAGCAGCACCTCGACGATCTCGCGGCTGCGGTAATCGGCTGCCCACTCGTGGTCGGACATGCCGCCGAGCACGGCCTCGCGGACCGTGTGCGTGTCGACGAGCTCGTCGCCCTGGTGGAGGTAGCCGACCAGCAGACCGCGCGAGCGCGACACCCGCCCGGTGTCCGGCTCCTCGAGCCCGGTCATCACCTCGAGGAGCGTGGTCTTGCCGTCGCCGTTGCGCCCCACGATCCCGATCCGCTCCCCCGCGGCGATGCCGAGGGAGACGTCGGTGAGCAGCGGACGCACGCCGTACGACTTCGAGACCCGCTCGAGGTTGAGCAGGTTGGACATCAGCGGTGGTCCTCGAGGGAGGAGTACTCGACGACGTGCGCGCCGGGGACCGGCCCGTTCGCGACGAGCACGACGGGGGTCGCGGCGTCGCTCGAGGAGGCCAGTGCGCCCGCGACGGCCCGGGCGTGGTCGCCGGACTCGCACAGGAACACGCAGGTGGGCCCGGAGCCGGAGACCAGCCCGCGCAGCGCGCCCTCGGCCTCCCCGAACGCGATCTGCTTCTCCAGGTCGGGGCGCAGGTCGAAGGCGGGCGCCTGCAGGTCGTTGTGCAGCGTCGCGGCGAGTGCCTGCGGGTCCTGGGCGGCCAGGGCGGCGAGCAGCGCGTCGGCGGGCGGCGGGGTGGGCGAGGCGTTCGGGAACAGCCGGTCGAAGTGCCGGTACACCTCCGGCGTCGAGAGGCCCACCGGCGACAGGTGGAGCACCCACCACCAGGTGTTCTCGTCCGCCACGGGCGTCACGACCTCGCCACGGCCGGTGCCCAGCGCGGTCCCGCCGACGAGCGCGAACGGCACGTCGCTGCCCAGCTGGGCGGCGATCGCGAGCAGGTCCTCGTCGGAGGTGTTCACGTCCCAGAGCCGGTCCAGCGCGACCAGCGCGGCGGCGGCGTCGGCCGAGCCACCGGCCAGGCCGCCCGCGACCGGGATCGACTTGTCGATGACGACGTCACCGCGCCGCTCGAGCCCGTGGCGCGCGGCGAGCAGGTCGGCGGCGCGGTCGACGATGTTGTTGCCGTGCTGCGGGACGCTGTCGGGTGCCACGTAGTCGGCGACGGCCACCCCCAGGCGCCAGGTCGCGGCCTCACGGATGGTGACGTCGTCGTACAGCCCGACCGCCTGGTAGACGGTGTGCAGCGGGTGCATCCCGTCCTCGCGCGGCGCGCCGACCCCCAGGTGCAGGTTGATCTTCGCCGGCGCCCGGACGGTGGTGACGAGGGGCGAGTGGTTCATGCGTTTCCTCCCGCGGCGGCCAATCCCTCGGCGATGCGCGCGAACTCGGTGACGGTGAGCGACTCGCCGCGGGCGAGCGGGTCGACGCCGGCGTGCTCGAGCGCGGCCACCGCGACCTCGGCGGAGCCGGCCAGGCCGCGCAGGGCGCCGCGCAGCACCTTGCGGCGGTGGGCGAAGGCGGCGTCGACGACCGCGAAGACCTCGTCGCGGCTCGCGGTGGTGGCCGGCGGCTCGCGGCGGGTCCAGGAGACGAGGCCGGAGTCGACGTTCGGCGCCGGCCAGAAGACGTTGCGGCCGATGGTGCCGGCCCGGCGGACGTCGGCGTACCACGCGGCCTTGACCGACGGCACGCCGTACACCTTGGATCCCGGGGCCGCGGCCAGCCGGTCGGCGACCTCGGCCTGCACCATCACCAGGCCCTTCTCGAGCGAGGGCAGCAGCCTCAGCATGTGCAGCAGCACGGGCACAGAGACGTTGTAGGGCAGGTTCGCGACCAGCGCCGTCGGCGCCGGACCCGGCACCGCGTCGATCCGCATGGCGTCGCCGAGGACGACCTCGAAGCGGTCGGCCTGCCCGGGGGCGTACGCCGCGACGGTGGCGGGCAACCGGGTCGCCAGCAGCTCGTCCACCTCGATCGCGACCACGCGGTCCGCGACCCCCAGCAGGGCGAGCGTGAGCGACCCCAGGCCGGGCCCGATCTCCACAACCACGTCGTCGGAGGTGATCCCCGAGTCGCGCACGATCCGGCGCACGGTGTTGGCGTCGATCACGAAGTTCTGGCCGCGCTGCTTGGTGGGGCGCAGGTCGAGCTCGGCCGCGAGGGAACGCACCTCCGCCGGCCCGAGGAGTCTCGGACCGGCGGAGGCGGAAGGCTCACTCGTCACAAGGACGAGCGTAGGGGTCGTCAGTGGCCGGCCCCGC
>Ga0307416_100000286_pt1 | contig 26532 bp, 17 predicted proteins | sample DK1Cmetagenome_2_FD_203821 | JGI IMG/M metagenome (GOLD analysis project Ga0307416, IMG submission 203821) | Maize rhizosphere microbial communities from greenhouse at UC Davis, California, United States - DK15-C-3 | ecosystem: Host-associated > Plants > Roots > Rhizosphere > Soil | place...
CCCGCTCGCGCGAGGCGGCGCGCGTGAGCATGAGGTTGGCGACGTTGGCGCAGGCGATGAGCAGCACGAACCCCACGGCGCCGCTGAAGACGAGAAGTGCCGGCCGAACCTTGCCGACCACGTCCTCGTGCATCGAGACGACCTCCGACCGCAGGACGGTGTTGGTCTCGGGGTACTGCGCGGCGAGCTGCCTGACCACGTCGGCCAGGTCGCTGGCGGCCTGGCGCACGGTGACGCCGGGCTTGAGCCGGCCGAAGACGGTGAGGTACTCCGCGCGGCGGCTGTACGCCGCCGTGTCCGCCCGCAGCGGGGCCCAGAGGTCTACGTCGTGCCAGAAGCGGAACGCCTTCGGGGCGACGCCCACGACCGTGTACGGCCGCCCGCTCAGGTTGATCTGCCTGCCGACGATTCCCGGGTCGCCGCCGAACCGGCTCTGCCACAGCCCATGGCTCAGGACCACGACGTCGTCGTTCCCGCCGGCGCGTTCTTCTTCCGCCGTGAAGGCGCGGCCGAGCGCCGGCCGGACGCCGAGCGTCGCGAAGTAGTTCGCGGTCACCCGGTCGGCGGTGAGCTGCTGTGGCTCGCTGCCGTCGCCGGTGAGGTTGAAGATCGTGCCGTGCCACGCCGCGAGCTGCGCGAACGAGCGCGTGCGCTCTCGCCAGTCCCGGAAGTCGGGGAGCGACGTCGAGACGCGGCCGAAGTCGGGATACCGGCCCCACACCATCACCAGCCGCTCGGGGTTGGCGTAGGGGAGCGGATTGAGGAGCACGGAGTTCACGACGCTGAAGATCGCCGAGTTGGCGCCGATCCCGAGTGCCAGCGTGAGCACGACCACGGCCGCGAAGCCGGGCCGTCGCAGGAGCGTGCGCGCTGCGTAGCGGAGGTCTTGCAACAACGTATCCATAAGAAGGGCGGCGGGTGGATGCGTAGGGAGTAGGGAGTAGGGAGTAGGGAGTAGGTCTACTCCCTACTCCCTACTCCCTGCCGTTCATTCATACCGCAGCGCCGCCATCGGCTCGATGCGCGCGGCGCGGCGGGCGGGGACGTAGGTGGCGAGCAGCGCCACGCCGCAGAGCAGCGCGGCGGCTCCCGCGAACGTCGCTAGGTCGGCGGCGCTGCCGCCGAGGAGGAGGCCGGTGAGCAGGCGCGTCGTGGCCCACGCGAGCGGCACGCCGACGGCGAGTCCCGCGGCGGCGAGGCGCACGCCCCCACGCAGCACGAAGCGCAGCACGCGCCGGCGGTCCGCGCCAAGGGCCACGCGCACGCCGATCTCGCGCGTGCGCTGCGCGACGGCGTAGGCCACCACGCCGTAGAGGCCCAGCGAGGCGAGGAGGAGCGCCACCAGGGCGAAGAGCCCGAGCACCGCGCCGGCCGCGCGTTGCGGGAGCAGCGCCGCGCCCAGGTGCTCGGCCATCGTGCGCGGCCGTGCGACCATGAATCCCGGGGCGGCCACGCTCACGGCGCGCCGCACGGCGGCAAGGTAGGAGGCCGGCTCGCCCGCCGTGCGCACGTGCAGGGTCATCCCGCGCGGCTCCTGCAGCGCCGGCGCGTACACGTACGGCAGCGACGCTTCGCCGAGCGACCGGTATTTGCCGTCGCGGGCGACGCCGACCACCTCGAGGAATGGCCCCTCGTCGCCGCGCAGACTCACGCGCTTGCCGAGCGGGTCCTGGCCCGGCCAGAAGCGGCGCGCGAAGCTCTCGTTCACGATCAGGACGCCCGCGGCGCCGGGCCGGTCGGCGTCCGTGAAGTCACGGCCCCGCAGGAGCGGGATCTCCATCGTCCGGAAGTAGCCCGGGCCGACGACGTTGAAGTGGAACTCCATGTCCTCGCCGCGTGCCGGTTGGTATCCCTCGACGGTGGTGCCGCGGCGCGCCCAACGCGAGCCGAGTGGCACGGCCTCCGCCCAGGTCACCGCGCGCACGCCCGGCACCGCGGCCACCTGGTCGCGCACGGCGAGCGAGAACTGCGTGGGGTCGGTCTTCCCAGGCCCGCCCGGGGGCGGCTCGACGTCGACGAGGAGCATCCGGTCGGCGCGGAACCCAGGATCGATGCGGGTCGCGTCGCGGAGCGTGCGCAGCATGAGCAGCGCGCCCGTGAGGAGGAGGAACGACAGCGCCATCTGCACGACGACGAGCACGCCGCGCAGGGTGATTCGCCTTCGCCCGACTTCGTCGATCGGGACCGCCCCTTTGAGCACCGCCGCGACGTCGCGGCGGCTGGCGCGGAGGGCGGGCGCGAGTCCGGTCAGGACGGCCGTTCCGACCGCGACCGCCAGGGTGAACGCCAGTACGCGGAGGTCCGGGGCCGTGTCGAGGTGCACGACGAACGGGAGCGGCGTGCGCAGGGCGGCGAACAGGTCGACGGACCAGAGCGCGACCAGGAGCCCGCCGCCGGCGCCGAGCGCCGCGAGCATCGCGCTCTCCGTCAGCATCTGCCGCATGATCCGGCCGCGGCTCGCGCCGAGCGACAGGCGCACGCCGATCTCGCGCCCGCGGCGCACCGCCCGCGCCAGGGCGAGATTGGCGACGTTGGCGCAGCAGATGAGCAGGACGATCCCGACGGTCGCCATGAGCAGCGCCGCGAAGCCGAGAGTCGGTCGGCGCATCTGCGGCGGCACACGTGTCGCGCTCTCCGGCAGCAGCGTGACGCGCCGCCCTTGCGCGTTGATGTCGGTCCAAGCGTCCGGGTACGCGGCATGGAGCCGGCGGGCGACCACGCGCAGGCGCTCCTCCGCCTGTTCGCGGGTAACGCCCGGGGCGAGTCGAGCCATCACCCACAGGGCGCGCGCCCCGCGCTCCGCGAGGTCCGCCGGCTGCTTGACGCCGAGGCCGAGCTCCGCTCCCGTGGGGAGCGGGAGCCATACGTCGACGGCGAGGCCGCGGAGCAATCCCGCGAAGCCAGCGGGTGCCACGCCGATCAGCGTGAGCGGGCGGCCGGCCACGACGATCTCGCGGCCGATCGCCAGCGAGTCGCCCCGGAGCTGCCCCAGCCAGAAGGCGTGGCTCACGACGGCGACCGGCGCCCCCGACTCTGGCCGCGCCTCGTCGGCGGCGAAAAAGCGGCCGAGTGCGGGCTTCAGTCCCAGCACCTCGAAGTACGTCCCGGTGACGAGCTCCGTGGGGCGCCGCTCGACGCCTTCCCCTCTACCCACGGCCGCCATGTCCTGGGCGTACGCCATCACGCCCGCGAACAGGTCGCGCCGCGCGGCGAACTCCACCACGTCGGGGAACGACGACGTGCCGTAGGGCGGGCCGCTGTAGTCGCTCGTGTAGAGCCCGACCAGCCGCGCCGGCGCCGCGACGCCTGCCGGAGGGCGCAGCAGGACGGCGTTGACGACGCTGAACATTGTCGTGTTCGCCCCGATCCCGAGCGCGAGCGTGAGGACGGTGACGACGGTGAAGCCGGGGCTGCGCGCGAGCGTGCGCAGCGCGTACCGAAGGTCGTGGAAGAGGCTATCCATCGGCAGAGCGGGGTCCAGGAATCAGGGGAGGCTCGCCGATCCGGAGAGCCGGCGATCGGCAATCGCCCCGCCATTGCCAAGGGAAACGTCGTGCCACTGGGCACTCGCCCGTAAGCGACGCGTTCACAAGCCTTTACTTACCAGTCGGCAGCGCCGGTCCCCCGCCGGCTGTTCGCTTCCGGCACCGCGCCATCCCATACTCGGACACGTCCGCCGCCGTCGATGAGGCGGAGACTGCAACGGCAAGCGCGGCCGCGGCGATCGTTGCCGGCTGCCCGTCAGTCCGCGAGCCAGCCGTCCTTGAGCTGGATCACGCGGTTGCCGTAGCGCGCGTTTTCCTCGGAGTGCGTCACCTGGATGATCGTCGTCCCCGCCTTGTTCAGGCGCGTGAACAGCTCCATGATCTCGCGCCCCTGGCTCGAGTGCAGGTTCCCCGTGGGCTCGTCGGCGAGGATCATCGTCGGGTTGGCGATCACGGCGCGCGCCACCGCCACGAGCTGCTGCTGGCCGCCCGAGAGCTGGCGCGGATAGAGGTCCTTCTTGCCGACGATGCCGAAGCGGTCGAGCGAGTCGGCCACCATCGCTTGGCGCTCCCCCTTCCGGATGTCCCGGTACGACAGCGGCACGTCGAGGTTCTCGGCGACGGTGAGGTCGTCGAGCAGGTGGTACTGCTGGAAGACGAAGCCGATGTACTTCTTGTTCAGCGCCACCCGGTCCTTGTGCGACATGCGGTGCACGGCGTGGCCCATGAAGTTGAACTCGCCCGTCCACGCCGCGTCGAGCATCCCGAGGATCGCGAGCAGGGTACTCTTGCCGGCCCCCGACGGACCCATGATGCTCACGAACTCGCCGGGCGCGATGTCGAGCGTGATGCGGCGGAGGACGTACGTCTTGCCGCCGGCGGTGTCGAAGGCCTTCTCGATGTTGTGGAGGGAGATCATGAGGGCGGGGAACGGGAAACGAGGGGCGGCGCGCCGCATCCGACGCTGAATACCCCGTGAAATCTATACGCGGGAAGACTGCGGCCCGACGGTAGCGCGGGGAGCGGCCGGGAGTCGGAAGTCGGGAGTCGGGGTGTGCAGCCCGACTCGCGACTCCCGGCTCCCGACTCCCGGCTCTAGCTCACCCGCTCCTCAACGCCTCCATTGGGTCCACGCGGGCCGCGCGGCGAGCGGGGAGGTAGCTCGCCACGATCGCCACGGTCGTGAGCAGGATCGAGATGCCGACGAAGGTCGCCGGGTCGCTCGGGCTCACTCCGTAGAGCGTGCCGCGCAGCAGCCGGGCGAGCCCGAAGGCGGCCGGCAGCCCGATCGCGAGCCCCAGCGCCGTGAGCCGCGCGCCGTCGCGGACCACGAGGCGGAGCACGTCGCGCGGCTGCGCGCCGAGCGACATGCGCACCCCGATCTCGTGCGTGCGCTGCGCGACGGTGTAGGCCATCACCCCGTACAGCCCCACGCTCGCCAGCAGGAGCGCCGCGGCCGCGAAGATGCCGAACATTGTCCCGTAGACGCGCGGCTGGAACATGCGCTCGCGGACGACCTGCCGCATCGTTGCTACGCGGGCGACCGGGAGGTCCTTGTCGAAGGCGCGGATCTCGCGCCGCACCGCCGGTGCGGCAGCGGCCGGATCCCTGCTGGTGCGCGCCACGAGCGACATCGTCCGCCAGGGGTTCTGCGCGTGCGGGACGTAGGTCTGCGCCCGCGACTCCGTTTGTACTTCCCGCTGCACGACGTCGCCGACGACGCCGACGACCGTCACCCACACCGAGTCGTCGGGGTTGTCGATCTTGAACCGCCGGCCGAGGGGGTCCTGGCCCGGCCACTCGCGCTCGGCGAACGTTCGGTTGACCACCGCCACGCGCGGCGCGCCCATGCCGTCCCGATTGTCGAACGTCCGGCCGGCGAGCAGGCGCATGCCGAACGCGCCGAAGAAGCCAGGCGTGACGACGTTGTACAGCGACGACGGACCCTCACCTCGCGGGTAGCGCTTCCCCTCGGGGAAGTAGCCGATGAAGCTGCAGCACGAGCGCACCGGAAGTATGGCGACGGCACCTACGCGCTCGACGCCGGGCGCCGCCGCCACGCGCTCGAGCAGTGCGCGGTACGCCCCGGCCGGCGCCGTGTCTCCCTCGTACCGCGGCCCCTGCAGCGACGTCTCGAGCACCAGCACGCCCGCGGGGTCGAACCCGAGGTTGGCCGACTGTGTGCGCAGGAAGCTCTGGATCATCAGCGCCGCGCCGGCCAGCAGCACGAGCGACAGGGCGATCTCGGCGACCACTAGCGTGTTGCGCAGCCGCCCGGCGCGCGCCCCGGCCGTCGAGCCGCGGGCACCGTCCTTGAGCGTCTCCGTGAGCGACAGTGACGACGCCTGCAGCGCTGGCGCGAGCCCGAACACGACGCCCGTCACCACCGTCACGACGAAGGTAACCAGCAGTACCGTCCGATCTACGTCGAGCACCATCCAGAATGGAAGGTCCGCCGGCAGCATGCGAACGATGCCGTCTACGCCCCAGGCGCCGAGCAGCGCGCCGGCCGCGCCCCCCATGAGGGCGAGGATCAGACTCTCCGTGAGAAGTTGACGAACGACGCGGCGCCGGGTGGCGCCGAGCGCCAGGCGCACCGCGACCTCCTTCTGGCGTGCCGAAGCCTTCGCGAGGAGCAGGTTGGCGACGTTCGCGCAGGCGATGAGCAACACGAACCCCACCGCGCCGAGCATGATGAGCAGCACGGGGCGCGCCTCGCCCGCGACGTTCTCCCGGTACGGTTGCACCCAACCGCCCCATCCGGTGTTGGTGTCCGGGTGGCGCTCGGCGAGCCGGCGGGTGATGGCGGCGACATTCGCCTGGGCCCCAGCGACCGTCACGTCCGGCTTGAGGCGGCCGATCACGTGATACATGCGCCACTCGCGGTGGTCCTTCGCCTCGCCCGGCTCGAGCGGGAGCCACATCTCCGCCGTCTCCGGGAAGCGGATGCCCGGCTGCATCACGCCCACGACGGTGTAGGGCTCGCCGTTCACCGTCACGGTACGCCCGACGACGTGCGCGTCACTGCCGAACCGACGCCGCCACAGCCCGTGGCTGAGGATGACCACCTTTCCGGCGTCCTCCTCGTCGGCGCGGAACCCGCGGCCGACCACCGTGCGGAGGCCGAGCAGCGGGAAGAGGGACGCCGTGACTCGGGCGCCCGGCACGCGCTCCGGCTCGTCGATGCCCCCCAGGTTCCAGGAGCGCTCGGTGACGATCCCCGTCGCGGCGAACGCGCCGCCACCGTCGCCGAGGTCGCGGTAGTCCGGGTACGACCACGACCCCTCGTCCTGCCCGTGCCGGAGCTGCGTCATGTACAGCGAGGTGACGCGGTCAGGGTCCGCGAACGGCAGCGGTCGCAGGAGGAGGGCGTTCACCGGGCTGAACACCGTCACGTTGGCCGCGATGCCGATCGCCAGGCAAATGACGGCGATCGCCGTGAAGCCCGGCGCCTTGCGCAGCGTGCGCACCGCGAAGCGGAGGTCCTGAAGGAGGGTGTCCATGAGAAGGGCAGGGAGTAGGGAGCAGCGAGTAGGGAGCAGGGCTGCGGATTCGAGCCCCTACTCCCTACTCGCTACTCCCTGGTTCCTCATTCGTACCGCAGCGCCACCATCGGGTCGACTCGCGTGGCGCGGCGTGCCGGGATGTAGGTGGCCAGGAGGGCGACGGCCGACAGGACGACGATCACCGCGACGAAGGTCAGCGGGTCGGTGGCCGTGACGCCGAACAGGAGGCTCCGCAGCAGACCGCCCACCGCCCGCGCCCCGAGGCCGCCGAGCACCACCCCGATGGCGACGAGCACGAGCCCCTGGCGCAGCACGAGGCCGCGCACCTCGCCCGCCGTGGCCCCGAGCGCCATCCGCACGCCGATCTCCTTCGTGCGCTGCGAGACGGTATACGCCATCACCCCGTAGATGCCCACCGCCGCCAGCGTCAGGGCGACGAGCGCGAACACGGTCAGCAGCATCACGTTGAGCTGACGCACCGAGGCGGAGGCGCCGAGCACCTGCTCCATGGACCGCACCCGCGACACGGGGACGTTCGGGTCGAGCTCACGGATCTGCCCGCGCACCGCCGGCGCCAGCGCCATCGGGTTGCCCGTGGCCTTCACGACGAGGCTCATGCGGTTGATCGGGAAGGTCGAGTCGGTGGACGGGAACTGCGCGTGCGGCAGGTACATCTGCGTCTTGGTCTCCGCGTCGAGCCCTTTGTGCTTCACGTCGGCCACGACGCCGACGATGGTGCGCAGGAGCGTGTCGGGCCCGGGCCCGCCGCCACCGAGTCGGACCTGACGACCGACGGGGTTCTCGTTCGGCCAATAGGTTTTCGCCGTCTTCTCGCTGATCACGATCACCGGCATGCTCGACGTCCCATCGGTCTCCTCGAGGTACCGCCCGCTCCTGAGGGCGATCCCCATCGCCCGGAAGTAGCCGGACGTCGCGACTTGCCAGTCCACCGGGACCACGTTGTCCCCCCGATTGACGGCCGGCCGTCCGACGAGGAGTAACCCCCAGTCGCCGATCTCCTCCGCGAACGGAAGGACGCGAATGAACCCCGCGTCCGTCACGCCCGGGAGCGCCTTCACGCGCTCCTCGAGCTGGGCGAAGAAGGCGCGCGACCGCGCCTGCTGGTACTTGGCGACCGGCAGTGACAGCTCCATGGTCAGCACGCGCTCGGGGCGCACGCCGGCGTCGATCCCCATGAGGCGCGCGAAGCTCTTGATGAGGAGCCCTGCGCCCACAACGAGCACCATCGCCAGCGCCACCTCGGCGACCACGAGCGTGCGGCGCACGCGCTGCCGCCGGAGGCCCGCCGACGTGCCGCGGCCCCCCTCCTTGAGCGTCTCCTGCGCGTTCCCCGCCGACGCCTGCAGGGCGGGGATGAGGCCGAAGACGACGCTCGTCAGCACCGCCACGCCAAGCGTAAACGCCACCACGCGCCCGTCCACGGCGATCGCCTCGAGCCGCGGGACGTTCGGGGGGCTGAAGGCGACGAGCGCGCGCAGCCCGAGGGCCGCGAGGAGAAGCCCAATTGCCGCGCCCGCGCTGGCGAGGAGCAGGCTCTCGACGAGCATCTGCCTGACGAGCCGCCCGCGGCCGGCGCCGAGCGCGGCGCGGATGGCCAGCTCCTTGTGCCGCGACTCGGCGCGGGCGAGCTGCAGGTTGGCCACGTTCGCGCAGGCGATGAGCAGCACGAGTCCCACCGCACCGAGCATCACGAGCAGCGCCGGCCGCACGTCTCCACTCACCTGCTGCCGCGCCGGAATGACCTTCAGGGCGAACTCCGGGCCGTACTCGTGGTAGCGGCGCTTCATGTCCGCGACGAAGGCCGACATCGCCGCCTGCGCTCGCACCGGCGTGACGCCCGGCGCTAGTCGCGCCACGGCGTACAACCCGTGGTTGCCGCGGCTGTCCGGGTCGGGGTTGGGGTTCAGCCCGATCGGCGTGTAGAGCTGCACCGGCTCCCCGACGAAGTCGTTCGGGAGGCGGAACTCGTCCGGCAGCACGCCGACGACCGTGAAGCTGCGCAGCCCGACCTGGATCGGGCGCCCGACGATCGCCGGGTCCCCGTTGTAGCGCCGCCGCCAGAGCGCGTGCGAGAGGATCGCCACGCGCCCCGCGAGTGTGTCGGGCGAGTCCTCCTCGGCGGTGAAGTTGCGACCGCGCGTTGGGGCAACGCCGAGCGCGGGGAGCACCTCGGCGCTGATGAAGGCGGCGCGCACGCGCTCCGGCTCTCCGTCCCCTGTGAGGCTCGCGTTGCCGAGGCCGAACGGCGCGACGATGTCGAAGACCTGCCGCTGCGACCGGTAGTCGACCACCTCGGGCTCGGACAGCCACGTGCGGTCGTATCCTGGCCACGCGCTCCACAGCATTACCGCCCGGTCGGCGTTGCCGTACGGCAGCGGCCGCAGCAGCACGCCATTGACCATGCTGAACACGGCGGAGTTGGCGCCGATGCCGAGCGCCAGGGCGACCACCGCCACCACCGTGAACGCCGGCGTCCGCGCCAGCGACCGGATGCCGAAGCGGATGTCTTGGAGGAGAGTGTCCATGGGATGACCGGGAGTCGGGAGTTTGAGAACAGGGAGTAGGGAGTAGGGAGTAGGGGTTGCAGGTCTACTCCCTACTCCCTGTTCTTCTCATTCACTTCGCAACGCCACCATCGGATCCACCTGGGTCGCCCGCCGCGCCGGGATGTAGCTGGCGAGCAGCGTGACGGCGGTGAGGAGCAGCGCGATCGCGGCGAAGACCGCCGGGTCGGTGGCACTGACCTCGTAGAGGAGGCCGGAGAGCACGCGCGTCAGCGTGAGGGCGCCCGCCACCCCCACCACGACGCCAATGGCAGCGAGCACGAGCGCCTGCCGCAGCACGCCGTGCAGCACGGCGCGCGTGCTTGCGCCGAGCGCCATGCGGATGCCCAGCTCGCGGGTGTGCTGCACGACCGCGTACGACATCACGCCGTACAGCCCGACCGCAGCGAGTAGGAGGGCGACGGCGGCGAAGCCGGCGAGCAGGGCGGCGTTGAAGCGGCGCCTCGCGACCGAATCGCCCAGGTAGCTGTCCATCGTCCGTACGTCGGCGAGCGGCTGATTGGGGTCGATGGCCCGGACGGCGCCGCGCACCGCACCGGCGAGGCGCATCGGGTCCCCCTTGGTACGCACGACGAGCGACATGAAGCTCTGCCCGGGGAACTGCGGGCGCGCCCAGTACAGCGTCTCGCGCGGCAGCGAGTCGAGCCCCTTCCCGCGCACGTCGCCCACCACGCCGACGATTTCCGCGTTCAGCGTGTCGCCCCACTCCATGATGATCCGCTGGCCGATCGGGTCGACGTTCGGGAACTGCGTGCGGGCGAGCGCCTCGCTGATGACCACCACCGTGCGCGAGTCGCGGCTGTCGCGCTCGGAGAACGACGCGCCGCGCAGCAGCGGGATCTTCATCGCCCGGAAGTAGCCCGGGTCCACCGCGCGAACGTCGGCGCCCGGTTCCTGGCCCGGCTGCGGGGCGGGCCGCCCGGCGATGGCGTAGCGCGTGGCGGCCCCGAGGCCGCCGAAGGGGAGCCAGCTCACCGCGCCCGCCGACTCTACGCCCGGGAGCGCCGACACGCGGCGCAGCAGCTCCTGGAAGAAGGCGTTGGTCTGGGCGTCGGTCCGGTACTTCTCGCCGGAGAGGCCGATTCGCGCGGTGAGCACGTTGTCGGGGTCGAACCCCGGGTCCACACCCTGCAGCCGCGCGAAGCTCTTGAGCATCAGGCCGGCGCCCACGAGGAGCACCAGCGACAGCGCCACCTGCGCGACGACCAGCGCCGCCCGCGCCCGCCCGCCCCCGGGCGTCCCGCTGCGCCCGCCGGACTTGAGCGTGTCCTGCAAATCCGCGCGCGAGGCGAAGAGCGCCGGCACCAGACCGAAGGCGAGGCCCGTAAGGAGCGCGAGCGAGCCGGTGAAGGCGAGCGCGCGCCCGTCGAGGGCCACCTCCTCCGCCCTGGGGAGGAGCACCGCCGCGCCCACGCCGATCGCCTCCGTCGCCCAGAAGGCGAGCAGGACCCCGAGCGCTGCCCCCGCGACCGCCAGCAGCGCGCTCTCGGTGAGCAGTTGCCGGGCGATCTGCCCGCGGCCGGCGCCGAGCGCGGCGCGCACGGCGATCTCCCGCTGCCGGGCGGTGGCCTGCGCGAGCTGGAGGTTGGCGACGTTCGCGCAGGCGATGAGCAGCACGAAGCCCACGACGCCGAACAGCACGAGCAGCGGTCGGCGCACGTCGCCCACCACCTGCTCGTCGAGCCGGACGACGTCCGTACTCCAGCCGGCGTTGAAGCTGGGGTAGGCCTCCTCCAGTCGGCGGGCGATGGCGCGCAGCTGCGCGTCCGCCTGCTCGGCCGTGACGCCCGGCTTGAGGCGCGCGATCGACCGCATGAAGCGGCCGGCGGCCTCCCGGTAGTTGCGCGCCGGGTCGAGCCTGAGCGGCACCCAGAGCAGCGGCTGCTCGTGCTCCCCGGCGATCGCGAACGTCGCCGGCATCACGCCGACCACCGTGCGCGGCTGCCCGTCCACCATCATCGGCTTGCCGATCGCGTCAGCGGCGCCGCCGAGCCGGCGCTGCCAGAGCGCGTGACTCAGCACGACTACGTCGGCACCGCCCGGCACGTCCTCGGCCGCCGTGAACGTGCGCCCGAGCATCGGGCGGGCGCCGAGCAGAGGGAAGAAGCTCGCCGTGACGAATTGGACCGGCACTTCCTCCGGCTCCCCCGAGCCGGTGAGATTCATGCGCCGGTCGACGAACGCCGCCATCTCCTCGAACACCGTATTCTGGGCGCGCCAGTCGAGGAAGTTGGCCGGCGAGACGACGTTGCGCTCGCGCCCGCGCTCGGCGCTCCTCTCCCAGACGCCCACCAGCCTCGCCGGCTCACGGTACGGGAGCGGCTTGAGCAGGACGGCGTTGACAACGCTGAAGATCGCAGTGTTGGCGCCGATGCCGAGCGCCAGGCAGAGCACCGCGGCGCCCGTGAAGGCCGGCCGCTTCAGGAGCGTGCGGGCCGCGTACCGGACTTCGTGCAGAAAGGTGTCCATGAAAGAGCCGGGAGTCGGGAGTCGGGAGTCGGGAGTCGGGTTTGCCAGCCCGACTCCCGACTCCCGGCTCCCGACTCCCGGGTTACACGAGACGCCGGACGCCGCGGCGCGGAGGAGCGCCGCGGCCGGAGCTCGTTACGACGGCAGCACGCTCGCCGCGGCCGGGTCGCCGGCCGACGTCTCTTCCACCACGCGGCCGTCGAACAGCTTGATCGTCCGGTCGGCGTGCAGCGCGTAGCGCGGGTCGTGGGTGACCATGCAAATGGTCGCGCCGGCGCGGTGCAGCTCGCGCAGCAGCTCCATCACGGCCTCGCCGTTCGTCGAGTCCAGGTTCCCCGTCGGCTCGTCGGCGAGGAGGATGGCCGGCTCGCCGGCCACCGCCCGGGCGACCGCGACACGCTGCTGCTGACCGCCGGAGAGCTGCGCCGGGTAGTGCTTCATGCGGTGCGACATGCCGACGCGCTCGAGCGCCTCCTGCACCCGCCGCCGCCGCTCGGCCGAATCCATGCCGCGGTAGGTGAGCGGGAGCTCGACGTTCTCGTACACGTTCAGGTCGCCGATCAGGTTGAATGCCTGGAAGATGAAGCCGATCTGCCGGTTGCGGACGCGCGCCCGCTCGGCGGCCCCGAGGCTCTCGACGTTCTCGCCGGCCAGCAGGTACGTGCCTCCCGACGGAGCGTCGAGGAGGCCGAGGATGGAGAGGAGCGTCGTCTTGCCGCAGCCCGACGGGCCGGCGATCGCGACGTACTCACCGGCCTTGATCTCCAGGTGCACCTCCGACAAGGCGTGCGTCTCGACCTCGTCGGTCAGGAAGACTTTCTTGATGCCCTCGAGGCGGATGAGCGGCTGCGTGGTGCCAGTCATCGCGGATGCGTCGCGGCCGGTGGCGGAGAGCGGGGAGGTCATGAGGAGCGGTGCGAAGGGTGAGTTGAAGGGTGGAGCGGAAGAGTGAGCGACAGGTAGTGGGCGGAGGTCCAGGCTCGCGCGTTGGTCCCACTACCTGCCACCACCCCCCCAGAGTTTCAACGAGGGCGGGGGCGCCGACGCGGGCCTCACTTGAGCCGGACCTTATCTACGTTGTCCCACGCCGTCATGTCGGAGATGATCACCTTGTCGCCGACGGCGAGGCCCTGCACGACTTCGATCGTGTTCACCGAGCTGCGGCCGAGCTTCACGTTGGTGCGCGTCGCGGTGTTGCTCTCCGGATCGAGCTTGAAGAGCCCGACGACGCTCTCCGCCTGACCGTAGGCCGGGCGCCCGACGTAGAGCACGTTCGTCAGCCGCTCGATCTCGATCGTCCCGTCGACGCTCAGGTCGGGGCGGGCACCGCGCGGGAGCGCGCCCTCGAGCGCGACCTCCACGCCGACCGTCCCGTTCTGGCTCGCCGGGTCTACACGTATGACACGCCCGGCGACGATACCGTTTCTCGTGTCGATCGACGTCGGCTGACCCAGCACCACGTCCTTGGCCTGGGTCTCGGGCACGCGGAGCACCGCCTTGAGCCGGCCCGGCTGCGCCACCTTGGCGAGAATGAAGCCCGGGTTCACCCACTGGCCGAGCTCGAGCTGCCCCGTCTGCTGGCCGCCGAGCTCCGTGAGCACGCCGTCCTCGCCGGCCGTCACCTTCATGCTGTTGACGCGCTCCTGCTGGAAGGCCGTGATGTTGCGCAGCCGCTCGACCTGCGCCTGCTGCAGCGCGATCTGCCGCTGCTCCGCCTGGTCGAGCACCTTGAGCCGCTCCTGCTCGATGGCGAGGCGGGCCTTGAGCTCCGTGGCCCGGTCACGCGCGAGCTTGATCTCGTTCTCCGACGCGAGCTTCTTCTGCTCGAGCGCCGAGTACACGGCGAGGTTGCGCTCCGCCTCCTGATACTGCGTCCGGATCGCCGCGACGGCCGACTCCTGCTGGAGGCGGTTCGTCGACAACGCGGTGCGCAGGTTCAGCAACTCGCCCTCGGCGGCCGTGAGCTGGCGCTGCGCCTCGAGCGACTCGAGCTGCACGTCGGGGTTGCTCAGCTCCAGAATGACGGTGTTCTTCGTCACCGGCGTGCCTGGCCGGATCGGGAGCTGCTCAATGCGCCCGGCCGTGATCGCGGCCACGAGCCGGATGTGCTCGGGCACGAGCGTGCCGGGCGCGCGCACCTGCCGCACCATTGTCCCCTGGCGCACCGAGTCGATCCAGAGGGTACTGCGCTCCACGGAGGGCGCGGCGGGCTCGAGGCGCGAGAGCGCGAGCGTGATGGCGGCGATGCCGGCGACGCCGGACACGATATAGATCAGACGGCGCCGCGTTTTCTTGACTGGCGCGCGAGCGATATCCACGGCGGAACTCGGAGTCGAGGGGAAAAGGATCTGCCTTGCCGACGCCCAGTATAGGGAAGGATTGTGCCATCCGCGGCGCGAGTGTAAGTCGCTACAAATTATACACTTATGCGATACACCGCGGGCGCGGCTCCGCTCCGCCCGCCCGCTCGTGGGACGCGGCGTCCCAAAACCGAACACGAAACGACGCTCCCCGCTCCCGGTCGACGATGGTCTTCGGTCGACCGGGCGCGGGGAGTGATGAACCGGGCTGGGCGGTTGGGGTGGGGGCTCTGAGCCGGCCGCCTGACGAGGATGACGACGGCTCGGCGCCGCCTCGGCGGTCTCAGTGCTCGGCCGCGTCGCCCCCGGTCGGCGTTGCGTTGCCCCGCTGGCGGAACATGTAGTCGCGCGGCGAGCGGTACGTCTCGTTATGGATGTACCACGCACTGAAGATCAGGGCCAACGCCACCAGGGTGATGAAGGCGGCGTATCCCCACCCGGTGTTGTGCAAGTCCTGCGACCGCGCTTCCGACCGCGTCTCCATCGATCGACCCCCGTGGTGAGTGGCTGGACGAGCAGTGAGCTGGCGGAATGTATCCCGCAGCAGGGAGTAGGGAGTAGGGAGTAGGGGTTGCAGGTCTACTCCCTACTCCCTACTCCCTGTCGTTACTCCCTACTCCCTGTCATTCTCAACCCTCCTCCACCGCCCGCCGCAGCTCGTCGATGGCGTAGGGCTTCTCGACGATCGCCGCGACGTCGAGCCCTTCGATCCGCCGCCGCGACGCGAGGCTCGAGCTGTCGCCAGTCGAGACCACGTACCGCGCGCCCGCGCACGTCGGGAGGGCACGCATCCGGCTGATGACCTCGATCCCGTCGAGCCCCGGCATTCGCAGGTCGCACACGATCACGTCGAACGCCGCCTGCTCCGCGATCCGCAGCGCGTGCGCGCCGTCGTGCGCCGCCACCACCGCGTGACCGCGCGACGTGAAGTAGCGCGTCAGGAAGCCGAGGATCGAGGCCTCGTCGTCGACGACGAGGATGTCGAGGGGGCGGGGCGGGTCGCCACCGCGCGCCGGCTCGCCCGCTCCCGGGGCGGATTCCGACCTCGCCTCGACAGCCCCGCGCCGCGTGGCCGTGCCATCCATCACGCCGGCGCCCACGGGCGTCCCGGCGCCGCTGCCCGCGTCGGCGGCGACGTCCGCCACCTCCGCCACGTCGGCCGCGTCGGCGGCCGGCAGGCTGACGGTGAAGCGCGCGCCGCGCCCGAGCTCACTCTCGGCCTCGATCGTTCCGCCGTGGGCCGTGACGATCCCGTGGACCACGGCGAGCCCCAGCCCGGTTCCCTCGCCCTCGCTCTTCGTCGTCCAGAAGGGGTCCCAGATCCGCGCGAGGTCGGCCGGCGCGATGCCCGGCCCCGTGTCGGCAACTTCAACGAGCACCATCCCGCGTGCCGACGACGTCCGCACGGTGATGCAGGGCGCCACGCTGGCCGCGCTCGCGGGGCCGACCGCGTCCATCGACGACTCGATCGCCTGGCGCGCGTTGACCACGAGGTTGAGTACGACCTGCTCCAACTGCGTCGGATCGGCGAACACCGCCGGGAGGGCGGGATCGAGTGCCAGCACGTGGTGTACGCCACGCGTCTCCATCGCGTAGCGCTGGGTGGCGAAGATGTAGCGCACCACCTCGCTGACGTTAACCCGCTCGCGCCGGTGCGCCTCCTGCCGCCGGGCGAAGGTGAGCAGATCCTTCACGATCGTCCCGGCGCGCGCCGCCTCGTGGCTGATCGTCTCGAGCGCGGTGCGGTCGTCCTCGGAGCGCTCGCTCTTCAGGAGGAGCTGGGCGAAGCCGCAGATCGCCGCGAGTGGGTTGTTGAGCTCGTGCGCGACGCCGGCGAGCGTGTGGCCGAGGCTCGCCATGCGCTCGCTGCGGCGGAGCAGCTCCTCCTGCCGGTTGCGCGCCGTCACGTCCTCGGCGATCCCCTCGATGTACAGCGCTGCGCCACTCTCGTCGCGCACCATGCGCAACGAGAGGCGCACGGTGATCGGCGAGCCGTCCCGGCGCTTCCACCGCACCTCCACCCAGTCGGCGCGGTCGCCGGCGCGAATGCGGGCCAGGTGCCACATGCGATCCGCCGGGTCGCGGTAGACGTCGCGCCCGATGTCCACCGCCAGCAGCTCGTCCGCCGACTCGTAGCCGAGCATGGCCACGAGGGCGGGATTCACCTCGAGGAAGTGGCCGTCGGGCGAGGCGCGGTAGATGCCGTACGCGGCGCGGTCGATGAGCAGCCGGTAGCGCGCCTCGGACTCGCGCAACGCCTCGCTGCGCGCGTGGAGCTCCACCTCCGCCGCCTCACGCTCCTCCAAATAGCTCTCGAGCAGAGCGCGCACCGCCGCCAGGTCGGCTTCGAGTCGCGCGATCGTCTCGTCGCGCCCGTCACCCCGTGCGTCGCCAGGCGCACCGACGGGCTGGCGAGGGCCGGGGACGCCGCCAGGGACGCCGTCGCGGCCCGCCGCCCGCGCGGTGGGCCGGCGCGCGAGCGCGCTCGCCGCGACCACGGACGCCGCCGCGAGCGCGAGGGAGGAGAGCAGTCGCATACCCAATTGTAACCGCCCACCACGCCGAGGATAGTTGGAGGATCGCTGGAGGAGGACGGCTACCGGCGCCGTGCCGCCGCGATCTTCCCATCGGTTTGCACGAACCGCCGCACCGCCGCGCCGGCGCTCGCTTGCTCGCACCAGAGCAGTGCGTGGCCGCACGCGCTGCGAACCGCGAGCGTGTCGGCGCCCGCGAGGCGCGCGAACTCCGCGGCGGGGCCGGCCGACACCATGCGGTCGTCCGCGGAGTAGACGACGAGCATCCGCGCGCGCACCGCCTTGGCCGCGCGCGACAAGTCCCCCCCGAAGCCGGCGGTGACGTCGTGCCGCCGAATGGCCCGGAGCTGAGCGGCGTAATCGTCGAGCGCCCACCCCTGCTGGCGGTAGGCACCGGCGAGCGCCGCGACCTCGCGCCCCACCCACGCCGGCCCGGAGTCCGTGAGCATGGCGGGCGTGCGCATGAACAGCGTCTCGATCCGGCTCACCTGCGTCCACGCCGAGTCGGCCTGCACGCCGGCGCTGCTCGCCTGCTCGGCTGCGCCCATCATCGCGCCGTAGACTAGCTGGTCGAAGGCGGTGACGCGCGGCGAGCCGACCACCGGCACCACGACGTCGGCGAAAGTCGGGTGTCGAACGGCCCACTCGAAGGCTTGAAATCCGCCCATGGAGATCCCCACGATCGCGTGGAGGTGCCGGATGCCGAGGTGCTCCACGAGCAGCCGGCGCTGCGCCTCCACCATGTCGCCGATCGTCAGGCCGCGAAAGGCCGCGCGTGCCGCCGGCGCCGAGTTCGACGGGGACGAGGAGTGGCCGTCGGCCAGCGCGTCGGCGACGATGACGTGGTACAGTGCGGTGTCGACGTACGTCCCCAGCATGAAGGCGTGGTCCTCGGACCGGCCGGCGAAGAACGTGGGGACGAGGACTGCGTTGCTGCGCTCCGCGTTCAGCCGGCCGTACGCGCGATAGGCCACGCGGCAGTCCGGGATCGTCGCGCCGCTGGTGAGGCGGCACGTCCCGAGCGAGACGACGGTCGGGGGAGGGGGCGCGGGAGCCTGACTCCGACCCGCGGTGGACGCGAGGGCGAGCGGCAAGGCCGCGAGCGCGGCGGCGCGACCGAGCCGGCTGAACGCGGCGGATCGGTCTGGTCTGTGAGCGTTCATTACGGTGACTCCGGCGGCGAGTGGGGGTTGATCCCGGCGGCGTGCGTCGGCATCAGCCGACACTCCGCCCCACTCATGATGCGTAAGGGCGTCGCCGCACCCGCCACCGGGCCTCGACTCTACTCGCCGCGCTGCGCCAGCGCCCGCTCCACGGCCGCGCGCGCCGCTGCGGCGCCGTCTGGGAACGCGCCGATCTGCCTCCAGAGCAGTCGCCCGTCCGCGGCCACGAGGTAGCTCTCGGGAACGCCGATGCTCTGGAACTGCGTCCGCACGTCATCCGCCGGGTCGCGGCCGATGACGAACGTCGCGCCGTGCACGCGCGCGAAGTCGCGCACGCCCTCGTCGCTCCCCTTGTCGATGCTCACGGCGAGCACCCGGAGCCCCCGCGCGCCGCCCCGGCGTGCTACGCGGCGAGCAGGCGGGGCGGGCCGTTCGCGAACGGGCGCAGGTACTCGACCGGCGCGGAAAGGCGGACCGGGGCGGGGCCGAGGCGGGGCTCGACCTCGACGACGCCGGCGAGCCAGGCGAGCGGCGCGGCGTCGGGGACCGTCACGGCGACGGTGGCGGAGCAGTGCCCCAGACAAGTGCACGCGTGCCCGCCGCCCTGGTCGTGACGGCCATGATGGTCATGCCCGGCCGGGCTGGGCTCGCCCGCGGCTCACGGCGCCGCGGGCGCGGCGTTCGCCGGCGCGGCCGTGGCGAGCGCCCTGTCGTGCATCGGGCACTGGTGCAGCGACGCCGGCTCGACCATGACCACGGCGAACCAGACCGCCAACAGGGCGGCGAGTGCGCGATGGAGTGGGTGCCGACGCAACATGAAGCGAATGTAGCCGACACCGCGTATTCATTCTCAGCCCGGCTCGCCCCGTCTCGATGCGCGTTGCGTGGAACGCCTGGCTGTGATTGACAGCGCCGGACCCACGGCGTAGAATCGCCGAACAGTATTTGAGAAGCATTCTCAACTAACATTCCGGCCGATTGCCTGGCGCGAGGTCACTCGCAGGGTTCAGCGACCGTGGTGGGCTCATCGAATGACTGATTCCTTGTGGGACGAGGGCCGGCCCGAGTGGGGCGCGGGGGCCGTGCCCGAGCCACCGAGCACGACCACCGGTGACTGCGTGGGGCGCGGCTTTCTGGAAATCCTGCTCTACACGACCCCGGCGGGGCGCCTCGTCCTCGACCTCGACGGCTCCGGGGTGCCCCACCTGCAGCGCTCGTTCCGTTCTGGTGCCGAGCTCGGTGAGTTCGTGTCCGACCTGCTCGCCGGCGGCGTCCTGATCGGGCACCCCGTGCTCGTCGCCTTGCGCGATGCGGCGGAGCGACTGCCCCCGGGGTGAGATCCTGATCGCGGGACCGGCCGCGGCGCGCCGCGCTGCGGGCGGACTGGTACCAGGGTGGGCCCCAAGCCGCGCGCCACAGTGAGTCTGGCACGGAACGCGTATCCTCTGTCCCATACATCCACCGTCGAGATCCCCGTGAGCATCGCTGTCGCCTTCCCGAGCCGCCGGCTGGCCGCGGCCGCCCTGGTCACTCTTTCCACGCTGGCGGCTGTCGTGACGCGTGCGGCTTCCGCCCAAAGCGCCGGCCGCGCTGGGCCGGCAGCGGCACTCACCGCCGAGATCGACCGCCGCGCCGCGCAGGTGATGCCAAAGGTGGTCGCCTGGCGGCGGGACATCCACCAGCACCCCGAACTCGGCAACCGCGAGACGCGAACCGCCAAGCTCGTCGCCGACCACCTGCGCGCGCTCGGGATGGAGGTGGGCACGGGCGTGGCGCGCACCGGCGTCGTGGGCGTGCTGCGCGGTGGACGTCCCGGCCCGGTGGTGGCGCTCCGGGCCGACATGGACGCCTTGCCAGTCCAGGAGGAGGTGGACCTGCCGTTCAAGTCGACCGTGCGGACGACGTACAACGGCCAGGACGTGGGCGTCATGCACGCCTGCGGGCACGACATGCACGTGGCCATGCTCATGGGCGCCGCCGAAGTATTGGCGGGAATGCGCGAGCAGTTGCCGGGGACCGTGAAGTTCATCTTCCAACCGGCCGAGGAGGGGCCGCCGATGGGCGAGGCGGGTGGCGCCAGCCTCATGATCAAGGAGGGCGCGCTCGAGAACCCGAGGCCCGCCGCGATCTTCGGCATCCACGTCGGCGTCGCCCCCAAGGAGGCGGGCCACATCTCGTATCGCCCCATGGGCGCGATGGCGGCCGCCGACGTGCTCCGGATTGTCGTGCGCGGGCGGCAGACCCACGGCGCGCTCCCCTGGGCTGGCATCGACCCGATCGTCGTCGCCGCGCAGGTGGTGATGGGCCTGCAGACGGTGGTGAGCCGACAGGCCGATCTGACCACGAGTCCGGCGGTCGTGACCATTGGCAGCATCCAGGGCGGGGTCCGCACCAACATCGTGCCCGACAGCGTCGTCATGCTCGGCACCATCCGCACCTTCGACATGCCGATGCGCGACTCCATCCAGGCGCACGTGCGCCGCACGGCGCAGATGATCGCCGCGAGCGCCGGCGCCACGGCGGACGTGGTGTTCACCAACCTCGCGCCGGTGACCTACAACGACCCCGCGCTCACCGAGCGTATGCTGCCGACACTTCGGCGCGTCGCCGGGGCGAAGAACGTCTCGCTCGCCAAGCAGACCACCGGCGCCGAGGACTTCGGTTACTTCCAGCAGAAGGTGCCGGGCTTGTTCGTCTTCCTCGGCGTCGTGCCGAAGGGTGGGGACCTGAGCAAGGTGGCGCCGAACCACTCACCGCGCTTCTTCGCGGACGAGAGCGCGATGCCCGTGGGCGTGCGGACGCTCTCGCAGCTCGCCGTCGACTACATGAGCGTGCCGTCACCCGCCGCTCAAGTGGGCGCGAAGTAGGGCTGTAGGGAAGCGGTCGGAGTCCGCCGCCTCAGGGTGGCGCCGTCGGCGCCGTGTCGGCGCGTGGTTGCGCGCGCGCGGACACGGCGCCGTCGGCGGCGATCCTGAACTCGGTGGAAGCCGGCCCGGAGACCACCACCCGATAGCAGCCCGGCCGAAGCGGGCGCGGACCGTCGGCGGAGAAGTAACCGCGGGGGGGCTCGCCGTAGACGATGCGCGCCGGCCGGGAGGCCGAGACGGTCTCGGAGTTTCGCAGCGTCCACAGCACCTGGTTTCCGCCGCACGACATGACCGTCAACCCGTAGAAGTACGACGGCGGGGCCGTGCTGCCCGGGCCGTTGGAAATGTGGAACACGACGCGCTCGCGCGTCGAGACAGGGTCGACCCACACGGCGTTGCGGCCGGCGCATGCGGCGAGGGTGGCGAGCGTCGCGAGGGCCGCGACGTTGATGGGTGCGGCGTGGCTGGAGCGTCGCGGGGGCCGGCAGTGCACCGGAACGCGCGGGCCGCGGGCTGGGTCGTACATGCCGCGTGGTACCCCCGGCCGGTCGATTCGGCTCCCGGCTCCACGCGCGCTCCGCACGGCCCACACGGGCGGCGGGCTCATCCTTTGGCTCGTATCCTTCGTGGACGTTAGGCGTCTGTATGTCGTCCCGCCGTCTCGCACTCGGCGCGGCGGTATCGCAGGCCCTCCGTCCACACGCCCCGATACGGTGACGCCTCCCTCGTCGACACTCCGCCACGTCCTCGCCGCCGGCGCGGGCGCCCTCCTTGCCGCGCTCCCCGTTCGCGCCCCACTCGGCGCCCAGGCCGCGGCGGATTCCACGCCGCCCGGCTGGCCGCTGCCGCGCCCGGCCGCATGGGCCGACGAAGCCTGGAGCGGGGGCGCGGCGGTCGCCGTCATCGACAGGCGGGACGTCGACCTCGCCGCGGTGCGGACGCTGTCCGATCTGCTGTCGTCACGCGTGCCCGGCGTCCTCGTGCAGTCGTCGGGCGGGACGGTCGGCGCCGGGTCGCGGGTCCGCATGCGCGGCGTGAGTACGCCGGTGGGCTCTGGCGAGCCGCTCCTCGTGATCGACGGCGTGCGTGCGGCGTCGGCGCAGAACACGCTCGTCATCGGCGTCGGCGGGCAGCAGCCGTCGCGTCTGGACGACGTGAATCTCGAGGACGTCGACCGGGTGGAGGTACTGCGCGGTCCCGCGGCGGGCGCGCTATACGGTGCGGGCGCCGAGTACGGCGTGATCGTGGTCACCACCAAGCGCGGCGAGCCGGGCAAGCTCCGCGGCCACCTCGCGGGCGAGGGAAGCGTCGCCACGCAAGACGCCGGGAGATTTCCGGCGAACTTCGCTCGCCGCGACCAGTCGTCCACGACCGAATTGCGCGGCTGCCCGCTGCAGGAAGCCGCGGCGGGTGCGTGCGTTCCGGGGCCGCTCCTCTCGCTCGCTCCGCTCGAGGTCGTGTCGCCGTTCCGCACGGCCGTTCAGAATCGCGTTGCCGGCAACGTGTCCGGCGGGGCGCGCGGCGCGACCTTCTACGCCGCCGGCGGGCTCGCCGAGCGGAACGGCGTGTACGATCAGAACGCGCAGCGCCGCGGCGATCTGCGACTGAACGTGGGAGCGCGCCTGCCCGCGGGGGTCTCGCTCGCGACCTCGTTGGGCTATCTCCGCAGCGAGACGATGCTGCCGTACAACGATTCGGCCGACGGGGTGCTCAATGCGGCGCTGTTCGGAAGCGCGTTGAGCGATTCGACGTCGGGCTACAGCGTGGCCGCGCGGCGCGTCGCCGGCCACGAGACACAGGACGTCTCGCGGCGGACCGGCGGGGCGCGCCTCGACTGGCAATCCCTGTCCTGGCTGCGCGCGTATGGGGCGTTCGGCGTGGACGACGTGCGCGCCGACGAGCTGGCGCCACCCGCACCGGCCCCGTGGTGGAACGGTGGGGAGGGGGTCAGGTTAGTGGAGACCGGTAGCTCGCGCGAGCGGAGGTCGACGCTCTCTTACGGCGCATCGGCGCGCTATCCGCTCGGGCGCACGCTCCGCGCCGTGACGTCCCTTGGAGCCGAGCGAGTGCGACTGCGCGCCGGGTGGAGGCATGAGGCGGGCGACCCCGCCTCCGGGCTCGCGGCGTCGGAGTCAGTCGGGGCGCGGTCCTGGCCCGAGGGGATGTTCGTCGAGCAGCGGCTCGTCTGGCGCGACCGCGTGGAGCTGACGGGCGCCGCCCGACGCCAGAAGCTCACCGACGTGCCGATCACCGCGGTCGATCCCGCGGTCAGCGCCGTCTGGCGTATCGGCGACGAGCCCTTCTGGCCGCGCGCCCGTTGGCTCGGCCCCGCGCGCCTGCGCGCCGCCGTCGGGCGCGTGTCGGCCGCCCCGATTGTCGACATGCTCGTGATATACCCAACGGGATCGGAGCCGCCGCCGCCCGGCCCCTCGCGTACGCGGGAGCTCGAGGTCGGGCTCGACGTTCCGTTGCTCGGGGGGAGGCTCGCCGTCGAGCTGACCGGCTATGACAAGACGTCGGCGGAGCCACGGCTCCCGCCGGCCGATTGGGGGTTTCCGGTCCGGGCTCCCCGTACCGCGCGCACCACGAACCGCGGCTTTGAGGGCACGCTCCGCGGACGGCTCGCGAGCCGCGACGCCCTGCGGTGGGACGCGACGCTGTCGGCGACGGTCAATCGAAACCGCCTCGGCTCACTTCCGTGGGGGCCCATCTTGCCGTCGGGTGGCTTCGGCGTTCAGCGCACTACACCCGGCGAACCGCTCGGCGCGTACATCGGATTCCCGATCCGAGGGTACGCCGATCGGAACGGCGATGGAATCATCAGCAGCGCGGGTTGCCCGGGGCCGGAGTGCGAGGTGACGCTCGGCGACAGGGAGGTGTATCTCGGGAGTCCGTTCCCGACGCGCGAGATCTCGCTCGGCTCGCGCGCCACGATCCGCCGGGCGGTGACCGTGGCGGCGTTGCTCGACTACCGCGGCGGGATGCATCTCCTCAACATGACCGAGGCATCCCGCTGCTTCATGGCAGCCTGCCGCGACGTCAACGACCCGCGGACCCCGCTGGCGGAGCAGGCGAAGGCGGCCGCGGCGCGGCGGGGGTTCTTTGCGGGCTACGTGGAGGACGCCAGCTTCCTGAAGCTGCGCGAGATCTCGGCGTCGCTGCACGCCCCCGCTGCGTGGGCGAGCTCGCTCGGCGCGGCGGCACTGTCGCTGACGCTCGCCGGACGCAACCTCGCCACGCTGACGCGGTACTCGGGCGCCGACCCCGAGGTCAACGCGGGAGGCCAGGCGGCGCTGGGCACGGCCGACTACGCCACGCAGCCGCCGGTGCGGTCGTTCGTGCTGCGCCTGGACGTAACGCGATAGGGTGAGGCGCTAGGGTGAAACCCTAGCGCCCGCGGGTGCGCGGTGCCTACGCGGCGGTCGCTCGCGTCTACACCGAGTAATCGGCGGCGGCTTCGGCGATCACCGCACCCGGCTCCCCGTTCAGCGTAAGCGTCCATTCGATCGCGAGGTCGGGCGCGAGCGACGCGCGCACCGAGCAGTACTTCGTGACCGCGAGCTCCACTGCCCGCTCGGCATGCGGGCGCTCGATCCCTGCGCCGTCCACACGAAATTCGAGCAGCACGTGGCGAAACCGGCGCGGGGCGGTGCTCACCCGCTCGCCGACGACGTCGATCTCCAGCCGCTCCACGGGCGTGCGACGCTTGCCGAGGATGTCGACGACGTCCGCCGCCGAGCAGGTGGCGAGGGCGCTGAGGAGTGCGTCGACGGGGCTCTGCGCCGTCTTGCCGTCGCCGTCGACCCGCAGCGTCGGCCCGCCCGGTCGCCCGGCGTCGAAGCGGTGGTCACCCGCCCAGGTGACGTGAATGCGAGACGGAGGCTTGGGTGGTGATTCAGTCATGTACGGAAGCCGGAATCTGGGGTCTCAGGTCTCGGGTCTCGGGCAGCCCTCCGACCCTCCGCAGTCGCCGAGAGCCGAGGGCCGAGAACCGAGAGCCGCAGTTCTCCGAGCGCCGAGGGCCGTTACCTCTTCGCTTCGCCCTTCTCGATCGGCGCCCGGACGGTGTTGCCCCACTCGGTCCAGCTGCCGTCGTAGTTGCGCACCCTGGGGTAGCCGAGCAGGTACGTGAGCACGAACCACGTGTGGCTCGAGCGCTCGCCGATGCGACAGTAGGCAATGATGTCGTCGCCCGGCTGGAGCGACTGCTCGCCCTCGTAGATGGCGCGGAGCTCGGCGGCGGTCTTGAACGTGCCGTCCGGGTTGGCCGCGCGCGCCCACGGCACGTTGCGGGCGCCGGGGATGTGGCCGCCGCGCACGGCGCCCTCCTGCGGGTAGTCGGGCATGTGCAGCTTCTCGCCGGTGAACTCCGGCGCCGAGCGCACGTCCACCAGCGGCCGGCGGCCCTGCACGTGCTGCCGCACCTCGGGCATGAAGGCGCGGATCCGCTCGTCCGACCGCTCCGGCGCCACGTAGTGCGTCCGCGGGAACCGCGGCACGTCGGTGGTCATGGGGCGGCCCTCCTGCTCCCACTTGGTCCGGCCGCCGTCGAGGACCTTGGCGTTGGTGAAGCCGAAGAGCTGGAACACCCAGAAGGCGTACGTCGCCCACCAGTTATTCTTGTCGCCGTAGAACACCACGGGCGTCGACTCGTCGATGCCCTTGCTCCGCAGGAGCGCCTGGAACTGCTCGCGCGACACGTAGTCGCGCACCACCGGGTCGTTCAGGTCGGTGTGCCAGTCGATCTTCTGCGCCCCGGGGATGTGCCCGACCTCGTACAGCAGCACGTCCTCGTCGCTCTCGAGGACGCGCAGCTTGGGGTCGCCGAGGTGGGCGGCGAGCCATTCCGTCGTCACCAGCGCCTCGGGGTGGGCGTACCCCTTCTCTTGGATCGCCGACTCCTGCGGTGCGTCGGCTGTCGCGGTCGTCGTCATGGGTCACTCCGGTAGGAGGTCGCGTCGAGTCCGCAAGTTAACACTCGGCGGTCCCCACAAGTTCGGCCGGCGGGGCCGGCGCGCGCCTCTGGCCGGCGCTACCCGATCCGGGTCCCGTCGGCCACGGGAGGGTCCACCGCGAGGAGCACGACCTCGCGCTCGTCAGGCATGGCTCCGAGCACGAGCACCTGGCTGAAGAAGTCCTGCGGCGTCGGCACGCAGGGGCGGTCGGGGTGAGGGGAGAAGGGCCCACCGGCAGCCGCACGGGCAGCCCAGGCCGGGACCGACACGCCTGGCCTCGTGAACGGGTTCGGCGCCGTGTTCGTCGACCGGGACCTCGCCTTCACGTCGCCGCTGCGCTTCTTCGACGCGAACGGCAGGCAGCTCGCCGTCGTACACGCCCCGTTTCGCCGCACCCCGACGAGTGCACGTTCGCGGGCGTGGCCTTCAACGGCTCCATCGTCGCCCGGTCCGCAGGCACCGAGCCGCCGAGCGTGCGCGGGAGTCGGCCCGCGGTTAACTTGGGCGTGTGCGACGGTAATCGGCCCCCGCTTGCCGCTGGAGCGCAGCCGCCGCGGTGTGCTCGTTAGGGGACGGGGCCCCGCCGGCCGAGGCCGCGCCGAGTTCAC
>Ga0307416_100000288_pt1 | contig 26353 bp, 23 predicted proteins | sample DK1Cmetagenome_2_FD_203821 | JGI IMG/M metagenome (GOLD analysis project Ga0307416, IMG submission 203821) | Maize rhizosphere microbial communities from greenhouse at UC Davis, California, United States - DK15-C-3 | ecosystem: Host-associated > Plants > Roots > Rhizosphere > Soil | place...
CGCGTTTCATACGAGTATCGTTTTTCTGCGTACTGCCGTGCGAGCCGTCTTTCCTCCGACAGAACGGTCTTAACGAGCTGATGTGATGATCTCACGATATTCCACGCTGTGGTTTGAGGAGAAGAAAGATATTGAGCCTGTCCAACGAAGAAGTCGTACTCACTGCTAAAGATCTCTGGCAGGCGCGATTCCCACAGCCCATGGATTCCTTCCTGATCAGTAAGCTGACCGTTGTAATTCTTCGTCGTATGCAAGGGAACATGTGCATCGGCAATGTAATGGCCGAGTTCTGCCGATATCTTTAATATCGACGCCGGGTCACGTACCATGAACGCATCCCGCAAACGGAGATACATGCGGTGTATGTGCCATGGCAGAACGCCGTGGGCTTCGAGCGAGTCAGCGGGGTACATTACTCGTGCACTTTCCCACTCGTGCGGCAGGTTCGCGAATGCACTGTCGCTGTAATGGTCTACATCCATAAAATGCCGCGGAGCTTCCTCCGGGATAGCATATCGGCGTTTGTCGGGATTAACTGAAGCCTCTGTTATATAAGACAAATTCTTTTTATAGAAGCCTATGAGGTCGGGAGGCAGGGTAAAAACGGCGAGTCTGTTTATTTTTTGGTGACCGAAAAAGCCCCAGAGCGGCTTAAACGCCATGATACACAGAGTGATGAGCGCGATGCTGAGGGTTCTTTTCATACGACCTTTAATCCAGGTATAATACCCGGTTTAATTGCAGGTTTAATGCAGGTGAAAGGCAAGGTCTACTCCGGTGAAATGACGTTAAATCAGACCTCCACTTCACTTGCAGTTTAACCTACATCGAAAACTGGCATTTTACCTGCGCCTAAACCTGGCATTTACTTGTATTTAAACCTTTTGACATGCCGGCCGTAAGGTAGCCTGAAACTAACAAAGCTAAACTTCAATTACGTTTTGCATTTTTGAGAATTCCCTTTACCTTTGCAATCCTTATTTTGGACAAGAGATATGGCAAATCATAAATCAGCAGAAAAAAGAATCCGCGCCAACGAAACAAAGCGCCTTAGAAATCGCTATCAGCATAAGACCGCCAGAACGGTTATTAAGAAGCTGAAGACGACAACAGAGAAATCTGAAGCGGCTGAGCTATTGAAACAGGTTTCTGCGATGATCGATAAACTGGCCAAAAACAATATCATCCATTGGAAAAAGGCAGCCAACCAAAAATCGAAGCTGGCTAAATTCGTAAACGGACTCCAGAAATAAATTGTAGCATATAGGGAAAAAACCCTCTCCGACTGGTTCGGGGAGGGTTTTTTCTTTTTACATTCGTTTGCAAACAGCCGGTTTGCAACCAAAAAGAACCCCTATATGAACGAGCCCGCATTAAACCCCCTGAAGATCAAAAGCTGGTCTCCGGAAGACCGCCCACGCGAAAAATTATTGAACAAAGGCACTCCGGTTCTTTCCGATGCGGAACTGGTTGCCATACTCCTTGGAACCGGTACCTCAACAGTCAGCGCAGTCGAGCTGGCCAAACGCGTTCTGCAAACCGTTGACAACAATCTCCACGAACTGGGTCGCCTCTCCGTCAAAGACCTGATGAAAGTCAAGGGTATAGGCGAAGCGAAGGCCATCTCCATTATTGCAGCGCTTGAGCTTGGCCGAAGGAGAAGAGATACTGAGGCTGAGGAAAAACCGCGAGTATCGGGATCGGGAGATTGCTTTAATATCCTCAGGGCCCACATGCAGGACCTTCAACACGAGGAATTCTGGATCATTCTGCTGAATCGCGCGAACAGGGTCATAAAAAAACATCAGATCAGCCAGGGAGGTGTGGCGGGAACGGTAGCTGATCCGAAAATTATCTTCAAGATTGCCATTTCGGAACTCGCGAGCGGAATAATCCTCGCCCATAATCATCCATCAGGAAATCTTACAGCGAGTCAGGCGGATATCGATCTTACAAAAAAGATCAGAGAAGCAGGTAAACTGCTGGAAATTCAAGTGCTCGATCATTTGATAGTCGCCGGCCAAAAATATTTTAGCTTTGCCGACGAGGGAATGTTATAAATTCCATCACTTTTTCGGGTCCGCCGGGCTTGCTTCCGGAATCGAAGTTCTTTTCAACGGCACATTGGCCTTTGTTTTCGTCGGGACCGGTTAAATAACAATAAAAAACTATATTATCGTTTCTAGCGCGCGATAGTACCGCTTGTTTTTGATACATGAGTAAAAAGAAAATCGCCGGAGTCACCCTCGTAATTGCAATCATCGTCTTCGGGCTGGTCATAAGCTTTCAGGCAAAGGACCCTATCGAGGAACCTGCATCCACCCCACAACCAGTCCGGCCGTTGCTATCGAATCCTTACGTCCAAAAAATGCTGGCAAAGTATGATGACGACATGCGTGATCTGTTCCAGCAAACAAAGACTCCGGGGCTCGCTATCGCCATCGTGCATGACAGCACCATATTACTCATGAAGACATATGGAGTACGTGAAGTAGGTACCAGAGACTCCATCGACAAACATACGGTCTTCCGTCTCGCTTCCGTGTCGAAATGCTTCGCTCCACTGTTGACGGGCTTGCTTGTAGAAGATGGCCTCCTTAAATGGAATGACCGCGTAATTGACCATCTGCCCGATTTTGAGCTCAAGAAGAAAGAAAGCACACTGGGCCTCCGCCTGACACATGTGCTATCGCACACTACAGGTTTGCCATATCATACCTATACGACGCTGGTTGAGGACGGTCAGGATCTTGCCAGCATGTTGACCGAATTGAAGAATGTAAATATCATTGCAAGTCCTGGCGAGCTCTACAGCTATCAGAATGTCGCTTACAGCATTATAGGCGAAGTGATACGGTCACGCACCGGAAAACCCTATGAGCAGCTCATGGAAGAAAAGGTATTCGGCCCTCTGAAGATGCGGGATGCTTCCATGACGTATGGCGACATGGTGAAAAACGAGAACGTGGCAAAACCACACTTGCATTGGCGCAAGGGTTGGAAAACGACGAGCATACTCGATACGTATTACAACGTGGGCCCTGCTGGCGGAGTGAATGCGAGCATCTCGGATATGGCGGAATGGCTGAAGGCGATGCTCGGTACCAGGGATGCCTTCGTCAGCGATAAAACATTGGAAAAGATATTCTCGCCGGTCGTCAAAGCAAAAACGAAAAACCGGTATTTCCGGAAATGGGTCGGAAAATCGGATTCACATTACGCGCTGGGCTGGCGGGTGCTCAATTTCGAAAACGACACTCTGTTGTACCATGGCGGTTACGTGAAGGGCTACAGAAGTGAAGTTGCCATTGATCGGCGCAGCAACATTGGCATCTGTGTGCTTAGCAATGGGCCCGGGCGACTGATAGACAACAGCGTACCCATGTTTTTCAACTTATTTTACAACGAGCGCGATTCTATTTTATATTGGCAAAATAAACAGTTAGCGGAGGAGCATTTAACGCGCCTGCACTAAAGCTTCGGCGCGCATGTCTGCTGTGCTGGGGCTTTGGCGCATAGCCCGCCAGAGGCGTTAATGAATAAATAGTTCGCCACTGACAAATTGAATCGGTAAGTTGGCAACACGAGACTATTAATGACTTGTGAAAAGTAAAAATATTATAATCCTCCTCGTGGTGGCGGTGCTGCTGATCATCGTGTTTTACTCCTTTCAAGGTGAGGACAATAGCGCGTACGTCAAGGAAATAGAAAAGGAACGTGAGGATAAGGATCGCTTTATGCGCTCTTCGGCGGAGTCGCCTTTTGCAAAAGCAAAGGATACATACACGGGCCTTAAGTACTTTCCGCCTGATATTAACTACCGCGTCATCGCGGAGCTCGAGCCGATCTCCCAAAAAAAAACGGTTATCCTCGCCACCAACGACGGAAAAGAACAGCGCTACATCGAATACGCCTACGCTCATTTCAAGCTTCATGGCGCGGACAACACGCTTCTCATTCTGGAGATCGCTGATATGGGACCATTCAGAGGAAAACTTTTTCTGGCATTCGGTGATGAGACGAGCGCTGCAGAAACTTATGGCGCCGGTCGCTACCTTGATGTGACGAAAACACCAGGCAGCAAAACCATAAAGCTCGATTTCAACCTTGCGTACAATCCATACTGCGCATACGACGACTCCTTCTCGTGCCCCCTCCCACCGCGCGAAAATATTCTCAGCATTCCAATAAAAGCAGGAGAAAAAATTTATCATCCCTGATCACGGGCTTCCCTTTAAGGACTTGACAAAACGGTCTGTAACCGCACGCACCACAAGCGACTGAGAGGTGGATTGTGGATAAGTTGTGGGTAGAATATGATGTCCGCTGGATACCTTTGACACCTTTAAGAATTTGATCAGGCTCTAGTTGTTATGTGCTTTAAGATCAAAGTCTTAATTTTGTATTTTTTGGACGGATAGGAACGATGACCATAGCGTATAACTGGCTCGCGGAATACATAGAGATCAATGAATCGCCCGAGGAAATTGGCAAGATGCTGACTTCCACAGGCCTTGAAGTTGAGAGTGTAACGGCCTTTGAAACCATCAAAGGCGGATTACAGGGTCTCGTTGTGGGCGAAGTGCTCAGTTGCGAAAGACATCCAAATGCCGATAAACTAACGCTCACAACTGTTGACGTCGGTGGTGAGGCCCCGCTAAAAATAGTCTGTGGCGCGCCTAATGTTGCCAAAGGACAGAAGGTAGTAGTAGCACTTACCGGTGCCACTCTCTACCCATCGAAGGGTGAGCCTTTCATAATCAAGTCGGCCCGCATTCGCGGCGAAGCTTCCGAAGGCATGATCTGCGCCGAGGATGAGATAGGACTGGGTGAGAGTCACGCCGGCATCATGGTGCTTGACAAGGGGGCCCGCGCCGGTACGCCGGCAGCCAAATACTTTGACATCCAATCGGACCACATCTTCGAAATTGGTCTGACTCCCAACCGGGCCGATGCAGCTTCACACATAGGTGTTGCTCGAGATATCAAAGCTGTCACAAACCGGTCCGTGAAATGGCCCGCAGTTGATAGCTTCAAAGTCGAGAAACCGCATCTGAACATCGGCGTGACTGTTGAGAACAGCGAAGGATGTCCACGATATTCCGCGCTAACGATCAGCAATGTAACGGTGAAGGCATCGCCTGCATGGCTTCAGCACCGGTTGCGTTCAATCGGACTTACGCCAATCAACAACGTCGTTGACATTACAAACTTCGTTTGCTACGAGGTCGGGCAACCGCTTCATGCTTTTGATGCGGATGCAATCAAGGGGAAGAAGGTCATCGTCAAAACGCTGCCCGGGGGCACAAGGTTTACAACCCTTGATGGCAAAGAAAGAACGTTATTGCCAACAGACCTGATGATCTGCAATGCGGGCAACGGACAGGCAGGAGGTGAGGAAGGCATGTGTATAGCCGGGGTATTCGGGGGTGTAGGCTCCGGCATTAAAGAGACAACGAAAAATATCTTCCTGGAGAGCGCATACTTCTCTTCTACCTACATCCGACGGACATCGATGCATCATCAACTGAAGACAGACGCATCCTTCAGGTTCGAGCGTGGCACTGACCCCAACATCACGGCTTATGCTTTGAAACGCGCGGCTATGATGATCGTCGCAGAAGCCGGCGGACACATATCGTCGGATATCGTTGATGTTTATCCTGAGAAGATCGAAAACCGGTCCGTCACAGTGAAGGAGAAAAATGTCCATCGTCTCATCGGCAAGGAGATACCCCGGAATGAGGTGCACAACATTCTGAAACGACTTGACATAGAGGTGGTTGAAAACAATGACGCGGGTTACACTGTCTCCGTGCCGCCATATCGTGTGGACGTAGTTCAGGAAGCCGACGTGATTGAAGAGATCCTGCGCATATACGGACTAAACAACATTGAGCTTTCAAACACAGCGAAGAGCGACTACCTCGCGGAGTTTCCTGTAAAGAGCATTGACCGTTACAAAAGATCGATCGGCGAACTCCTGGTAGCAAACGGATTCTATGAGATCTGGACAAATTCGCTAACGAACCCGAGCTATCAGCAAAAGCATCAGCTCAAGCTTGAAGGAGAGACCGTAGCGATACTGAACAAGCTCAGCGAAGAGCAGGGAATCCTGAGGCAAACCATGTTGTTCACCGGGCTTGAGGTACTTGCGTACAACCTCAACCGCAAGCAGAAGGACCTGAAACTCTATGAGTTCGGGAAAATATATTTTAAACAAGATGGCAAATACCGCGAGAAAGACCGGCTTGCGCTTTACATCACGGGAAATGTCGAGGCTGAAAACTGGCAACACGAAGTGCAACCCTCAGGTTACTACGATCTTGCACAACATGTTCAAAATATATTCCAGAAGAGCGGTATAAAGGACATTAAGCTGGAAGCGCAAGCGGACGAATTGTTCGAGTATGCCGCCAGTTTTTCCATTCGAAAGCAATTCGTTGGCAGAGCCGGAAAAGTGAGATCAGCTCTTCTCAAAGACTTTGGTATCAAGCAGGAAATATTTTTTGCCGAGTTGGATTCCGCCTTGCTTTTCACCACCGCAAATCCTAAGTTAGTAATTCAGGAGGTTGCAAAATTTCCGGAAGTTAAGCGGGACTTGTCACTTGTGCTTGATGCACCCGTGATATTCGACGAGATCCGTAACCTGATCCTGAATACCGAGAAGCGGTTGATTAAAAGTATTGGAGTCTTCGATGTCTATGAAGGAGAGAACATCCCAAAAGGAAAGAAAGCATATGCGCTCAGTTTCACTTTGCAGGATGAGTCAAAGACCTTAACCGATGAAGAGATTGAAGGGACTATGCAGCGACTGATCGCGGCGTTCGAAAACAAATTAGGCGCGGTGATCAGAAAATAAGGACAACACGGCTGGAGTTAGACCTGTGTTGTTCCGTAAAGCGGAGATAGTGAGTTATTACCAATAGACGATTAACGCATAAAGAAACCCCCGATATTCAATGGATCAAGAGGTACTAAAAACCAACCTCAACGGTTTGGAGCGCAAACTTCTGGTACTGATCAATGAGCACAAAAGCCTCAAAGAAGAGATCAGGACCATGAGGGCGGAAAACCAGGAGCTGAAAGCGGCCATCAAGATCCGGGACGAGCAGATCGCCGGTTTTCATAATCAACTGAAAATCACTAAAATTGTGGATAATTTACACCCGGAAGACGGAAGTGTTTCGGAACTGAAGAAAAAGGTAGACGAATACATCAGAGAGATAGACAAATGCATAGCTCACTTAAGTAGGTAACCTGTAAGATTATTGATGGAGGAACTTTCGATTAAAATCAGGATAGCCGACCGCGAATACCCAATGAAGGTGAAGCGCACGGATGAGGAGAGGGTAAGAACTGCTGGCAGACTCATCAACGAAAAGTTAAAATCTTACCGGGAGCAATTTGGAATTGACGATAAACAAGATCTTATCGCAATGGTGGCTTTCGACTGTCTGGTCGATAAAATGGCAGCTGAAGAAACACATCAGGTTATTGACCAGACTGTGTTTGAAAAGGTGAAACAGCTAAACCATCTCGTGTCTCAATCTATTCTTTAGACTTCTCTGTTCCTTCCCAGCCAAAGCGGCACACCGGGTTTTTCGATAAAACCTATTTCTTATTTATGTCACTCGAAATGATCATAGTCATCGTGAGCGTCCTGGCCACGATCGTTCTCAGCCTCGTCATCGGCACTCAGCTCAGCAAACGTAGATCTTCCAAACTTATTGAAGAGACAGAGGAAAAATCCAGGCTCATCATCAAGGAAGCGGAAATCGCTGCTGAAAATCTGAAAAAGGATAAGATCCTGGAGGCAAAGGAAAAGATCCTTAAGATGCGCTCTGAATTTGAAGAAGAAGCCAACCGAAAGAAGAGCCAGATCATCACCAACGAACAAAAGATCCGGCAGCGCGAACAAACGATCAGCAAGGAGATTGAAAATCTCAAACGGAAGGAAGGCGAGCTTGATGATATCCGCACTGATCTCGCCGCGCAGCTCGACCACGTAAAGAAGCGCAAGGAAGAACTCGACAAGTTTAATCAACAGAAAATCCAGATTCTGGAGAATCTCTCCAAGCTTACGGCCGAAGAGGCGAGGGAGCAACTGATCGCAAGCCTTAAGGATGAAGCGCAGACAAAAGCATCCAGCTACATCAAGGATATAATGGAGCAAGCCAAACTCAGTGCTACGAAGGAAGCGAAAAAGATTGTTGTCGAAACCATTCAGCGCACAGCCACAGAACATGCCATTGAAAACTGTGTTTCTGTATTTAACATCGAAAGCGACGACATCAAAGGCAAGATCATCGGACGTGAGGGCCGTAACATCCGCGCCCTGGAGGCAGCGACCGGAGTCGAGATCATTGTTGACGATACACCGGAAGCGATCATTATTTCCGGCTTTGATCCGGTAAGGAGGGAAATTGCGAGGTTAAGTCTTCACCGCCTGGTTCAGGATGGGAGGATTCACCCGGCCCGTATCGAAGAGATTGTTGCCAAGACGTCGAAGAACATTGAGGACGAAATCGTGGAGATCGGCGAACGCACTGTCATTGACCTGGGTATTCACGGCCTTCATCCCGAGCTTGTAAAGATGGTCGGACGCATGCGGTTCCGTTCATCGTACGGCCAAAACCTGCTGCAGCACTCCCGCGAAGTTGCTAACCTGTGTGCGATTATGGCCTCTGAACTTGGCCTGAACGTTAAGCAGGCGAAGCGCGCCGGCCTCCTGCATGATATCGGGAAGGTCTGGACAGAAGAACTTGAAAAACCCCATGCGATCGTGGGCATGGAGCTTGCGCAGAAATACAAGGAACATCCGGCGATCTGCAACGCCATTGGCGCTCACCACGACGAAATTGAAATGAATAATATCATTTCCCCTATCGTTCAATCCTGTGATGCCATTAGCGGTGCAAGGCCAGGAGCCCGCCGCGAGGTAATGGAACAATACATCAAACGCCTGAAGGAGCTCGAAGATGTGGGACTCAGCTTTGACGGTGTCGAAAAATGTTACGCGATCCAGGCAGGTCGCGAGCTCCGCGTCATCGTCGATGCCGAGAAAGCGACGGACGACCGCGCCAGCCAGCTTAGCTTCGATATTTCGCAAAAGATCGAGCGTGACATGCAGTACCCGGGGCAGATCAAGGTGACAGTGATAAGAGAAATGCGCAGCGTGGCATACGCCAAATAATACAAACACACATCGCAACGAAGCCCGGCAACCCCGGGCTTTTTTGTTTGTCCCGGGAAACCAACAATAAATTTGAGGCAGGCAAAGACTTACACCTTAAAAAGGGCTATTTTTCGTAAGGAGTTGCTTCCGCCGTGTAATGAAAGTAAAGGTTCTATTATTCCTACTGGTTTGCGTTCCCTCAGGAAGTGCTCTTACCCAAAACCATATGGATACCGCCTTCATCGCGACAGCAAAACAAAATGCCATCACGTTACACGAGAAAGAACTGCGAACACAATCCGGACTTTACAATGGCAGCAAGTACGTAGCACCCGATTATGACCGGGACCTGCATCCGTATTTTTCCTCGGAGGATTGGATCACGGGCACAGTTTACTACGATGGGGAGTATTTCACGGACGTGTCTCTGATGTACGACCTTTATAATGCTGCGCTGATCGCCGAACATTTCCCCAGCGGGCACCCTATACAACTAATTGATGAAAAGGTGCGGTCGTTTAACATAGACGGCCATCACTTCGAGAAAATAGAAAATGAAGTGGTAGGCAACTCACTCCCCGCCACAGACTTCTATGACGTGCTCCATCCCGGAAAGACCAGACTTGTGGCAAGACGGCAAAAATTGCGCAGGCAGGAAATTGAGGACTTATCCGTGGAAACTTTTTTCGATGAGAAGACGAGGTACTTTGTCTTTAAAAATGACGTCTTTTTTCCCGTGAAGAATAGAGCCGCCCTCTTGAAAATACTTTCGGATAAAAAGCGGGGTCTTAAGAAGTTTTTGAAAGACAATAAGGCTCTGCGTTTGCAGAGTAAGGAAGAGCTCTTAAGAAGACTCGCAGAGCATTATGACTCCATCGAATGAAGTATATAAACGCTGCCGTATTTTTTCTGATTCTCATTGTATCCTCCCGCGCCAATGCGCAGCGGAAGGAACAGCTTATCTCCGGCAATTTTTCAAAAATACCGTTCGAACAGTTCGTGCAGAGAGTGGAAAGGGAAAGCTCTTACCGGTTTTTTTACGACAAACGGGCAATAGATACTTTATTGGTAGATGTGAGCGCGTCGCAAGATCCCCTGAATGTAGTGCTGACAAAAATACTGGAAGGCACAACGATGCATTTTGCAATTGATCCGGCGAACCGTGTTTTCATAACATCAGGACGTCCGATACTGGCAGAGCTTCCTCCAGGTTTTTTCGGTGGGAGCACGACCTCAGGCAAAGCGGTACAGTTCGATTACTCAGCGTATGAAAAAAAGGAGAAAGAAATAAAGCTTGCGGAAAACAAGGTGCATATCATTGGCAAAAACACAGGAACCCAGACGGAGGCTACCGTAGCAGGTAATATCAGAGACATCAATACTGGCGAGCCGCTCATCGGTGCATCCGTATTCGTCCAAAACGCTTCTATCGGAGCAAGTACTGACCAGTTCGGTTATTTTGCTCTCACACTCCCGGTGGGCCGGCATGAATTAAGAATACAGAGTGTGGGCATGAAAACTACTTCCCGTCAGATCCTTCTTTACTCAAACGGAAGGCTTGATATAGAAATGGACGAAGACATCAAACCCCTGAAGGAAATAGTTGTCGAGGCAGAAGGTGATGCACACGTCCTCGGGATGCAAATGGGTACCGAAAAGCTGGACATCAAAACCATGAAGCAAATCCCCCTGGCGCTGGGCGAGACCGACATCATGAAGGTTGTGCTTACTCTCCCGGGAGTCCAAAGCGTCGGCGAGGGAACGGTTGGCTTGAATGTCCGCGGTGGTGCAGCCAATCAAAATCTCATACTCCTTAACGATGCCGTTGTATATAACCCGTCACACCTGTTCGGATTTTTCTCAACCTTTAATCCTGATGTCCTCAAAAATGTCGAACTCTATAAGAGCGCTATCCAGGCGGAGTATGGAGGTCGGCTGTCATCTGTGCTGGACGTCCACACAAGAGAAGGGAATACCAAAAAGTTCTCCGGGTCAGGTGGGATCAGTCCAATAACCGGAAGACTCAGTTTCGAAGGTCCTATCATCAAAGACAAAACTTCCTTTGTTGTCGGGCTGCGATCGACGTACTCAGGCTGGCTTCTGCGACAGCTGGATGCGAAGGACCTCAAAAATAGTAGCGGATCGTTCAACGACATCACGGCCAACATAAGCCACCGCATCAACGACAACAACAACCTTTACATTTCCGCCTACAGAAGCAAAGACAGGTTCACGCTGAACAATGACACAGCTTATAGTTACCGCGATGAAAATGCCGCCGTAAAATGGAAACATCTGTTCAACAACCGACTTTACGGTGTTTTGACGGCGGGCGTCAGCCATTACAACTACTCGATCGACAGTGATGAGAACCCGATCGAAGCATTCAAGCTCGACTTTGATATCCGGCAGATCAATGGCAAGGTCGACTTCAGCTATTTTCCGAATTCAAGACATACTCTAAACGCCGGGGTTCACACGACACGCTATGACCTCTCTCCTGGAACATTTCGGCCAACAGGTCCGGAGTCGCTCATAAAGCCCGTAAACATCGCGGATGAACAAGGGCTGGAAAGCGCGCTATATGTAAGTGAAAATTTCGAAGTGACTACAAACCTGTCAGTGTACATAGGCATACGGTATTCCTTCTACCAATACCTTGGTACACGCGACGTGTTTCAGTATGCGGCAAACCTTCCTCGCCGCCAGACCAACATCATCGACACGCTCCATCATACTTCCAGCAAACCAATTGCAACATATCATGGCGCGGAACCGAGGCTATCACTGAGGTATGTCGTTTCAAACACGTCGAGCATTAAGGTAAGCTATAACCGGATGCGACAATATTTGCAGATGCTGTCAAATACCGTGGCAATAAACCCAACAGACGTCTGGAAGTTGAGCGATCCCTATATCAAACCGCAAGTCGGCGATCAATATTCCTTCGGCTTCTATCAGTATCTCAAAAACAATACTATCGAGGCCTCGGTGGAAACATATTACAAGACCACGCCAACTGTCACCGACTACAAAAATGGCGCTGATCTGCTATTGAGCCACCATCTTGAGACGGAAGTTGTGGAGGCCCGGGGAAAAGCCTATGGTGTGGAGTTGATGTTGAAGAAGCTCAGTGGCAAACTGAATGGCTGGGTTAGTTATACGTATTCGCGCTCCCTTCTTCAGGCCAAAGGAATCATGTCTGATGAAACTGTAAATGGAGGTTCGTACTATCCGAGTAACTTCGATAAACCGAATGCGGTGAACTTCATTGGCAATTATAAGTTCAACCGGAGGTTTAACTTCTCGCTTAATGTCATCTACAGCACTGGACGCCCAATTACCCTGCCTATAGGAAAATACGACGCGGGTGGAACCATGCGCATTCAGTATTCCGACCGCAATCAGCACAGGATACAGGACTATTTCCGAACCGATGTCTCAATTAACGTCGAAGGAAATCACAAGGTTAGAAAGCTTGCACATAGTTCCTGGACACTGGCCGTCTATAACTTGCTTGGCCGCGCGAATCCCTACTCGGTTTATTTTGTTAGCGAGGGCGGCAAGATACAGGGTTACAAGATCTCCATCTTTGCCAGACCAATACCTACAATCACTTACAATTTCAAGTTCTGACCATGCCACACATCAGCAAGTGGTTCTGCGGATTTCTTTGCATCATTGCTGTAAACGCCTGCGTGGAGCCATATGATCCTCCGCTTGACAACCAGGACATTAGCCTGCTCGTTGTTGATGGTTTTCTCAATGCGACAACAGATACCGCGCAGGTCAGGCTCACGCGTACCCTCCCCGTTAAGAGCCCGGACATCATACCAGGTGAACAGCGTGCCCTGGTCAGAATAGAAGATGATCAGGGGCTCATTTATACGCTCTCCGAAAGTGGCGGAGGCTTTTACCGGGGTCCGGTTCCGGATGCCCGTCCCGGTACGAGTTATCGTGTACTGATACGCACAAGCAACAACCGGGAGTATGTTTCCGAATTCTCGAATATCATCCAAGCGCCGCCGATAGATTCTATCACTTATCATGTCGATAATGATGGAGTAGAATTTTTGGTAAACGCCCACGACAGCGAGAACATCTCAAGAAACTACCGATGGACTTTCGTTGAGACATACGAATACAAAGCCAATTTCAATTCCTTATTTAAGTTTGAGGGACAAGAGCCTGTGTTCAGGCCCTTAACTGAATCAATTTTTACGTGTTGGCGATCAAATCAGTCAACTGATATTCTCGTAGGCTCAACGAAACATCTGGAAGAATCGGTAGTTAGTGAATTTCCGGTGTTATTCATTCCAAAAGAATCCATAAAGATATCTGTCAAATACAGCCTTCTTCTTCAGCAGCAGGCATTGACCGATGAAGCTTACAATTATTGGAGTCAGCTGGAAAAAACCACGGAACACCTTGGAGGCCTGTTCGACCCGCTTCCCTCTGAAGTTCAGGGGAACCTTAAAAGCATCAGCGACCCTTCTGAGACAGTCATCGGTTTTTTCTCGGCCGGCACAATTGAGCAACAAAGGATCTTTCTGGAACGAAGCGATTGGATAACCGGACTCTCGGGATATTACAGAGGCAATCCTGTTTGCGCTCTCGACACTGTGCCGATAAGCGAGCTGTCCCAGGTGTATCCACCCACAACTCTTCTCGTCGACGCACTCTATTCGGGCCCGGCATTAATTGGTTACACAGCAACTCCTATCTCGTGCGCCGATTGCAGGACAATGGGCGGAAATACAACCAAACCTGCATTTTGGGAATGAAGACTATAATAAGGACAATTTTAACATGGTGTGTACCGCTCTTTCTGCTCGTGGGGGTGGCCGCCGCACAAGCGCAGGACATTCCAGTTGACACTGTTGTAAAAAGATTCCAGGCACACCGCGATAGCTCCCTGCAGGAAAAAATATACGCCCATATCGACAGAACATTTTACCTCACGGGTGAAACACTTTGGTTCAAGATCTACGCCGTAGACGGAAGCTTTCACAAACCTCTTGACCTCAGCAAAGTGGCGTATGCTGAGATCCTCGACAAAGGAAACTTTCCTGTGTTGCAGGCAAAGATCGAGTTGCGGGATGGCCGAGGCGAAGGGTCTTTCTTTCTGCCTGCATCGCTTATGTCCGGAAATTATAAGGTGAGGATCTACACCAGCTGGATGAAAAACTTTTCGCCCGAATATTATTATGATGAAACGTTTGCTCTTGTGAATCCCTTCGTGTCATCCACCGAAGAACGCAGGACCGCGCAGCCGGGATATACCATAGACCTTTTCCCCGAGGGTGGGAATCTGGTTGCAGGCATCCGAAGCAAGATCGCATTCCGCATCTTGAATGGATACGGAAAAGGTGCAAACATTCGTGGCTGGGTGCTGAAAAACAAAACAGACACTGTTGCAGCTTTTTCACCCGAAAAATTTGGAATCGGATTTTTTTTCCTCACTCCTGCACGTGAAGAGCAATATCGGGTGGTTCTCGATGACGGAACAACTAAAAGCAAGACGTTCTCCTTTCCTGTGATCCATCACGAGGGATTTGCAATGCAAGTGAAGGACAGCGCCGCATTTGTTCGTGTCACCGTGAATGCGGTCGGTGCTTCGCCGCAAAACATTTATTTGTTCGCCCATGCCCGTCAGTCGATTGTTCGGGCAGAAACAAGATTCGTTGAGCACAAAGCAATTTTTGAGATACCAAAAAAGCAAATGGCCGAAGGTATAACTCACCTGACCTTGTTCAACAGTCAGCTAGAACCGTTGTGTGAAAGGCTCTGCTTTACATTTCCGGACAAACGTCTTGAGATCGATCTCTCGACAGATCAGAAGTCGTACTCGCCGCGCAAAAAAGTTTCAGTAACGTTGAAAACCGGACGATCCGGCGAACGACTGCCTTCTAAATTGTCGATGGCAGTATATAAGGTAGATTCACTCTCATCCCACGAGGGAATGCATATCTATCCGTATTTGTGGCTCAGCTCAGACCTCACAGGGCGGGTGGAGTCACCTGAATATTATTTCAACAATTCATCCGAGTCTGTGAAGGGAGCAATGGACAACCTCATGCTCACTCACGGTTGGCGGCGGTTTGACTGGAAGGACATTGTTTCTGGCAACATTGACCATAAGTTCCTTCCGGAGATACGTGAACATATCGTGAAGGCTACAGTACGACATGATGGAAAAGAACGACGCGGTGTATTCACATACTTTTCCTCACCGGGTAAAAGTATCAGGTCGTACGGTGCGTGGAGTGACAATAACGGAGCAGTGAAATTTTTGCTCAAAGATTTTTACGGGCCGCGGAAAGTTATTCTGCAGACACGCGTCGATTCAACGGAAAGCCATACAATCACACTTGATGAGCCCTTTTCATCTGCGATGGATCGGGAGAAACCTGGGCCGCTGCACCTGAATCCGGCTTTCACGGAAGACATACTCTCACGCAGCATTGCGATGCAGGTCCAGGATATTTTCTCTTATCAGCACGATGAACGTGGCACAGCGCCTTTGGTTGACAGTTCCACATTCTATGGAAAGCCTGACGCATCCTATTACCTTGATGACTACACGCGGTTTCCAGTGATGGAGGAGGTGATGCGTGAATATGTCACGGAGGTATTTGTCAGAAAACGACGCGATGGCTTTCACTTCATTGTGGCGCAAAAGGATGGCGGCGTACTCCAGGCAGATCCTATGGTTCTTTTAGATGGAGTACCAATTCTCGACGCGGATCATATCATGCAGGTTGACCCACTTCGCATTAAAAAACTGGACGTAATACAGCGATTGTATTACCTCGGGGAGGCTTCCTTTCCAGGGATCGTCAGCTTTATCACTTATCAGGCAGACCTCGGCGACGTGGAATTGGATCCGCGAAGCGTTTCCTTGAACTATGAAGGGCTTCAGCTGAAACGGGAATTTCCTAAACCACAATACAACGCGGAGGACGTCGATAATCGAATGCCGGATCAACGATACCTCCTGCACTGGGAGCCCGATATTTCAACGGACAGCCATGGAAATGCTGTCGTGGAATTCTTTACATCGGATGTGAAGGGCCCGCATAGGATAATCGTAGAGGGTCTGAATGAACAAGGTTATGCAGGAACCCGGGTGTATGATTTCATTGTCAACTCAGCCGACAATCAATGATAAGTGGTACCGTGGATCGTGTGCGGATGAATAACGCCTGAACTTTTATAACTCTATTTTCCTTGTTACGTTTGTAAATCATCATGACAACAAAAGCGCCGGATATAAAATCCATTGAAAAGATCTCCAAAGCACTCGGTGACCGGCACCGGCTCAACATCCTGCAGCACATTACAAAAAAAGGTGGATGCGCGCAGTGCGCTGAGATCCATGAGATAATTGACCTTGCTCAGCCATCAATCTCCCATCACGTGAAAATCCTCACGGAAGCGGGCTTGATCGAAGCTGAGAAAGAAGGCCGCCATTTAAAATATACACTGAACGTCAATGTGTTGGAGAACTACATGAAATTTCTTCAAAAGTTGAAAAACCCTTAGTTCCATTTTTTCGTATCTAATACATCGAAACTTTTAAATATATCGATATTTAAATAAAACAATATATTCATGCATAACCTATTTACTCCCCATGTTCTCGGGAACAAAACCCTCCGGAACAGGATCGTCATGGCGCCGATGACCAGAAGTCGTGCCTTAAATAATATCCCTAACCGGCTGATGGCAGATTATTATGCTCAGCGCGCCTCCGCCGGTCTCATCATCACCGAAGGCACCTCTCCTTCTCCAAACGGGCTCGGGTATGCGCGTATTCCCGGCATATTCACTGACGAGCAAGTGCAGGGATGGCGGGATATAACCAGGGCGGTACATGACAAGAACGGTAAGATATTCCTGCAACTCATGCACACCGGTCGCATCGCACATCCGGGAAATCTTCCGGCGGGTGCAACAATCGTTGCCCCTTCAGTAGTAAAACCTGAAACGACGAAGATGTGGGTCGATGGCCAAGGCATGCAGGACATACCCTCACCGAAGGCCCTCACTACCGAAGAAGTGAAAGGCATAATCCGGGAACATGTAGTCGCCGCCCAGCGTGCCATACAAGCAGGCTTCGACGGCGTAGAGCTTCATGCCGCAAATGGTTATCTCATCAAACAATTTCTGAATCCTCACACTAACCGGCGCGATGATGCGTATGGAGGAAGCGTTGAAAACCGGTCAAGATTTTTATTGGAGATCGCCGAGGGAGTGATCAGCGCCATTGGCAAAGACCGGGTTGGCGTGCGCATTTCTCCCTTTTCGGAATTTAATGAAACGCCTGCATATCCCGAGGCTCAGGCGACATACCTGTTCCTTGCGAGAAGGCTGGATGAGCTTGGGGTCACATATCTGCACATTACAGATGGCGCAGCCAAAGGCGTTCCTGATGTGTTAGCGCAACATCTGCGAAAGATGTTCACACGCACAGTCATCCTTTCCGGCGGTTATTCTGCGAGCTCAGCAGAAGCGGTTCTGGAAAAGGGGGAGGCTGACCTGGTATCGTTCGCCCGACCGTTCATTCCCAATCCCGACCTTGTCGATCGGTTCAAAAACAGGTTGCCATTGAATCAGCCCAAGTTCGATCTGTTCTACACTCCAGGCCCTGAAGGATACGTTGACTATCCGGTATTCGAGGACGTGCAGGTAGTCTGAGAAGACAAACCAGGATTGACGATCCCTTTATTCCATGTACATGGTGATTGAGTGTTCGTCGATCCTGATATCATCCTCACCGATCTCATCGAATGGGTGCTCGAGGTGATCCTGGATGTTATCGAGACTGACAAGAATAAAGCTGTATAGGACGGGCATTACATACTCAAGGTTTGCAGAAAAATCATTGAACGTACTTGCGAAGTAGGGTCCATAGATGATCGGAAATATATAGATGAACACCTTACTGTACGCGCGAAGGGTAACGGGTGTTCTATATGTGTGAACAACCTGGAGATTATCAAAGGCGATGATCATTTTGCTCACGTATTGGTTCACACGCGAAGTTTCGCTCGTTTGAACGCCGTGTTGCCGCATGGCATTCGTTATACCTGAGAGTTTCGAAAAATGTGCGTAAATACGCCGTTCATTCTCCTGTAACTCTGTTCTGTTGTTTGAAGTAAACATCACACGCATGATCGCCATCATTTCAGTCACGAGACTACGGACTTCCTGTGGCAGTTTGTGCTCCTTGTCAGTAGTCCAGTCACGTGTCGCATAGAATATTGCGATCGCATGGCCCTTAAAATCCGAAAAGCGCTGTAAAGCGCTTTCCCTTCTGTTATAAGCAGAGCCTATCGAGAATACTACGGGAAAGACAATGGCAACACCGACAAGCATGTCGGGGAATTTAGCGGTAAAGCCAAGGCGATAACAAACATAGGTGGAGATAACTGAGAGAGTTGTAATGATGAGCGTTTTATAATTGATTATAAGCAGGAAACTCTTCAGGACGTTTTTCATATAGGGGTATAATATACAAAAATCTAAAAAGATTTTGTCATCTGAATCTGGCTGGCCGGAATCTTTTGCGCATCACTGAACGCACGCGCAAGGATATTAGTCTTTCTTCCCACGGAATCTCTCGGTGAGAAATCCCAAACCATAACCCCACAGTTGTAACAATGCCGAAAAAATTGCAAGCGCTGCCACAGCAGGATGACGGGACACTCGCAGGCAATCTAAAAAAATGAGTAGCATATAAAGGGAAACAAAGCTTAATGCGACGACAAGAAGGAGACCATCTGTGAGAAACAGGACGAATAATGCTAAACATCCCATAGTAAAGATCGCGGGGAACCAGTGAGTAAGCTTAACTTCCTCTGGATGAAGTTTCCCCACGAGCGCCCTGCCTTTGCCGAAATTGAAAACCTGTTTGAAGAACTGATAGAACGTCGCACGACGTTTATGGTATACAAATGCTTCCGTAATAAGTCCGGTTCGGAATCCTGACTTTTTCATACGCACACTGAACTCGATGTCTTCGGCGAAACGGTCGAATTGGAATCCACCCGTAACTTCAAAAACATGCCTCGATATACCCATGTTAAAACTTCGCGGTTGAAACCAGCCTATGCGCTTTTTTCCCCCACGTATCCCGCCCGTTGTAAAAAAAGATGACATTGTGTACGCCATCGCGCGCTGGCGAAGAGTAAATTTCTCATGGCCGCGATCGGGCCCGCCCCATGCATCGAGCATTTCTGTGCGTAAATGACGATCAACCGCCTCGAAATAAGTTGGTGGCAGTATGCAATCGCTATCAAAGACGACAAAATAATCTCCGCTGGCTCGCGCATAGCCGAAGTTGCGCGACGGACCTGGCCCCGCGTTAGGCTTTAAGTAATACCGGATCGATAATCTCGCTGCGAAGTCCGCGGCCACCGTCTCACAGGTTATCGTTGAGCCGTCCTCCACCAAAATAACCTCGAAATCTTTTTGCGTTTGTGCGGCCAGACTATCCAGAAGTTCCTTTACTTCATTGGGACGGTTATAGACAGGCACAATAACGGAATACTTCGGATGACTCACGAACGCAAATTAAGTGATTATTCGTTGTCTTGATGATGAGCATTGTCAGCTCGCGAGTGACGGCAATCTTCTGGCTGTGGCGTCTTCTTCAAAGCCCACCTTGTCGATGACAAGGTAATCGCGTTTGGTCAGTGACTGCATTGCAAACATCTCGGCAAGAAAACCGGTCACGAACAGCTGTACACCGATAATAAGAGCGACCAATGCCATATAAAAAAGCGGTTGTTCGGTAATATCTCGTTCCAGTGGCACACGTGAAAAATATAGCGAGTCCATTTTATGCCAGAAGATCTTCGCTGTGAATATGAATCCGATGATAAAAGACAACATCCCGAACGTTCCAAAAAAGTGCATCGGCTTCTGCCGGAAACGGCTCACAAAAGTAATCGAGAGCAAGTCGAGAAATCCGTTGATGAAACGCTCGATTCCGAATTTCGTTTTTCCATATTTCCGCTCCTGATGCTCCACCGGCTTCTCGGTGATCCTCGTAAACCCGGCCCATTTTGCTATGAGGGGTATGTAACGATGCATTTCGCCATATACGGTGATGTTGCGGACAACGGAAAGATGATAGGCCTTGAGACCGCAATTGAAGTCATGCAACTCTATACCCGAAAGTTTTCGAGTTACGTAATTGAAAAACTTGGAAGGGATCGTTTTTGATAGCGGATCGTAACGCTTCTTCTTCCAACCTGAAACCAGGTGAAAACCCTTGTTCTTAATCATCGCGTACAGCTCCGGTATTTCCTCGGGACTGTCCTGAAGATCCGCATCCATTGTGACGACAACTTCTCCGCAGGCAGCGCGGAAGCCCGTCTGCAAAGCGGCCGATTTTCCAAAATTCCTGTTAAAACGGATGCCCTTGAACCGGTTATCGCTTTCGTTGACCTGTTGGATCTTCTGCCAGGTAGAGTCGAAGCTGCCATCATCAATAATGATGACCTCGAACGAAAAGCCGTGTGTTTGCATGACACGACTGATCCACTGGCATAATTCGGGAATTGACTCCTCTTCGTCTTGTGCCGGAATTACAACGGAAATATCCGGGTTCCTCATCATCAAAAAGCTGGTTCTGGATTATTCTTTTGGGTAAAGATAGTGACAATTAAACCAATAATAATAGCCGCGATTATGGAGCCAAGGACCATGAAGATGAGCAATGCTTCGGGGGACATGAACATCGACCAAATCTCCACCGCCTTATCAATCTGCTCATCCGACAAACCCTGCTGCTGCATCTCCTCTATCTGCCGCTCCTTGATAACGTCCAGGAACCCCGTGTCAATAAACTTGATATACAGATATTGAAAAATACTGGAGATCACGCCGGAAACCAGACCAATCCAAAACGCGATGCCAATACCCTGACCGTAACTCATAAAACCGTCCCCGTTCTCTTTGTAATATCTGTGTGCAAAGAATATGACAAAGGCCGTAATCACATATCCGAGCCAGGTCCAAACGCCACCTGTCGATTTCAAACCTGTGACATTGAGGATCAAGAGATAGGCAATCATTACTACTGCACCGATCAGTCCGAAACGAATGCCTGATCCGCGCGGAGTTATGCGTGCAGAACCATTGACTTGTGTTTCCATAAAGGATTAAATTTTTGGGTGCCTCCTTAAAATTACCGATAATATGATACTTAAAAAAAGGCTGATAAGGAAGCATTGTATCAGGTAGAGAAGACCTAAATCCGCTGCAGTCGTCCCCGGTAAGAGCTTCAAGTTGGTTTCATATACATCCTTGCCGACGCTTTCGATCACTTCCGGGGGCAGTGACCTCAGCTGCTGTATTGAGAGGTTCACATAGTCAGCGAGGAATTCCGGAACGGAATGGATAAACACGACCAGCGCAACGGTGGAAATGATCGCGTAGAAGACCGTAAATAAAAAAGAAGCGATCACACCCTGCCAGAAATAAAGGATTCCACCCTGGTAATAGTCCCGGATTTCTCTCAGTGTAAAAAATATAAAAACACCAAATAGGATTATCCTGAAATCTATATAAACCGGGATGAGGAACGGGTGCCTGCCGAGATAATATAAGCCGATGAGCAAAGCTGAGCCGATGATCCCGGCAAGCAAACCATAACGGAACGAAACTTTAAGAATGGGTTGCATGCTTACCGGTCAATCCAGTGTTTGCCATTATTGAATACAGCAACAGCTTTTCCTTTGAGCTCTTTGCCATACCACGGAGAATTTTTTGATTTGGAAAAGTTGCTCTCGTCATTCAGAAACCATTTCATCGCGGGGTCGATGAGCGTCACGTTGGCCACAGCCTCCTCTTGGATGTGGGGCATTGGAAGGCCTAGAACCTTGCGGGGAGCACTCGTTACTTTTTCGAGGAGTACGTCCCAGTTAACGAACTTTGACAGAGAGGTAAGGTGCGCGCAGAATGTCTGCAGAGTGATGATACCAAATTCGGCGCGATCAAATTCTAGGTTCTTGCTTTCTTCATCCTGAGGTACATGCCCTGAAGTCAGAACATCAACGGTACCATCGCGCAGGCCTTTGATGATCGCTTCATTATCCGCCCTCTCTCTGAGCGGCGGATTCACTTTGTAGTTTGTGTCGAAATTAGCCAGCATCGTGTCATCAAGCAGTGCCTGAAACACCGTTACATCGCAAGTGACATTATATTTCTTTTTTGCCGATCTTATCAGCTCGAGAGATTTGGGCGTAGATATTCTGGCAAAGTGCAAGCGCCCGCCTGCGTATTGAAGAAGCTCCAGATTCTTGCCGACTACGATCTCCTCTGCAATGCGCGGCATGCCCTTTAAGCCAAGCCGCGTGCTGTTGAGACCTTCGTGCATCTGGCCAAAAAGATTCAGCCAGTAATCTTCCGGGTGATCGATGAGGACGCCGTTAAACTTTTGAAGATACTGCAATGATTTCAGGAAGATGTCTGTATGCCATAACGGCTTCAGTCCATCCGTGAATGCAACAGCTCCCGCTGTGTGGAGATCAATCATCTCTGTCAGCTCTTCGCCTTTGTTGTTAAGCGTCACAGAAGCCATCGGATACACCTGGACCAATCTCTCCGTATTGCCGCGGACGATATAACTGACTTCGTTCTTCGTCTGGACGCACGGTACAGTGTTAGGCAGCATGGCGATGCCTGTGAAGCCACCTGCGGCTGCGGCACGTGTGCCCGATTCGAGATCCTCTTTGTACTCAAGGCCAGGATCGCCGATGAATGTTCCAAGGTCAAACCATCCAGGCGACAGCATCATTCCTTCTGCCTTGATGATCCTGTCAGCTGTGAAATTTTTGTCTCCGACCGCAGCGATTCGCCCGTTATGAATAAGAATGTTTTTTTGTTGTTGATGAAAAGAGGAATCCGGATCGATAATTTCAGCAGCCTGAATTAATATTTTCATCAATCTCTATTTTAAGAAACGAATCAGTAAGACCTCAACAAGCAAGAAGAAGAGTGCGATCATCAGCGCATACTTCCATAAAGGTTTGCCCAAATATCTTTCTTTTATTTCGTTACTGAAAGCTTCGGCTGACGTGGCTTCAAAAATACTCATATTGGGTGCGTCGCCCATCTGAGCTTTCATTTCAGAACCGGTGAACTGATCAAGAAGCGACTCACCTTTGTCGAGATTAAAAGCGATAAGGCCAACCGTGTCACGTGTCGCCAGCACCTGGTAGAAGCCGTGGGTGATGGAATATTTTGGTATCTCAAGAAACACCTGCTCATTCACCCTTCGTTGAGCCGGTACTATTTCCTGTGCGCCCATGAGCCTAAGCGGCTCCTCTTGCAGCAGACTGTCGACCTTAAGCGTGATAAAATTTTCTTCGAGTGTATAATACAGTCGCGCATCGTTCTTGCGGCTACTGCTGGCAATCCGATACATGACAGGTACGAAGAGCGCATGGTTGTGAAAATCTGTATAGGCCTGATTCAAAGGAGTTGCGAGCAGGTACAATTTGCCGTTCTGGTCGAGGCGGGAAAGAAATGGTTCATCATTTTTAAAGCGCAGAATGGCGGACCGGTCTTGTCCCCAACGCCACACTTGAGCAGCCCGCGGCATGGCGATCGAAGGGGAACGCTCTTCAAAAACATTTTCGAAGAATGGATTGTTGTAATCGGGCCGATCCAGCTCCTGGAGGGTTGCATTTTGTGGTGATATTGTGACCAATGGATTGCCTGTTAGTTGCTGCAGGGACTGTGCATCGGGTTTGGCGCCGGGAATCAGCAACAGCGTGCCGGCATCGTTGATGTAATCCCGCAAGGCAAGGTTAAGCGCTGCGTCACTTCTGTCGATACCATTCACAACGACCAGGTCAGCCTGGTCAAGCAAACTGTAATTAAAGTTCGCGACGGAGTAGCTCCGGAAATTAAAAACCTGCCTGTTGCCAAAAACACGTTCGACGGGAGTGACTCCCGGGCTGGGTTTGATTTCAATGATCGAGATCTTGTTAGTGAAATTAAGGGCCAGGTAAAACTCGTTATCGAAGCTCACCGGGAAATCGTTGAACGAGATGACGGCACGGTTTAACCCTGACAAGCCCGTAGTGAGATCGAAGTTTGTCTCGGTCATTCCTCCAGGGGCGATGTCTACGGAGGTAGTGCCCGCCTGAATATCATTGATGGCAAGTTTCAGGTTAAGCTGATTAACCTCTTCCTCACCATCGTTGCGAACGATGACCGTGAGGACATTTTTTTCTCCTCCCGCAGCAAAGGGATTCTCCAGATAAGCTGAGTCCACAAACACGTTTGGTGCCGACGCAAAAGTGATAGGGACCAGATGCCAGCGCGAAGTGCTGTCCCAGTCATTGGGTATGGCACCCGTTGTAGACTTCTGGAAATCCGAGATCCAAAAATATTCTTTTGCCCGACCTGCGCCTTGCTCTGACAGCCGGTTTTTGATCTGCTCCATTGAACGCGACACAGGTGAGGTTCTGACCTGGGCAAGAATATCAAGGGCTTCGGTCTTAGTTTTGAAAGTGTTTGAGAACGGAGCAAAATCATTTGTGAGTATCCGGTATCGGGTATCGGGCGGAAACAGATCGACGATGCCTCTGGAAAAATTCAGCGCCGCGTCCAGTGCAGGCGTGTTATCAGGCATCTGCGCTGACATACTCTGTGAGTTATCGAGATAGATGACAATGTTCCGTTCGGCGTCGAGCTGTTCCTGTGCCGGGATCACTGGCTGGGCGAAGGCAAGAATGAGGAAAAGCAAAAACAGAAGTCTTGAAGCGAGGATCAGATAGTGTTTCAGTCTCCTCTTCGCCGTTGTCACTTCCTTAACATGCTTCAGAAACCGGTTATTTGAAAAAAAGACGCGCGTCGTCTTTCTGAAATTAAAAAGGTGGATAATAACCGGGATCGAGAGAGCAAGGAGAGCCCAAAGAAATGAAGGATATAAAAACGTCATCGAAAGCAAAACTAAGAAAAAACCTTTTGGCCCACCGGTCGCTGCAATAACGTATTTCGGGTGAAAATGGTGTGTTTACGTCCGAATCCTTCAGCAAACCAGACGCTCTAAAATCGGTGATCTAATTCCGCTCCGATTGGACATGTCGAGGAAAGCCTGGCTCTCACCCCAGGCTTTTTGTCGCAGGGGCCGATCAACCTTTCTTGTTACCCAACATCACAAAATCGTTGACGTTGATTTCGGTGACGAAGCGCTTTTCACCGTTGGCCTCATAGACCCGGTGGACCAACTTGCCCTCGACTGCTACCTCATTTCCCTTCTTGAGGTACTTTTCGGCAATGCCCGCCAGCTTACCCCAGATGACCACGTTGTGCCACTGTGTGTCCTCCACCTTCTCGCCCTTCTGATTCTTGTAGGTTTCAGAAGTCGCGATTGAAAAGGACGCCTTTTTCTTTTCGTTGAAGGCTTTCACTTCGGGATCTTTTCCCAATCTGCCAATGAGCTGGACACTGTTTCTTAAACTTTTCATAAGCTTAATTTTTAATAGTTAAACATTTGATTTTACCGTCAGGGAAATTTGTTGCTGACGAGACAAAACTGCGGCGGGAAAAATTGTTTAGTCGTATAATAAGCGCTTATAATCGATTATATTCGTTTGTTAAACGTTTGTAAACGGATAATAAGATGCCCTCTCAATCTGAAAGATCCTGCCTTGAATGCGGCGCGCCATTCAGAGGCAGGATTGATAAAAAATTCTGTTCGGATACTTGCCGCATTGCGTTCAATAATCGACTGAACAGCGACGACACCACCTATGTCCGGAATATCAACAACATTCTGAGAAAGAACAGAAGAATACTCATGAGCATGAATCCCACCGGTAAGAACAAAGTCAGCTACGACAAGCTTAAAGGGCGTGGATTCGATTTCAGTCACTTCACCAGCACCTACACCACGCGTGAAGGGTCGCAGTACTTTTACTGTTATGAGCATGGCTATCTCCCCCTCGAAGAAGATTGTTACCTCCTCGTCATCAAAAAGGAGTTTCAGAAAACATGATCCTTAACCTCATCTCCGGTCCGCGCAATGTCTCGACCGCGCTGATGTACTCATTTGCACAGCGCAGTGATACTGCCGTGGTGGATGAACCGTTCTACGCGGTGTACCTCACCAGGAGCGGTGTGGTGCATCCGGGCAAAGAGGATGTGCTA